>JGI24025J20009_10002433_pt1 | contig 13370 bp, 17 predicted proteins | sample Cruoilmetagenom3_FD_20009 | JGI IMG/M metagenome (IMG submission 20009)
CAAATAGGAGCGACCAGATGTCACGGACAGAGAGGACCATCGCAGAGGTAAAACATGTCGAGGATGAACTGCGTGGCATCGGCGAGAACATCCATGCGGATCGTGTTGCTCGGCTACGTCGCGGATATGCGCAGGCAATCTCCACCCTCAAAACTTTACATAAAGACAACATGGAGCTTCGCAAACGCCTTGGGTTGCCGAGTTTCCTGGACGACAAATAGGAGCGATCAGATGGCACACGATCAGGCTGACATTCTAGAATGGCTGCGTTACCGTGGTAGCGCTTCTGGTGAGGGTAGACAGGCCGTGAGTGAGGTTCTCCTGGATGCATCCGCCGATGAGATTGAGCGGCTGCAATCCGAACTTGATCAGGCGAATGCCATGCTTGAAGCTGCGCGAGAGGTGTTGCCAGCGAAGCCTGGGTTGCTACGCATGGCGCTCAAAAAACGCCGGACCGAAGCACACAAATAGGAGAGTTCATGAATATTGAGCCGATGCCAGAACCTGCTCTCTGAAACAGTCGAACCGCCAGCGCAAGACGCGCAGCGATATTCGCATCTGATGAGTGTTGGAACATTTTGGTGCAACCCATTGATAAATATAGAGCCAAAATATGGCATGTTGGGTGTGTAAGTTGTTGATTTTATTGATTTATGGCAGCCCGTAGGGGAATCGAACCCCTCTTTCCAGGTTGAAAACCTGGCGTCCTAACCGATAGACGAACGGGCCATACCGTTGTGTGAGGCGGTTCCTAGGCAAATCCTGCGACTTGCGCAAGGGGGATTCTGCAAAAAAGGCAGATCAATGGGCAGTTATTCGTGGCCATGTGGCTTGGCGGTTCGGATAGGGAAAATCTCAGGCAGGTGCTGCGTCTTCAAGGCGCAGCTGAACCGAGCGACGACCCTGCCAACTGTTGATCTCAATGCGCCCGGCCAGGTGGAAACGTGCACCGCCGTGGGCCTCAAGTGCTGCGCCAAGCCCGGTGTCATAAGCGCCAAATGATATTGCATCCAATTGTGCCCCCAGCCCATCGCTAAAGCGCAGTTTCAGGTGCGACTCCCCAACACGTTTGGCAAAGGATATGGCCATATCGGCAAAGACATACCGCGGCCCGGCAGCACCGGCACCAAAGGGGCCGGCAGCTTCGATTTGCTCAACCAGATCAACGCTGGCCGCACCGGGCATCAGCAGCCCGTCCAGTTTCAGGTCAGCAGGGCCCGCAGCGCCAGCGCCTTGTCGATCCAGCAGGTCGGACAGGCGGGCCATCGCATCCTCAAGCTGATCACGCGCCACAGTTAGCCCCGCGGCCATGCGGTGCCCGCCCCCTTTAATCAGCAAGCCCTCAGCAGTCAGCCTTTGCACGCTGGCGCCTAGGTCCACGCCCGAGATGGACCGCCCCGAGCCTTTGCCTTCATCGCCATCAAGGCCAATCACCACGGCAGGCCGGTTGGTGGCTTCTTTCAAACGGCTGGCCACGATGCCCACGACACCGGGATGCCAGCCTTCGCCAGCGGCCCAGACCAGCGGAGCATCCAGACCCCGTTCCTCGGCTTGGGCCATCGCAGCGGCGCGAACCGAGGCCTCAATATCGCGGCGCTCGGTGTTCAACTCGTCCAGCCGCTCGGCCATGGCCGTGGCCTCGTGCGGGTTATCTGTGGCCAGCAATCGCGCGCCCAGATCCGCCTTGCCAATGCGCCCGCCAGCGTTGACGCGCGGCCCAAAGACAAAGCCCAAGTGATACGATGTCGGCGGCCCATCGAGCCGCCCCACATCTGCCAGCGCCACCAGGCCGGGGCGTTCCCGGCGTGCCATGATACGCAGGCCCTGGCGCACAAACGCCCGGTTGACGCCGCGCAGAGGCGCCACATCAGCCACCGTGGCCAGCGCCACCAGATCAAGCATGCCCATCAGATCAGGCCCTTGCTTGCCTGCCTCGCGCATTTGTCGCCCGGTCTCAACCAGCATTAAAAACACCACGGCTGCGGCACATAGATGTGAGCATTCGCCGCTTTCATCTTGTCGGTTGGGGTTCACCACGGCCAGCGCATCGGGCAGAGTTTCACCGCCCAGATGGTGATCCAGAATAACCACATCAGCGCCTTTGGCGGCCTCGACAGGCCCATGGCTGAGCGTTCCGCAATCCACACAGATGATCAGGTCATGCGCGCGGGCAAGCTGTGCCATGGCCTCGTCATTTGGGCCATAGCCTTCGTCAATCCGGTCGGGCACATAGAGCGTGCCAGAGCGGCCCATCTGACGCAGCCAGTCAATCAGCAACGCAGCAGAGCTGCCGCCGTCCACATCGTAATCTGCAAAAATCGCAATCTTTTCGTTGGCTTGCACGGCCTGCAAGACTCGTTCAGCCGCTTTGCTCATGTCCTTCAATCCGCGCGGATCGGGCAACAGGTCACGCAGCGCAGGGGTCAGATAGGCCTCGGCCTCCTCTACGGCCACACCCAGCCGTGCCAGGGTTTGACACAGAGGGCGGGGGAGGGTGGTCTGCTGGGCCATCGCCTCAGCCAGCCGGTCTTGCTCAGGGGCAGGGCCAATCCAGCGCCGCCCCGTCAGCGAGTTTTCTACACCAAGAAAGGTATGCCCGCTCACCGGTTTGGGTGGCGGCACGATACGCGGCGGCTTTCGCCGGTTTTTGAGCGCAACAGCAAAGTTTCGGTTTCAACCACATCGCCGTCACGGCGCAGGCCGTTCAGGATAGAGCCTTTGGTGACACCAGTGGCCGCAAAGATCACATCATCGCGCACCATATCGTCGCGCGCATAGATCAGGTCCAGATCGGTGATACCGGCCTTGGCAGCGCGGCCACGTTCATCATCGTTGCGAAACAGCAGCCGACCCCAGATTTGCCCACCCATACATTTGAGCGCCCCCGCAGCCAGCACACCTTCGGGTGCGCCACCCGATCCCATGTACATGTCGATGCCCGTCACTTCGGCTTCGGCGCAATGCATCACGCCGGCCACATCACCATCGGTGATCAGATGGATCGACGCCCCCGTGGCGCGGACCTCAGAAATCATATCTTCGTGGCGCGGGCGTTCCAGAATGCACACGGTGATTTGGGCCGGCTTCACGCCTTTGGCCTTGGCCAGGGCCTCAACCCGTTCTTTGGGCGACATATCCAATGACACGACGTCTTTGGCATAGCCCGGCCCCACGGCCAGCTTGTCCATATAGACATCGGGTGCGTGCAGCATTGTGCCACGCGGGGCCATGGAAATGACGGTCAGCGCATTGGGCATCGCCTTGGCGGTCAGGGTCGTGCCTTCCAGCGGATCAAGTGCAATATCTACGCCCGGACCATTGCCCGAGCCAACCTCTTCCCCAATGAACAACATCGGCGCTTCGTCACGTTCACCTTCGCCGATCACCACGACGCCTTTGATATCCAGCATGTTCAACTGCTCGCGCATGGCGTTTACAGCGGCCTGATCCGCGGCTTTTTCATCGCCGCGCCCGATCATGTCAAAACAGGCAATGGCAGCTTCTTCGGCGACGCGGGCCAGGGCGAGAGAGAGCATGTGATCATCAAACGAAGTTTGCGCGGACATTTGTTTATCCTTCAGGAAATAGGGGTCTGATCAGCATTAGCGTCAGACAGACAAGGGGGCAAGTGCGTGCGCTCAGACGGTTTCAATTCTCAGCGCGACAGGTGTTTCTTTCATCACGTCGAGTTCGTCCATCGCAGCCAATGCGTGGTCCAGATCATTGCGGGTCACCTTGTGAGTGACAATTAAAACCGGCGCTGTACTGCCGTCGTGCTGATATTGCCGCATCCGGTCGATTGAGACACCGTTTTCACCCAGCACAGTGGCGATCTTGGCCATGGCACCGGGCTTATCTTCAAGCGCCATGCGCAGGTAATAGGGGGCAGGGGTGACGGCCTGTGCAGGCTTGGCCTTGGTCAGGCCAGCGGCCGGGCGGCCAAAGACAGACATCCGAAAGCCACGCGCGATATCCATCACATCGCCCATCACCGCGCTGGCGGTGGGGCCCTCACCGGCGCCGGGGCCGCGCAGAACGATCTGTTCCACAGCGTCCCCCTCAAGCACGCACATGTTGGTGCCGCCTTCCAGCTGGCCCAGCGGCGAGGTGTCAGGCACCAGGCAGGGCGACATGCGTTGTTCCAACCCACGCCCGGTCAACTGTGCAACACCCAGCAGTTTGATACGGTATCCCATATCAGCGGCCTGGTGGATGTCGTCGATGGTGATGCGCTCAATGCCGTCCAGCTCAACCGCATCAAAATCAACCTGGGTGCCAAAGGCGATAGCCGCCAGCAAAGACAGTTTATGCCCGGCATCAATGCCCCCGACGTCCAGCGTTGGGTCAGCTTCGAGGTAACCCAGTTGGTTGGCCTCCTCAAAAACGTCGTCATAGGGCAGGCCTGCCGATTGCATCCGCGTCAGGATATAGTTGCAGGTGCCGTTCATCACCCCCATCACGCGGGTGACTTCATTGCCCGCCAACCCTTCAGCCAAGGTTTTGATCACAGGAATGCCGCCCGCAACGGCGGCCTCAAAGCGGATCACGCGGCCTGCGGCCTCGGCGGCCATCGCCAAAGCGTGTCCGTGGTGGGCCAGCATCGCCTTATTGGCCGTGACCACATCCTTGCCCGCCGCAATCGCCGCTTCGGTGGCGGCTTTGGCGGGGCCGTCGCTGCCGCCCATCAGTTCAACAAAAACGTCTACATCGTCGCGGGTGGCCAGTGCCACAGGATCATCTTCCCAGGCGTAATCCTTGAGGTTGACGCCACGGTCCTTATCCCGGCTACGCGCACTGACAGCAGTGATCACGACAGGGCGGTCGGCACGTTCCGCCAGCAGATTGGCCTTTTGGCGGATGATTTTGACAACACCCGTGCCCACAGTTCCCAATCCGGCAATACCAAGGCGTAAGGGGTGGGTCATCTGCGTCTCCGATAGGATTGTTGCATCGTTCTGGGGCGATGTAGCCGACCATGCGCGCCCTTGCAACGCAGGTTTTGTGGCTGGCGCTCTGATGCTGTTAGGATTCTGTGACACCCTTAGACATGCGCGCGCGTGTCGGGCTGTCAATCACTGTGCCACGCAAGCGCGCTGCTCGTGCGCGCAGGCTGGCCACACGCGCCTCAATGCCAGTGGCAGTCTCGGGGGCAATGCGTGGCTCGTCGACGCGCGCGTTCAGGTCTTCCACGGGCAGAAGATCAGGATAAGCGGCATTGGCAGCACTGTCAGACAGGGCGCTGTCGAGATCGGGAAATTGCGCACATGCGCCAATAGCGGTCACAAGGCAGATGGTGAAGGCAGGGCGCAGAGGCATCACGCAGGCAGGTCCTTTGGCAGGTCGGTGCCCTCTCTTGCCATTCTTTTGCGCGATTGCGCAAGCAGGGCTTTGATTTGAACGCATGTTCAGTTAAATCTTGCTCATGGCACGCACCCAAGGTTCACACTCTGACATTACTGGCCCGCGCGTTCGGGATGCGGCCCAGAGGCTGTTTGCGCGCCATGGTTTTGCGGCGGTGTCGATGCGTCAGATCGCGAGCGAAGTGGGGGTGCAGGCAGGGGCCTTGTACAATTACACGCCCGACAAGCAGACTTTGCTGTTTGATCTTATGAAAGAACATTTGGATCAATTGCTTGACGCGCGAAAAGATCAACCCATTCCCGATGATGCGATGCAAGCACTTGAGCAGTTCACCCGGTTTCACATCAGGTTTCACGCCGCCCGGCCTGAGGCCGTGTTCATTGCCTATATGGAGCTGCGCAACCTTTCGCCCGAGAACTTTGCCGTGATCGAAGGCCTGCGCCACACCTATGAAACCCAACTGGAAGATATCCTGCGCCAGGGTATTGCCGACGGTGCATTTGCCATGCCTGACCCTAAAATCACGTCGTTGGCAATGATCGCCATGCTGACCGGAGTTAACACCTGGTTCAGCGACGCGGGCCGACTGAGCCTGCCTGAGGTTGAGACAATGTACTGGACGATGGTGCGCAAATCCGTCGCAGTGTGATCTGACAGCCGTGATCTGGCAGCCGTGACCTAAAGGAGCACGCTTGGCGCGTGCGCTGGGTGTCTCATCGTCTGCCTGCGGCCTCCTCTTCGGGCTGGTTGAGAGGCGACGCATTATTCTGGACAGACGTGCATTTGGATGATGGTGGAGGCCGAAGGTAATGCTGATCAGTTTGGTCGGATGTCCGCTGTGAGCCCTAATCGACCGTCAAATGAGACAATTTTGTTCCCGGATCGTTTACACTTCAGCGTTCTAGACGTCAGAATTGCTCCGCTCTTTTGATAGATACTTCGAGAGTTTCATGGCCAACAGAATTGGCGAAAAAATGACTCTGCCGACTGTGACTAAGATGGGATGGGCGTTGCGGAACATGAGCCGCTGATAATTATCAGCCTCGCGCTCTTGTTCTTTTACCTGCCCGCCTTCGCTATGTTGAAAATAATGATGCCCAACTTCATGGTAGAACGTCAACTCAGCCCTCGTTTTTCGCCACCAACTCGCAAAACCAGATGATACTTCGTTCTGCCAAGTCAGGACAATTCCATCATAGAAAAAGTTATACCTCCCAAGGTAATCCATTTCTGGATGAAACGCTATTATGTCCAAACGCGTGACTTTTGAAAAGGCTAGATCGCGGGTTTGACTCCAACGCTGTAGGTAGCTGAAAACCAAGTCAGGCTGATCAATTTCGCGTGAGATATAGACGGGAACTTGACCATTGATTTTACCAAAAATCTGGTCGCCACGACGCTTGGCCATCATTTCAATAGTATGTTTGTGCAGCGGGTGGAGTGGCTCAGCGCGCAGCCTTTGAATCTCTTTTTTGAACTCTTCCGAGTCTAACTCATGTAAAAGGGCAAGAAGTACGCCGAGATAACTAGCACTTGGTCCATGAGGTTTGTTGCGCCACACATCAGAGCAAAGTTTTTCGCGAACGAGTGGGGTCGCTATATGTCGCTCATCTAGTAATTCGCGCCATGCCTGTCGCACGGTTTGAACATGGGCGGTAGAAATACCTCGCAGCAGTCGATTGAGCATTGCGTTTGATGGGTCTGACATGACGTAAAGACTACAAGTTGGGAATTCTGCCCACAAGCATTCAAGCGTCTTTCCAAGGTCGGTTTTGTCCGCATAGCAGACATCATCGGTAGGGAGCCTCCTCCGGGGATATTTTGAGCAAGAAGATGGGAAGGGTAGGTCTGCCTTTTTCCGTTTGTTCTTCACGCTCTCAGCGCGCGCGACACTGTTGTCTGAATACTTCACCGTTTTTTTCATACTTGGTCGCTAAAGCGGTAGATATGTCGTGAAATTGCCCGGACGATGCCCTCAAACAGGGAGATGAGTCATGAAGATTGGGTTTATTGGGCTTGGCAATGTTGGCGGCAAATTGTCGGGCAGTCTTTTGCGTAATGGTGTGGATCTGATGGTCCATGATTTGAGCGAAGATCTGGTGGCAAAGGCCGTTGGCAACGGTGCCATGGCAGGTGGCAGTCCAGCGGCAATGATGCGTGATTGTGATGCGGTGATCACTTGTCTGCCCAGCCCCGCAGCCAGTGAGGCTGTGTTGCAAGAGATGTTGCCTGAGGTTGGCCCGGGCAAAATCTGGATGGAGATGTCCACCACGGATGAGGCCGAGGTCAAGCGCTTGGGCGGCGCTGTTATTGCCAAGGGTGGCGCAGCGGTAGATTGCCCTGTGTCTGGCGGGTGCCACCGGGCGGATACCGGGAACATATCTATTTATGCCGGCTGTGAGCGGCCCACGTTTGAGCGCATCCTGCCCCTGTTGACCATCATGGGGCGCCGCGTTTTGCACACGGGCGAGATCGGCAGCGCGTCGGTGTTGAAGGTGATGACCAATTACCTGGCCACCGGGCATTTGCTGATGTTGTGTGAGGCGTTGAGCACGATGAAAGCGGCGGGCATGGATATGGCCACAACCTATGAGGCGATCAAGATCAGCTCGGGGACGTCGTTTGTGCATGAAACCGAAAGTCAGCTGATCTTGTCGGGCTCTCGCTGTGTGGATTTCACCATGGATCTGGTGCTCAAGGATATTGGCCTGTTCCAGGAGATTGCCGAGCGCAATGATGTCCCATTGGAGATCTCGCCGATGTTGATTGACCTGATGCGCGATGGTCAGGCGCGTTATGGCGAGCGGGCGCAGTCAGATCGTATGATCGAGCGGCTGGAAGAGGCAACCGGGCTTGATATCACAGCGCCGGGGTTTCCCAGTGAGCTGGTTGATGACGAAGCAGAGGAGCGCGGCGCCGAGGTGGTCCCGAAGATCTGAAGTTGCCCCCTGTACTTGCACCTCTGAAGTTGCGCCCCCTGAAGGTGCATTGTCGCAAACGTAATTGGCCCTCGTCCCCGGCGTGAATTCACGATAAGGCGCAAAAGCGAAGGAGAGCATACACATGTCTGATGAAGTTCTGGCGGAAATTCGTGCGTCTGCGCCACGTCGCGGTTTGGGCATCACGGTGCTTGGCGTGCTTGGTGTGATGCTGATCTATATTGCGTTTGTGGCCCCACCTGCTGGCTTTGGGGCGCAGCTGATGTTGATCGCATTAGGGCTGGGGTCTTTGTGGATGGCCGAGAATGCGCCGCGCCACGTTGGTGAGCCTTGAGTTGACCATGCAAGAGCTGCGCACCAGCGATGGAAGGGTTCTGGCGCGGGCTGATCAGTTTGTATCAATCGACCGGGGCGCATTTGCTTTTAAGCCGTCACATGGCTTTACGCTGAAGCTGTCCGAAAAATCCCCGGCGGGCTGGCAACCGGGGATGTATTGGCGGTTTGGAAAGCGCCTGGGCGTGGGGGGTGTCACACCCGGAGCACAGACCAAGGTGATGTCAGATATGATTGCTGCGATGATCATGGAGCGCCAGCCGGGCTGAGCATTGAGGTGAGTGCGCAGGGCAAGATACCCGTCGCGCGACCCGGCTGCGTCTTGATCTGATCGTAAGAAACAAAACCGGCCTCGCGTTTTCACAAGGCCGGTTTGAAATGATTTAGGCGTCAGGCCTTAGTTAGCCGCAGGACGATCCGTCCCAGCACAGCTGAGGCGCAAAATGAATGCCGGTGAACACCTTGGTGTTTACGGTATAATCGTTGTTCAGGCCCGGATACTCGAAGATTGGCGAATAGGTCGATGTGCTTTCGACGATGATCAATTCTTCGCCCCCTTGCAGCACCGGCAATTCGGCATGGGCCTGGGCCACATCGCCATTGGTCAGCGGTGACATAGCGCCGCTTCCGCGTGTTTCAGACCAGCGCACCGAGTAGGTATCAGGGCCGGAATCATAGCGCACCACAGTAAAGCGCACCTGGTTCTCTCCGTTATCCTTGGTCACCGTGTCATAGAGGGCCTTGGCGTTGTCGACATAGACATCATCCACTGGCAGCATCTCGCGGCTCAGCATATCGGCAACCGTATAGGTGGCTTTCACACGCGCTGCTTTATAGCGGTGTACCTCATACAGCTCGAACGATGTGGTGATCATCCAGAACAGGAATGGCAGGGTAATCACCATTTCCACGGTCATGGTTCCGCCGGTCTCGCGGCGGAACCGCCCGATGGCGGATTTGAGTTTGTGAGTCCAGCGTTTCATATCAAAGCGGCTCCTGCACAAAGGCGGTGACGGATGTGATCGCGGCTTTTCCGCTATCATCAGTGGTCAGCACACGCGACAATAAGGCATCAGGGAACAGCGGGTTGTATTTGACACAAGCGCGCATCAATACCAGCTGGTTTTGTTGACCCGGAGTGAAACTGCGCACTGGGCGCGCGGGCTCGGATTCATCGGTGCAATCAGCTTGGTCATCCAATGCCGTAAAGGCCCTTGGATCTGTCGGCGTCATTTCAAGCCGCAACTGAGTATCGCAATCCAGAATGAACATCGCACCCTGACACACCATATCCTTGATGGCGTCATGCTGTGGGGCGCTGCCCGTGCCCAGGCGCACTTCACGCACGGCCATATCAAGGCCCCGGTCAAGCAACGTCTGGCGCAGGGTGATAAACCCTATCTCAAGCGTCATCACGATCATGGTGGCAATCACCGGAAAGATGATGACAAACTCAACAGCAGCCGAGCCATCCTCTCGCTGCGCCAAGCGGCGCAGGCGGGTGATAAGGGCGCGGATCATTGGGTCAGCCTCAGGTTCTGGACGTTGGCCGCAATCGAACCGAACGCATCCGAGATGTTCACACCCGATGCCGCATAGTAGTTCAGCACAGAGGTGGCACAGTTGCGCAACTCGGTTTCGGCGGTGCCGTTGGCGGGCACCTCAAATCCGATGGTATAGACCGTCACACCGTTTGCCTTCGTGGCTGAGCAGATGCTGCGCATGTGGGTGTTCTTGGTCGAACCGTATTCATATTGCGAATGAAGATAGTCGTCCAATGGGGCACTGTCGCCCGTGACGTCTTCGTACCAGTCTGGCGACATGTGACCCCATGCTTCTTCCCAGTCCAAGCGACGGGTGTCGACATGCTCGGGGCTGTTCTCGAGATTGGAGAACTCTGTCGAACTCAGCCACTTTTTCTCTGCAACCGAGTAGTAGCTGTTGCCATCGCGCAGGAAGAAAACTTCTCTTTCTTCGCCTGTCGGCTTATAATAGCAAATCCACCTACTTCTGGAGCATTTACTCTCGCTGTAAGAGATTTTGTTCCTGTACTTATGGCGGGCATAATCAAACTCCATCTCCTGAAACGTCAGTTCATAGAGATCTGAATTGGGCCCACGATAAGAGCTATCGTCATCAAAGTAATAAGATGTGGTGTTGGCACCATCCCCCATCATCACGACGATTTTCATCGTGTCAGGCTCGGTGTAAAGCGATGGAACATCGTCAAGGGACGCATCCATCACGCCCTGTGAAATCAGTGAGGTCGCCACAGGTCTGAACGTTGGGTCCAACAAGGCAGCCCCCCATTTCATCCCGATATGACCAGAGGTGTTGCCAGCAGCATGAAGCAAATCAATACGATCATGCAATTCACCTTCAGAGATGGAATAGGCCATGACCTCGGCATAATCGTCGTTGAAGCACGACCTCCAACCCGAGGAATGGAATGCGTCAAAGCCTCCATACACAGATGTATATATCTGCTGGGCGTAGGCCGGGCCGTTGTCCGCATTCAACACCGGATCAATGTAGGAGTGCGCGTAATCATCCTCAAAAAAGCGCAGGCAGCTTGAGAAGTTGTGCCTGTCGTCAATGTTGCTTTTCATTGCGGTATAGATCGCTTCGCCGGGCGCAGTTGTCCAGCTGAATGGCACCACCGAAATCACGGTATCCCCGTCATCGGCCGAGTTCAGAATGGTGCTGACAAATTCCTTGGCGGCCGCTTTCAGGTTGACCAGTTTGTCGCCCCCCATTGAGCCCGATACGTCCAATACCAATGCCACTTCCAGTTTGGGTGTGCGCACCTCGGCAGTGGCGCCGCCACCTGCTTCGAGTGTATCAACCCCCATCAGCTTCATCAGGTAAGTGTTGATGGTCATATCGGCGGATGCGGTCACGCGGCGCGAATTCAGCGTGGCGATGATATCACCCTGTTTCAACTCGTTGAGGTACTCGGCTTTGCCGCTTTTCAGAAAGAAATCCTCGACGATCGCCTTGATATCATTTTCCGTTGCTCCGGCAGGGGCACCAGCACCGGCCAGAACCGCACTATCCAGCGTGGCCTGAAGCTGTGTGCGCTCCATTTCGTGGCGCATCAGATCAATACTGATACCGCCCATGGACAGCATCAGGATAAAGACGAAGAGCGCGATGATGGTCATACCACCTTCATCCTCGGCCTCAAATGTATGCGCTCGGGTGGCGAGAGCGGAATATTTGCACAGGCCCAACCGGTTCAACAGTCGTTGTTTTATCACATTCGATCGCTTCATCTTACTCACCTCGTTAGACGCAAATGCGCCCTCCAAAACACTTTTACTCATCGTTAGCTGAGCTACTCCCCATTTGTTGGACAGGATGTGGCGTAAGTTAAGCTACTCTTTGCACCTGCTGATCGGGGTTGTTTGTTTCGTTTCGCTGCCAATAGACCACGGCGGGCGGTTTGCCGCCATGGGCAGAATGCGGACGCCGGTGATTGTAGAACTTGATCCATTTTCGGATGCCTGCCTTGGCCTCTGATCCGGTCTCCCAGGCGTGCAGATAGACGCATTCGTATTTCATGGATCGCCACAATCGTTCTACAAAGATGTTGTCCAAGAAGCGTCCCTTGCCATCCATCGAGATGCGGACGCCTGACCTACGCAGCCGATCTGTCCACGCAAATGACGTGAACTGGCTGCCCTGATCCGTATTCATGATCTCGGGCGGACCAAACTTGTGGATGGCTTCGTGCAGCGCATCGACGCAAAATTCTGCTTCCAGTGTGTTCGAGATGCGCCACGCCAATACTTTGCGCGTATGCCAGTCCATGATGGCTACCAGATATAAGAAGCCGCGCCGCATCGGCAGATAGGTGATGTCAGCGCACCAAACCTGGTTTGGCCGACCCACGTGCAAGCCACGCAACAGATATGGGTAAATCTTGTGCCCCTTCGTCGGCCTGCTGGTGTTGGGCTTCTGGTAGATTGGCATGAGGCCCATCAATCTCATCAGGCGGCGGATGCGCTTCTCGTTCACCAGGCGGCCCTCGTTGCGCAGATGCCAAGTCATCTGGCGCACGCCAAAAAACGGCGTCTCCAAGAATTGCTTGTCAATCACGCGCATCAGATCAAGGTTCATCTCGTTCTCGCCTTTCGGCTCGTAGTAAAATGACGACCGCGAGATCGACAGCAGAGCGCATTGCTTGCCGACGGGCAGCCCCGGCAGGTTCGGTTCAATCATCTTGCGCCTCACTTGCCGGTCCAGGGTTTGAGCTTTCTTGCCAAAAAATCGTTGGCGACGGCCAACTCCCCAATCTTGGCGTGCAGGTCTTTCACCTGCTCCTCATCAACTTCCGGCGTTTTCCGGCCGCCACGTTCGAAGACGCCAGACGCCCCTTCCAGCAGCGCCCGTTTCCATTGATGGATCATCGTCGCCTCTCGGTGTTTGCATAACAAACACCTGCCGGTAACAGATGCACCCCGAACCGACTGGCCAACTCGCTGACCGTCTGCTCGCCCTTCAGTGCTTCCAACGCGACCTTGGCCTTGAACTCTGGGTGATGTTGCTTCCGTTTCGACATTTCTGATCTCCTTCGTGTTGAAGACCAGCAGACAGCAAATCGCAGCTTACGTCAGTGTCCGAATTTCGGGGGGTAGCTTAGGGTCAGGACCTATTAATTTCTTGAACTATTCCCAATAGTCTGAATCAGTGCGCTCCAAAGTCAGGAGGGCAGTATGTCAGATCAGTTTTGGC
>JGI24025J20009_10002434_pt1 | contig 13368 bp, 6 predicted proteins | sample Cruoilmetagenom3_FD_20009 | JGI IMG/M metagenome (IMG submission 20009)
CAAAGGATACCGCCGCAGTCACACCCGATCCCGCGCCCGAGTCGCACGATACCGCAACAGCCACACCCGAACCGCAGCTTCAGGCCGAAGCCGCACTGCCGGATTTACCCACGCCGCGCTTTGACCTGGTGCGGGTGGACCCCGATGGCAATGCCGTTATCGCCGGAACCGGCCCGGCCGGGGCTCGTGTTAAGGTTTTTCTGGATGACGCGGAACAGGACAGCACAGTAGCGGATGCAGGCGGGGCTTTTGTCAGCCTGGTGTCAATCCCGCCCAGCACCACACCGCGCGTGCTGACGCTGGTGGCGTACCTGTCCGGGCGAAGTGTGGCATCTGAAGACCAGATCATTCTGGCACCCACCATGCAATCGACCCCGCAAATCGCCTCGAATGCGACTGTTGAAACCACTGTTGAAACCACTGTTGAAACCACTGCGGAAACCACTGCGGAATCCGCACCGGAACCTTCCGCGCAACTGGCCGCTACCGAAGCTGCCCCCGAAACACAACTGGCGCTGGCCGAGACAACCCAGGCCCCAACACCAACACCAGCGCCGACAGCCGTTCCTGCAACCAGTCCAGCCCTTGTTGACGACACGGCGGCGCTTCAACCACCTGCAGACACGGCCCCAGCACCAACCGCCACAAACACTGCCGACCCAGTCGCGGACCCTTCGCAGGATGCAAAGCCCGTGGCTTCAGCCGAACCCACCACATCTGACCCGGCAGGCCAGCCCAGTTCAGAGTTGGCCTCAGAACCGGGCGCCGTAACCAGGACACAAACCACCCAAGAGACCGCATCTGTCGATCCCGTCGTCACGCCCAACGCTGATTTGCAAACCGCCACGACCGAACTGGCAACGGACCCTGTACCACAACCGGTGCCGCAAACCGAAGCGGGCGCCACCTCCGATCCGGGCTCTGTCCTCGCTGAGACCGCGAAAACCACTGAAACCCCACAGGTTCCGGCCCCCGTCGTCACCGCCACAGCGCCACAAAAACCGGGGCCGGTCGCGATTCTGCGGGCTGGTGCTGATGGGGTCGAGGTTCTGCAACCCTCGACACTGGTGCCAGAACTGCTGGACAAGATCGCGCTAGATGCCATCAGCTATTCCAAAGAAGGCAAGGTTCAGCTTAGCGGACGCGCCCAGGGTCACAGCGTTGTGCGTATCTATCTGGACAACACCGCCGTGGCGGATATGACCACGGATGATCGTGGCAACTGGTCCGGTAAGATCGACGGCATCAAGCCTGGGATTTACACGCTGCGGCTGGACGAACTGGATGCGGGCGGCGCCGTGCTGTCCCGCCTGGAAACCCCGTTCAAACGCGAATCCCCCGAGGCTTTGCGCCCGCCACAGGATTCGCAAGGGGGGGCATTGGCCGAAACCCCGCTGATCCGCGCGGTGACGGTACAGACCGGCGATACCCTGTGGGCGATCTCGCGTGAACGCTATGGCGACGGGGTTCTTTATGTCCGGGTGTTTGAGGCCAATCGCAACAGTATCCGCGATCCGGACCTGATTTATCCCGGTCAGGTCTTCGCCATTCCAGAATGATCGCACCTGACCCTCTGGTCATTGGCGGTGGCCCGGCCTATCTCTTTGCTTCAGGCAAGGAAATATAATGACCCATCCCAACCCAAAAACAGCCAAAACCGAACGCCGGTCCGGCTGGCGCGTCTTGCGCAAAGTCGCCCCCTATCTGTGGCCCACAGACCAACCCGGCGCCCGGGTACGGGTGGTGCTGGCGATGTCGCTGCTGGTGATCTCTAAGCTGGTCGCGGTCTATATGCCGGTGCTTTACAAGGGCGCGGTGGATGCACTGGCGGGGGAAGGCGTGCCAATGCTGGCGCTGGGCGCGGTTGGCCTGACAGTGGCCTATGGCATGGCCCGGCTGATGACCGTGGGCTTTCAGCAATTGCGTGACGCGGTGTTTGCCCCCGTCACCCAGCGCGCCCTGCGGCGACTGGCGCTTGAGACGTTCCAGCATATTCACCGCCTGTCTATGCGCTATCACATCACCCGCAAAACCGGCGGCCTTAGCCGGATCATCGAGCGTGGCGTCAAAGGCGTGGAATTCCTGCTGCGTTTCATGCTGTTCAGCGTCGGCCCGCTGATCCTGGAACTGCTGCTGGTGGCGATCATCCTGACCGTGCTGTTTGACGCCTGGTATCTGCTGATCGTTGCCGTCACCATCGGGCTGTATGTCTGGTTCACCTTTGCCGTCACCGAATGGCGGGTGCAATTGCGCCGCGAGATGAACGATCACGACACCGACGCCAACCAAAAGGCGATCGACAGCCTGCTGAACTTTGAAACTGTCAAGTATTTCGGTGCCGAGTCCCGCGAAGCGGTGCGCTATGACGTAGCCATGAAGGGCTATGAATCGGCTTCGCTGAAAACCGCGTATTCGCTGGCGTTCCTGAATTTTGGCCAATCCGTGCTGATCACCGCCGGACTGATCGGGGTGATGGTGCTGACCGCATTTGGCGTGCAGGATGGCACGCTGACGGTGGGTGATTTTGTGATGGTTAACGCCTATATGGTGCAAATCACCGTGCCGCTGAACTTTCTTGGTACAGTCTACCGCGAAATCCGCCAAAGCCTGGTGGATATGGGCGAGATGTTCGACCTTCTGGAACAACCGGCCGAGGTCACTGACAAACCCGATGCGCTGCCGCTGGCGATAAAGGGCGGGCGGATCGACCTGACGGATGTGCGCTTTGGCTATGACCCGGACCGTGAAATCCTGAAGGGCGTCAGCCTTAGTGTGCCTGCCGGGCAGATGGTGGCGATTGTCGGCGCCACCGGGTCGGGCAAATCTACCATTGGACGGCTGCTGTTTCGGTTCTACGATGTCACTGGTGGCGCGCTGAAAATCGACGGGCAAGACATCCGCGACATCACCCAGGTCAGCCTGCACAATGCGATTGGCGTGGTGCCGCAGGACACGGTGCTGTTCAACGACACCATCCGCTATAATATCGGCTATGGCCGTGATGGCGCTACGCAGGACCAGATCGAACAGGCGGCCCGTGATGCGCAGATCCACGACTTTATCGCCAACCTGCCCAATGGCTATGACACCACCGTGGGCGAACGCGGGCTGAAACTGTCGGGGGGCGAGAAACAGCGCGTCGGCATCGCCCGCACCTTGCTGAAAGATCCGCCGATCCTGCTGCTGGACGAGGCCACCAGCGCGCTGGACAGCGACACCGAACAAGACATCAAAGACGCCCTGAAACGCGCCGGGCTGGGGCGCACGGTGATCACCATCGCGCATCGCCTGTCCACCATATCCGAGGCGGATCAGATTGTGGTGCTGGAACAGGGCGAGATTGTCGAACAAGGTACGCATGACGCTCTGCTGGCGCGGGAAGGCCGCTATGCCCAACTGTGGAACCGCCAGCAATCAGATCAGGATGCGGCCTGACGGGGGACCACGCGGACTGTGACTTGTGTGGCCTCAATCGACGCGCTTTTGGCCTGAGGAAAAGCGCCCATGCGGCTCTCGGAAAATGCGCAGGGCAGGGGGGAGTTACATCCCGCCAACATCCGTCTATTCCGCCGCCTTCAATGATGGCGGGCGTGGCGGCTTGGGCTGTTCGGGGCCCTTTGCCTGCACCAGAACTGACGCAGGCACGGCGACCGGCTCTGGCGGGACCGCAGCTTTGGTGTCCGGGGCAGGGGTGGGGCCAGCACCAGAGCCAACACGGACGTGACCAACCATATCCTCGTCCCACAGAATCTCGGTCGCCTGCAGCTTGCGCACACTGCGCCCCAGCCGCATATCGCGCGCGATCCGCGATGACCGGCCCGCCGTCAGCCGCGCCAGCAACCGGCCAATCCACATCGCATAGGTGCTGATCCAGACCCGCAACGCCAGAAACGATGGCGTCACGATCAGCGTCAGCACCGTGGCAATGCCCAGCCCAAACACCACCGCCGTCGCCAGCTGTTTCCACCACAGCGAGGTCGGTGAATCGATAGAATAATCCCCGCCGATAAAGTCCAGTGACAGCCCAAACATCATCGGCGCCAGACCGGCCATCGTGGTGATAGTGGTCAGCAACACAGGCCTGATCCGCGCCTCGGCGGTGCGCACAATCGCCTCGATCTGCGGCATATAGCGGGAATATTCCTGATAGGTGTCGATCAGAACAATATTATTGTTCACCACGATCCCGGCCAGCGCCACAATGCCAGTGCCGGTCATGATGATCGAAAACGGCTGTTGCATCACCATCATGCCAATCAGCACGCCGGTAGTGGACAACACCACCGCCAGCAGCACCAGGACCGAGTTGTAAAGGCTGTTGAACTGCGCCAGCAGGATGATGAACATCAGCCCTAGCGCCCCCATAAAGGCCTTTTGCAGGAAGGCACCGGATTCCGCCTGTTCCTCGCGATCGCCGGCCCATTCCCAGTTGATCGCCGCCGGGAACGGCTCGGTCTCCAGCCATTCGGTCAGCATCGTGATGCGCTCGTTGGCGTTGAGCGGCGCAACCCGGGCGTCACCTGCCTCTAGCGCGGCGCGTATCTCGTCGACGCTGGCGTCGCCTGTCAGCTCGACCAGCTCAAACCTTGTGTCGGCCCCGTGGCTCAGCACCGGCCCGGTGGCCAGCGCGTCGTCGTCCAGCGATGTGACCACGGCCAGAGGACCCCGGACGGGGTGGCAAGAACGTTCGATAATCCAGCGATGACATCGGCCTTGACGTCATAATAGCGCTGCTGGTCCACCCGGTCGATCTTGGCCAGCTTGGCCACTGGCTTGCGGGTGATGAAATTGCTTAGCGGGATCAGCCCGTCGGCGGTGCGCACCTTTAACGAATCCAGCGTGCTTAGCACCCGGTTCTGTTCCGGCAGGCGGACCCGGATTTCGATTTCATCATCCGAGCTGTCAACCCGCATCGTGTCCAGCAAAATGCCCCGGGTGATCAGCTGCACCATCGCGCCCACGGTGGCCACATCCGCGCCATAGCGCCCGGCCTTTTCCACGTCGACGTCAATCTGCCAGTCAATGCCGGGCAGGGGGCGGCTGTCTTCGATCAGCGTCAGCCCCGGCGTGGTGTCAAACACCGCGCGCGCCGCCACGGTGGCGGTGGTCAGATCGTCCCAGCTGTCGCCTTTCAGGCGCAGATGCAGGGGCTTGCCGGACCCGGGGCCGTTTTCCAGCGCCGAGATTTCGGCGACAAAGCCCGGCAGCTTGATCAGCTCGGCGCTCAGTTGGTCAAGAACCGTCTGACCCTGAAAGTCCGGCGCCGTGACGTGACGCTCAAACTTGCCAAAGAACCATTTTTCGGTGGCTTGCGGGCGGTCTTCCCAGGGGGTGATTTCAAACTGAACCTGCCCCACAGTGTCCTTGGGCGCCCGCTGGCCCGGCCCGCCGGTGTCCAGCCCGCCGTCACCGGCAAAGGCAAAGACGTTGATCACGGCTGGATGCGCGCTGACCACTTCTTCGACCTGGCGCACCATGGCATCGGTTTCCAGCAATGACAGGTTGCCGCGGGCGCGCACATAAACCGTGGCCTGCTCGGGCTCGGCTTCTACAAAGAACTCCACCCCGCGTGAATTTTCGGGGAACAGCACAAAGCCGACATAATAGACCCCGGAAAACACTGCGGCAATCGCCACAATCGGCATGACCGGGTTGCCCGCGATAAACTTGATGAACCAGCCAAAGGCGGTGTGGCGATAGCCGGATTGAACCCGGGTTTTGCGCCGCTCAATCTTGGCGGCCCCCAACGTGACCGAGGCGGCAAAAGCAGCGAACAGGAAAAGAGCGGCGCCTATTAAGGGCCCCAACCAAGGGTATTTCCACGTCGCGAGCAAGAAGGACGCCGACAGCAGATAGGCCGGGTTCAGCACCTGCATCGCCGCCAGAAACATCAGGTACAGCGACGGCGGCACCAAAGCGGCGCGCACCACCCAGGGAAAGTGGTCGCGCATCCAGTCCGAGATATGTTCGAACATCCGGCTCATCCGACCGGTGACACCGCCCATCACCGGCAGATAGATCAGTGCCACCACCAGTGACGCCAACAGCACAAAGATCAGGGTGACAGGCAACATGCCCATGAATTGCCCCGGAACCCCGGGCCAGAACAGCATTGGCAGGAACGCGCACAGCGTTGTGGCGGTGGAGGACACGATCGGCCAGAACATCCGCTGCGCCGCCTCGACATAGGCATGCATCGGTCCGACGCCATGCCTGATCCGCTTGTCGGCGTATTCGACCACCACAATGGCCCCGTCCACCAACATGCCCACAGACAGGATCAGGCCAAACATTACGATGTTGGAAATCGTCACGCCCATGACGGCCAGAAAGGCAAAGCACAACAGGAACGACGTTGGAATGGCAAAGCCCACCAACAGCGCCGCGCGGCTGCCAAGCGCGGATAACACCACGATCATCACCAGCGCCACAGCGGTCAGAACCGACCCTTCCAGCTGGCTGACCATCGACCCGACAACCCGGCTTTGGTCGTTGGATGCGCCCACCTCGACCGCCGCCTGCAATTCCTTTGGCCATTTGGCGCGCGACTTGGCAATGGTTTCCTTGACCAGCGCCACCGTGTCGATCAGGTTGAACCCCTTGCGCTTGACCACCTGCAACGCCACGGTGTTTTCGCGGTCAAACCGCGCCGTGCCCTTGCGGTCTTCGAAGGTGAAATTGATCTCGGCCAATTCGCCCAGCGTCACCACCCGGTTGCCATTGGTCTTGACCGGCAGGTTGTAGACATCGCGCGGCTCGTCAAACGATGATGGGATCTTGACTGAAAACTTGCCCTGCGCCGTCTCAACCTCGCCCGCAGCGATTAGTTGGTTGTTGTTGCGCACCACATTGATCAGCTCAAGCGCTGTGACGTTATAGGCCTCCAGCCGCAGCGGGTCGATCACCACCTCCAGCATCTCGTCGCGATTGCCGGCAATCCCGGCCTCCAGCACCGCATCCAGCGCTTCCAGATCGTCCTGCAATTCCTTGGCGACCCGCGCCATGGTGCGTTCCGGCACCGCCCCCGTCAGATTGATGATCACGATGGGGAATTCGGAAAAGTTGATCTCGGTGATCGTGTATTGCTCGGCCCCTTCGGGGAATTCGCCCTGCGCGGTGTTCATCGAATCGCGCACATCGGCCATGATCGCCGTCTTGTCCCAACCGAATTCGAACTCCAGCGCCACCCCGGCGTAGTTCTCGGACGCGGTTGACGTCATCGTCTTCAGCCCGTCGAGATCGGCCAATTCGCCTTCCATCACTTTGACCAGCAGACTTTCGCTGTCCTCGGCGGAAATGCCGGGAAACTGCACGGATACAAACAACGCCGGAATCTCGATATCCGGCTCGCCCTCTTTGGGCAGGCTGACATAGGCAAACCCGCCGATGATCAGCGAGATGGCAATAAACGCCAGAATCATCCGCGCCCGAGACGCGGCCCATGCGACGATACCGGTCATTCTGCCGCCGTCCGATAGGTCGGGGTCACCTCAACACCTTGGGTGACAAAATCCTGCCCCATAACAATCACATCCGCCTGTTCTGGCAGGCCGCTGACCCAGATGCCGTCGATATCGTCGCGCACCAGCACAACCGGGCGGAACAACACGATATTGTCGGGGCCGACTACACGCACGCCCATCTGGCCCTCGTTATTCAGCGTCAGCGCCGATTGCGGCAACCGGTGCGCCAGCGCCCCGTCCGACGCAATGGCAATCGCCGCCGTCTGGCCGTCGCGGATCGACAGATCGGTGTTGGGTACCGAAATATCCACCTCGAATGTGCGCGTCTTGGGATCGGCAGAGCGGCTCAGAAACACAACGCGCCCCTGAACCCGCTTGCCACTGGCCAACTCGGCCCCGGCCATCGCGCCAACCTTTATCCGGTCCACCTCGGTTTCGGGCACGTAGCCAACCAGCTTGATCGGATCCAGCTGGATCACCGTGGCGCAAAGGCTGCCTGGTTGCATCAGGCTGCCCAATTCTGCGGCATCGGTTTCCAGCACCCCCTCGAACGGGGCGGTGATGGTCAGCCAGTTAATCTCGCGTTGGGCGACGGCTACGGCGGCGGCGGCGGCCTCGATCCCCGATTGCGTCGCTTCCAGCCCTGATTCGGCTGATTTTATCCCGGCCTCGGCCGCGCGCATTGTGGCCTTGGTCGAAATCAACCGGGTTTCCGACGCATAGCCACCTTTGGCCAGTTTTTCGGCGGCGTTGTTGTTGATCTGCGCCTCTTGCAGGCGGGCTTTGGCCTCTTCCAGGCGGGCCTTGGTCTCGGGCACCCGGCTTTTGGCTTCGCTCAGCCGGGCCTGCTTTTCGGCCAGATTGGCCAGGCGGGTGCCGGGATCAAGCTGGCACAACAATTCGCCAGCCTTAACAAACGCGCCTTTGCGCGATGGTTCGGAAATCACGGTCGCTGATGTTTGGGCCCGCACCTGAACCTGTCGCACGGCCTCGGTCTGGCCCCGCAGAATGACGGCGCTGTCAATGGTCCGGGCTTTGGATTGCAGCACCACCACCCCGATTTTCCGGCCTGCAACCGCCGGTTCACCTGCACCCGAGGCTTCTGTATCGGCGGTGCCTTCGCCAGAGTCGGCCTGCTGTGCATCGGCATTTCCCAGCGCAAAGGCCAAAAGCGCGTCCCGTTCGAACACCGCCAAGTACAATCCGGCTGTGACCAGAATCGCTGTAATAAGTGGTATTAGTCGCATATCGCGCCTTTCAAAAATCCGCCCGGCGGCATGGGCACAGCGCACGCCCCCGGCGCTGACATACGATCCATATAGGTGTTGTCCATACTAAACTAACCAGTTCAGAACAAATTTTTCGGGAAATTGCGCTTGTGGTGGCACTTTTGCGCCTTTACCGCCACTTGGCTTGGCCCGACAGGCAGGTTAATAGGGGGCAATTCGGCCTTCAATTTGGCCACAGCAGGGCGATCCCGATCAGGTCCCGGAATTTTCGGGGCCGGGGCGGTACGCGGTAAAGCAGGCCACAGGCAGGCAATTGGGGGCACAAACATGAGCGACACCGACAGTTTTATCGAAGAGGTGACTGATGAAGTCCGGCGCGACCGGCTGTTTTTGCTGTTCAAGCGCTACGGCTGGATTGCGGTTGTCCTGATCATCCTGATCGTTGGCGGCGCGTCCTATAACGAATATCGCAAGGCACAGGACCGGGCTGCGGCGGAAAAGCTGGGCGATGACATTATTGCGGCGCTGGCGCAGAACGATGCCGCCGGGCGCGCCAGCGAATTGTCGCAGATCACCTCCGATACTCCCGGTGGCACAGCGATATTGCAATTCATGGTGTCGACCGCACAGGCCAATTCCGATCAGGTGGACAGCGCCGTGGTCGGACTGGCCGCCATTGCCAGCAATGGCGAACTGCCCGCGATCTACCGCCAGATCGCCACCTTCAAATCCCTGACTTTGCAGGCTGAAACCCTGCCTGCCGCCGATCGCCGCTTGCAGTTTGAAGCGCTGGCTCAGGCGGGGGCACCCCTGCGTCTGCTGGCCGAAGAGCAACTGGCGCTGATCGACATCGCTGAAGGTCTGACAGACCCGGCCATCGCCCGGTTGCAGGCCATCCTGCAGGACGCCGAATCGGGCAGAGACTTGCAACAGCGCGCACAGCAGTTGATTGTGGCTTTGGGCGGCACACCACAGTCCCTGCCCGGATTATCGCAAGGCTGATTCACAGATGCCGTAACAACGGCTTAGGTGTGGTTCAGGACCGGTTCGGGCAGGATAGTTATAAAGACCAGGAAGGCAGGCAGAAGGCAGATGAATACCGTGTTTTCCCCGTTTCGCACAGGTTCCCCATTTCGTCCTGGGTTGGCCCTGCTAAGTGCTGTTACCCTTGTTCTGCTCAGTGCCTGCGCCGAACCGGAACGCATCCTGCCCGGCAAACGCGAAGATGTTCGCGCGGCACTTGGCGAGACAGCGACCCCAGGTGCGACGGAGGCCAATACCGCGCGCTCGATCAGCCTGCCTGCACAGCGCAGTAACAGCGATTGGACCCAGTCGTTTGGCACACCTGCCTTCCGCAACGCACACCCGGCACTGCGCGCTGCGCCGCAGTTGATCTGGTCAACGGCCATTGGCGCGGGCAATGACCGGCGCCAGCGCATCACCGCCGATCCGGTGGTGGGTGGTGGGCTGATCTATACGCTGGACAGCAGCGCCCGCGTGTCGGGCGTTACCCCTGCAGGCGTTGTCGCCTGGAGTGCCGACCTGATTCCATCCACGGATGCGGATGACGAAGCCACCGGCGGTGGCATGGCCTATGCGGACGGGGTGCTTTACGTCTCGACCGGGTTTGGCCGTCTGACGGCCCTAAGCGCCAATACAGGTGCGATACGCTGGCAACAAAAGCTGGAGGCGACCGGTAGCGGCGCCCCGATGATCAGCGGTAACCTGCTGTATCTGGTGGCCGGGGACGATACCGGCTGGGCGATCGACATCAAAACCGGCCGCGTCGCCTGGCAGGTCGAGGCCACGCCATCGATCACGAACGTGCTGGGCGCGCCTGCGCCTGCGCTGGCAGGCGATCTGGTGGTCTTTGCCTTTGGGTCGGGTGATTTGATCACCACGTTCAAGCGCGGCGGTTTGCGCCGCTGGTCGGCCAGCGTGGCCGGGCGGCGTTCGGGTGTGGCGCGCTCTAAAATCGGTGATATCACCGGTAGCCCGGTGGTGGTGGGCAAAACGGTCTATGTTGGCAATCATTCAGGCCGCACGGCGGCCTTTTCCATCGACACTGGTGATCGGTTGTGGACGGCTGCAGAGGGCGCGCTTAGCCCGGTCTGGCCGGTGGGGGGCAGCCTGTTTTTGGTGTCGGATTCCGGCAGCCTTGTACGTTTGAACGCTTCGGACGGCAGCACCATCTGGGCGGTAAAGCTACCCGGAAACATAAAGGACAAACCGCGTAAGCGCGGCCCATCCTATGCGCAATATGGCCCGATTCTGGCGGGGGGGCGCATTGTTGTGCCGTCCAGCGACGGTGAAATCCGCTTCTTTTCGCCTCAGGATGGCAGCCTGACAGGCAGCGTCAATATCCCCGGCGGCGCGACCAGCGGGCCGGTTGTGGCGGGCAATACGCTGTACGTCATGGGGACTAATGGTGAACTGCACGCTTTCCGTTAAGCTGCGGATGCGCTAAAGGGCGGATCTGAGTTTTTGCGAAAGCGTTAAGCATGTCCTTTACCCTAGCCATCGTGGGTCGCCCTAATGTGGGCAAGTCCACCCTGTTCAACCGCCTTGTGGGCAAACGTCTGGCGCTGGTCGATGACCAGCCCGGCGTCACTCGCGACCTGCGCGAAGGGGCGGCACGGCTGGGCGATCTGCGCTTTACCGTGATCGACACCGCCGGTCTGGAAGAAGTCACCGATGACAGCCTGCAGGGGCGGATGCGCCGCCTGACCGAACGCGCCGTGGACATGGCCGATATTTGCTTGTTCATGATCGACGCTCGCACCGGGGTCACTCCAACGGATCAGATTTTCGCGGAAATCCTGCGCAAACGCAGCGCGCATGTGATTCTGGCTGCCAACAAGGGCGAAGGATCTGCCGCCGACGCCGGGGTGATCGAGGCCTATTCGCTGGGCCTGGGCGAACCTATAAGGATGAGCGCCGAACACGGCGAAGGCCTGAACGACCTTTACGCGCAACTGATGCCACTGGCTGACGAATTCGCCGAACGTACCGATCAGGATACACCGGAAACTGATGTTGCCGTATCCGAAGACGACGATGAACTGGCCCCCACCGTTCCAACCGACGCCAAGCCGCTGCAAGTCGCCGTTGTTGGCCGCCCCAATGCCGGCAAATCCACCCTGATCAACAAAATCCTTGGCGAAGACCGCCTGCTGACCGGCCCCGAGGCCGGTATCACCCGTGACGCCATATCGCTGCGCACCCATTGGGCGGGGCCGGACGGGGTGGCTGTGCCTATGCGAATCTTTGACACTGCGGGCATGCGCAAAAAGGCCAAGGTGCAGGAAAAGCTGGAAAAGCTGTCGGTCGGCGACGGCCTGCGCGCGGTGAAGTTTGCCGAAGTGGTGGTGGTGTTGCTGGACGCGGAAATCCCGTTTGAGCAGCAGGATCTACGCATCGCCGATCTGGCCGAACGCGAAGGCCGCGCCGTGGTGGTGGCGGTTAACAAATGGGATGTGGAGCCCGACAAACAGGCAAAATTGCGTGACCTGCGCGAGTCGTTTGAACGCCTGTTGCCGCAGCTGCGCGGCGCGCCGCTGGTCACGGTTTCGGCCAAAACCGGGCGCGGTCTGGACCGGTTGCATCAAGCGATTATGCAGGCCTATGACGTCTGGAACCGCCGGGTGCCCACCGCCGCCCTGAACCGCTGGCTGACGGGCATGCTGGAACAGCACCCGCCCCCCGCGCCGCAGGGCAAACGCATCAAGATGCGCTACATGACCCAGGTCAAAACCCGCCCGCCGGGATTTGTGGTGATGTGCAGCCATCCTGAAAAAATTCCCGACAGCTATTCGCGCTATCTGGTCAACGGCCTGCGGGTTGATTTTGACATGCCCGGCACGCCGATCCGCCTGCATCTGCGGTCTCAGTCCGACAAAAACCCCTATAAGGGGCGCAAAAAGGCCGGCCCCAGCAAGCTGCGCAAACATATCCACGGCCACCGCACCGACCGGGGATAGCGGTAACACCACCCCAGAAACCGCAAATGCAGGCACCGCCGCGCACCTTGCAGAGTTGGGGGGGGCAAGACCGATGCACGGCCACCTTGGCGCAAAATGGGCAGGTTTCTGCCTTGCCGCGATTGGCACCCCTGTCCCGCGCGCCAACAAACAACCGTATCTGCCAGGACTGCGTGGATCTACGGCGGTAATGAGGGCGATCCTTCTGGCGTGACCAATCGCCCCAAACCCATCGGGCACGACATAACCGCGCAGTTTTACCGCAGGTTTCGCCTTTGACGTGACGACTGACACAATCGCGGTTAACATAAGAAGCGGCGCATCAATTCAGGGTGACGTATTTTGCCTGTGCGCCAAGTGTAACCTATTTTACCTACTATGTTTTGTGACAAACCTACCGGGGGTGGCTATGGATCTCAGAGCTTACACGCGACAATTCACCGGGAAAGACAACCGTCTGGCCTCGCTTAGCTATTTCACCACATTTGCGGTCTATTTCACCTCGCTGTACCTCGCGATCACCTATGTGAACCTGTGGTATGTGCTGATCCCCATTGGCATCGTGCACGGCTTTTCCGCCATCCGCCTTTACGTGCTGCAACACGATTGCGGCCATCATTCGCTGTTCGAAACCAGGATCCAGAACGAGATCGCCGGTCACGTCCTGTCGCCCTTCACCTTTGCCCCGTTCGAGGT
>JGI24025J20009_10002435_pt1 | contig 13364 bp, 10 predicted proteins | sample Cruoilmetagenom3_FD_20009 | JGI IMG/M metagenome (IMG submission 20009)
CATTGCGAGGCGAAGCCGAAGCAATCTCGTCTATGAGATTGCCACGCTCCCTATGGTCGCTCGCAATGACAGGTGTAAAGATACTTCAGTTACAAGACACTGGTTACCCCGGTTGGTCACCCTTTCTACCTGTCGGTAGACAGGCAGGGTAACGAGTATCGGCACTGTAAACGGTTCGGCTGAGCGGCTCGGCAGTGAGCTCGCCGAACTGCTCACCGAAGACAGTGCCCCACCAAAGTCGATTACCCCCTTGCAATAGACAATTTTTGGCACCATCTTTAGGGTGAGATAGTATAACATAAAACCCCCAAAAAGTCAAGCAAAATCTATCGGCACTGGTTGCAGTGGAGATAATTTTTTCCTTGACAAATCCAAAGTTGTGCTGTATAATTCCTACATGCGTGACTTATTTAAATACCTAAAGCCATACAAGAATAAATTTATCTTCTCCATTATATTCATGCTGGGATTTGCGATTCTCTCCAGTCTCTCTTTATCACTCATCTCTCCTTTCTTGCAGAGTATATTTTACGAAAAATCCGCCCTCGGTGGTGCCGATATTTTAAATCGTTTTACAAACTGGATACTCATTGGTTCAAAATGGAACGCCATAATAAGGCTGCAGATAGTACTGGTCTCTGTATTTTTGCTTAAGGGAGTATTCGGTTATTTCCATCGCTATCTTGCCGTTGCCACAGAGGAAGGCGCAATACAAAATATAAGAAGGGATATGATAGAGCATATATACTCACTCTCACTCGATTATTTCCACAGAACGAAGTCGGGGGCATGGGTCTCAAGGGTAACAAATGATATAGGGAGGATTGAGAGAAGTGTCCGTAATGGGCTTCTGGGGATAATAAGACAGATTTTGCTTATACTTGCCTATTTTTGTCTCGCCGTCTATTTATCGTGGCAGCTTCTGGCTGTTACGGTGGTCATATTCCCGTTGATTACAAAACTCGTAAATTTTCTTGGGAAGAGACTGAGGGAACGGAGTGATACGGTTCAGGAGAATATAGGAGATGTCACATCTCAATTCAGTGAGGGTCTATCGGGTATAAAGATAGTCAAGGCATTTGCGATGGAGAAAAAAGAGACGGAGAAGGTCTTGCATTCTTCCAGAAAATACTTCAAATCTCGCATTAGATTTGAGAGGATTGGCCTCGTCGGAACGCCACTTTCGGAACTCATAATAGCAGTCGGAATATGTGCTGTAATATCCTACGGTGTTTATCAGGTATTCAATCAATTTATTACACCCGACAGGTTTATCGTGTTTCTCGCCTGTGTCATCTCTATGATGGATCCTTTGAAGAGGATACCCGGTGCAAATGTGAATCTTCAACAGGGTATCCAGGCGATGAATAGGATCAAGAGAGTGCTGTCATTGATGCCAACCGTGGTGGAGGATGCAAACCCCGTGAGACTCTTCGAGTTCAAAGATAGTATGGTATTTAAAGATGTCTCGTTCAGTTATAATGGTGGGGAGAATGTCATAAGGGGTATAAATCTGAAGATAAATAAGGGACAAAGCATAGCACTTGTCGGTCCGTCGGGTGCGGGTAAATCAACCATTGCCGACCTATTGATGAGATTCTACGACCCGACATCGGGTTACATAGAGGTAGACGGGGTAGACATAAGGAAGATAAGGATAAAGGACCTGAGGAAGAGAATTGGACTCGTCACTCAGGAACCATTTTTGTTCAATGACACCGTAAGCAATAACATCACATACGGAGAGGATACGGGCGTTGAGGATAGGATTAAGTTGTGCGCAAAACTTGCAAATGCCGACGAATTCATAGAAAAACTGCCCGATGGATATGAAACAATGGTGGGTGAAAGGGGGGTAACGCTATCCGGAGGCGAAAGGCAGAGAATTGCCATCGCGCGGGCATTGTATTCAAACCCCGATATTCTCATCTTTGATGAGGCGACATCGCACTTAGACCAGATGTCAGAGAAGAAGGTGCAAGACGCCATTCAAAAAGTACTTATGGGGAGGACCGCACTGGTAATAGCACACAGGCTCTCAACCGTGAAGGACTGTACAAGAATTGTCGTCATAGACGAAGGAATGATAGTGGAGGAGGGAACGCACGAGCAACTTATGAAGAGAAATGGACTGTACAGAAAACTCGTTGAAAGGGGACTGGAGTGAAAGTAGGCACTAAACACTAAGGAATAGGCAGTAAGGAATAATTGGTAATCGGTGGGTCATAGAGTCATTTTAAATTAGACATTGTTTTAATCACTTCTTCCGCTACCTCGTCAGGTGTTATGGTAGAGAGGCACCTCCTAAGTCTGCATCTTCTTGGCTTGTAATAATCTTTTGGCGTTCGGTAACAGGGACTGCAGGGAAGTTCTTTTCTTATTATTTTATCCTTCGGACCCACTGGACCGGTTCTCGTATGGTCTGTTGGACCGTATATCACAACAACTGGCGTCGATAGTGCCTGTGCGAGCCAGATGAGCCCTCCATCATTCGATACAAGTAGTTTGGCTCTTTCCAATATCGCCGCCGCCTGCATGAGCGTGGTCTCGCCAACCAGATTGATAACAGACGGAGTTGACTTTTTTATACAATCCGCCTTAGGCACAGCATTTTTATCACCGAGAAGAGCAATCCTTGTCTCCTTACCAACGAGTTCAGCAAGATCCCCAAAACCGCTCCACTCTTTCCAATCGCTTCCTTTTGAAGTGCCTATCTGCATACATACCATGGGGTTATTGATATCATAAGCCGCTAAAAAATCGTGTGCCCATCTCCTCTCATTTACACCCAAAGAGATGCGGAAATCTTTGCAAATATCCTCAATTCCAATTGCATAGCACAGTTCCATGTTTCTGTCAATTTCATGCTCATCTTTTTTCATCACTGCAGGGTGATTGAATACCCCATCTCTCCTTATTTTAAAACCACCAGACGAGATGTGGCCAACCCTGTGCGGAACATCCAGCTTGCCGAGCAAGTTGTTATAGTCACCCAGGAAGTTCTTTATAAGTAGATCGAAATTTTTTTCTTTAATCGAACTTACGAATCTTTCTCTCTCAATGATTCCCGCATGAGATCCGTTGAAGGGTATGTACTCATCTATCAGGTCTCTAACAAGGTCCTTGAAATTTCCTATGCGTTGCCTGGAGGTTACAAGTGAAAATGATGCCCCGGAGAAATAATTGCGAAAGGTCCGCATGGCGGGCATAAACATAATCAAATTGCCTATTCCCATATGAGCGAACAAGAGCACCCTGTTTATATGCGCTGGGTTAATCATCTCCCGAGTTTCCTGTACATCTTCTCTGTTAAACATACATTCTTCTCTATACTGAAATACCTTTCTACCCTTTTGCGACCATTTTCCCCCATTCTTTTTGGCTCTTCTAGATTCCTCTTTATGTAAAGTATTGCATCGGCGAGTGCAGAAATATCCCCCGGTGGGACAAGAATTCCGGTTACATTGTCCACGACTATCTCGGGAACCCCCCCGGAGTTTATCGCCACCACGGGGAGACCACAGGACATTGCCTCTATTATTACTCTTCCAAAGTGCTCTGCCGTAGATGGGCAAACAAACAAATCCAACGAGTTCAATACGGATGGAATATCCTTTCGAAAACCAACGAAAGATATGGCATCCCCTAACTCAAAATGATGGGTCTCATTTTCAAGTTCCTTTCTATATCCCTTTTTTCTTTCCCCACCCACTATTACAAATCTAATATTCTTTTCTTCCTCTGTTGCCCTTTTCGCTGCCCGAATGAGAAACTTATGTCCCTTGTACGGGAGAAGCTGACCAACTGTTCCCACCAGGAATACGCCATCTGGCATTCCCAGTTCTCTTCTGAATCTATTATCGCGGTTGGGCTTAAATCTTTCAGTATCCACGCCGTTGTAAACAACGGACAATCTCTCTTGAGGGAGTCTTGCACCCACAAATTCTGATACAACGGCAATATAAGTAGTAAGATGTGCTACTATCTTTTCTGGTAAATTTAATCTCGGTTCAACCCTGACCCACCATATATGTGGAATTTTTAGAATCCTTGATACGAGAACACCATATAGGGCAGAGTTAGTTGTGTTGCTGTGTATAAGGTCTATTTTCTCCTTCCGGGCAAGATAAAGAAGTCTTTTTACGGTTATTGGTACGAGTAGATTTTTCCATCCTCTGAGTGGGGGCATGGGAAGTATTTCAAAACGGATTTTATGTCTTTCGAGTTCATCTGTTAAACTGCCCTCATTCGGGACCACAACTAACGGTATAAACCCGTCCCTATTAAGGTTTTTTAAAAGATAGAGTAAACTTACCTGTCCTCCACCCACTATGTCTCCATAACTTTCAAGATACAAAATTTTCATTGTACTCACCGATGCCCAGACCCATTATCGCCCAGAAAAGCATGGCGAGGGGCAAAAATTCCAGTATTGTACCCGTCAAGCCCGCTAGAAGCGCACCTATTATAGAGAATGCACATCCATAGGATATGGGTGATCCCCTCTGAAAGCAGTACAGCAAAAAAAGCACTACAGTGAAGATGAAAGCAAAAAATCCTGCCATTCCAGTCTCACATAAAAGCTGTACATACATTGAATGAGCATGCCCATGCATTATCTTCTCGTCGCCCTTATACTCTGTCGCTATTTTATGAAAGGTTGAAAGACCACAACCTGTAAGTGGATGTTTCCTCACCGCTGAAATAGCCACCTTCCAGGTAGAAAACCTCGTCTCAATGGAACGGGACGATGTAAATCTTCGCGTAAAGTCCCCCATTTTTCTTTGATTTGTAACATAGATAAGCGATAGCAGAAGAACCAGCACTATTCCAAGCTTCCAATTTTTGATGAATACAGCAAACAGTATCAGTACCGAGACCGCACATATACCCGCAAATGATTTTGTGAGAAACAGACAGACAAACGAGAGCAATATGAGACAGAATGCACACATTTTCCATTTGAACCCCCGAAGAACATAGAGAGAGACCGCCGCGAGAGGCAATAAGAGAACCAGATACTGGGCAAATCTATTTGGGTTACTCAGGGTCGAGGTTATTCCCTTTTTCGTGGCGAATGTTATCGAGAAGAGGTGTGTCCGTATCGCGAGATTAAAATCGGTAAGATATTGGATAATGCCAAAAGCGGTTACTATTATCCCCGATATGACAAGTAGTTTAAGTATTCTTTCGGAGTTGACACCAGATCTGGCGATCAAAAGGCAAAGAAGAAAAGACAGAATGTAAAAGGGAAATCTTCCGAAGGAGAGGTTTCTCTGCACGGAGAATGCCGCCGAGAGAAATGTGAAGAATAAAAGAACGAGTAAGGAGACCCAGAATAGGATTGGCCTGAAATTTAATTTGTCCTTATGTCTGATAAAGAAGAATACCAGCGCAGTGAGTACACCGAGTACCGATAACGGAGGACAGATTGGAAGAAAGAAAACAAAGGCAAGTATTCCCTTTTCTGTTATCCCATCAAAGCCTTTTGACATTACTTTCATATATCTCCTCAAGTTCTTCTATCTCCCCTTCAAGGGTAAATTTCTCCAGTATCATCTGCCTACCCCTTTTACCCATTTCCTCTCTCAAGCCCGGATTATCTAAAAGCTTTTCGAGACAGCGGCTCATGCCCTCCACATCCCTCTCGTTGACAAGAAATCCACTCCTGCCATCCTTCACGAGCTCTGGAATGCCGGAGTGGTAGGTTGATACCACCGGCAGTCCCGTTGCCATAGCCTCTTTTATCGTATTTGGAATACCCTCTTTATCTCCGTTACGAGCTGTAACATGGGGAGCAAGAAAAATATCCGCTCTCTTCAGTTCCTCTTTCACCCTGTCGTGTGAACAAAAACCGAGAAAATCCACGCTTGATGATAATTTAAGAGATTCCACGACTTCCTTCATCTGGGGCATTAACTTTCCATCTCCTATGATGATAAGTCGGGTGTTTTTATTTTTCATCCTTGCATACGCCTTTATACCATACTCAAATCCCTTCTTCTCTACGAACCTACCGCACATTACAATTTTATTTATGTTTTCAACCCTATGGTGTTTCAGGCTGAATTTGTCCACATCTATCCCGATATAACATACTCGTATCTTTTCCTCCTCGCAACCAAGTTTCACAAGATCGTTTTTCATATCTTCTGATACGGCGATGAAGCAATTGCCCTTCTCGAAGAGTTTTTTTAATCTGCGCCGATATACAAAGTACCGTGGGTATCGAGATGTATCTATGCCGTGGAATTCCACGATAATGGGAATGCCGAGTTTTAAAGCCACTGGCAAAACCATAATTCCCCCTCCGCCAAAGTGGGCATGAATGAGCACGGCTTTGTGTTCCCTCAGGATATATTCTATTTTGTTTCTTTCCCATAAAAATATATCCTCAAATGGGAAAACATCTCGATTCAGTATGTTTTTCGCTATTACGATGGGGTGAAACCTCTTTATATGCGTAATCTCGTTATATATAAAGGTCTCTGACAACTGGAGATATTTATTTATGAAGTAGGCAACTGTCCTCATCCCTCTCTGATTCCTTTTGCCCTGTAGTGGAGTTTAAGAACCTCTTTCAACAGGGGAAATACAAAAATAAATGGAGAATCAACACTCTTGAGTAGCAAATCAACCAACCGTCCTTTCTCTGCCCATCTCGGCGTTGAAAGCATATTTGATAGAAGCACTACCCTTCTGTTAGATATTCCTTCACCCGTCCAGGATTTTGCCCTCTGAATGAACCTCCAGGATGTTCTTCCCCTCTCCTCAAACTTACTCAGTAGATTGTTGAGCCACTCTCTCGTTGGATACCCATCCACATGATAGGCTATACATCTTCTTACTGAGACAACCCTTCTTATTCCCATCTTTTTAAGTCTCATGCCAAATTCTACATCCATATAGCCCATAAGTTTATAGTCATCAAACAGACCCGCATCGAGTATCCACTTTTTTCTCAAAGAACAGTTTTGTATCACCAGACCCGTGAGACACAAACCGTCTACTCTTAGTGTAAAATTGCCAAAACTTCTCGGGCTTCTTATATGCCTCACCAGACCCTGCACAACGATTTTAGCATCTTTTTCGTGAAGGAAAAGATGGTCCTCGATGAAATTTCTCGCTACAAGTACATCGGAATCTACGAAAATTATGAGGTCTCCAGCTGCTTCCCTGACCGCAATATTCCGTGCACGCCAGTGGCCAATTCTCTCTTCAAATTTTATATACTTTGTTTTTTTTAGGATGCTTAAACCTTCCGTGCCGTCGTTGGATGCATCGTCTACGACAATTATCTCATCGGGTTGCCTTGTCTGGTCCAGCAGCCTTTCTATGCAGTACTGCAGTATATGAGCACGATTACGTGTCGGTGTGATAACAGATACATTCATAGATTTCAGATTTTAGATTGTGGATGTCATTTCGCCTTACGCCCTACTCCTTACTCCCTACTCCTTACTGTCTACTCCTCTCTCCCTCAACGCTTTCCTTATTCCCTTCGCACGGTAATGATACTTTACTACCTTTCTCCAGAAGGGAAAGAGTGGAATTATAGGTGAATCTACCAGCCTTTCGAGTGTTCCCATCGTGGATTCCTTTTCCACCCACGACTGTGTGTTAAAAAACCTTGAAAAGAAAAGAGTTCTTCCCGTTCTCGCGATCCTTTCTGCCTCTGTGCCGTGTTTCGCGACGAAGTATGCGGCGCTGTATCCTCTTTCATAGTTCTTTTGCACATATTCCGAGAGCCTCACCCTGCCGTACGGTTTGTCCACATGATACGCCCTGCAGGTTCTGATTCCGTATAAGAATTTCAGACCTTTCTTTTGCAGTCTGAGGCCGAGCTCTATATCCTTAAAACCGATATGCCCACCCAAACTCTCATCAAAACCACTCACCTCAAGCAGATATTTTTTTCGTACCGATGTATTCTGGGACACAAAAAGGCCGAAGAAGATGGCATTTGGAAAGGAGAATTTGAAATTGTACCAGCCCGGATGCTTTATGTGATGCACCATTCCCTGGAGGATTGTTTTGTCGCGTCTTTTATGTATGCTTATGTGCTCCTCCACAAATCGGGGATGGACGAGAACATCGGAGTCCATAAATATTATTATATCTCCCTTTGCCTTCCTTATCCCGATGTTTCTTGCAACATAGGGACCACTTTGCTTTTCCAATCTTATATACCTTAATTTTGATATTCTTGCCCCGCACCAAGAATTGCTTTGGTGCGGGGTGAAATATTTTAAATTTTCAATTAGATTATGGGTTCCATCTGTTGAGGCGTCGTCTATCAAAATCACTTCATAGTTATCCACGCTCTGATTCAGTATATAAGCGAGGGAATACTCAAGGAGTTCTCTCCTGTTATGGGATGGGATTATTACAGACGCATCGACCATAAGAACTAAAAGACCACGCTGTACGGGCGAACGGCTGTTCGCCCCTACGCCTTACGCTTTACGCCCCACTCCTTTCACATTCAACATGTCACCTAACACCTAACACCCTGAAGGGTGTCACTCCAACTAACCAACAATCACCTGATACGTAAAGATTTCACGGTTTCTCCGTTTCATCTAACGCCTTACGCCCTACGCTTTACGCCTGACACCTGACACCCTTTCGGCGATTTTCCTCGCTCCTCCCTTCGGCCCCATCCTCCCCCTACCAATCCCGCCCCTTTTTTCCCTCAACCTGTCGTTGGAAAGGAGATTTTTTATCTCCTCTACCACCCCATTTGGGAAATTTTTGACGAGTTTGAGACAGCTACCGAGGAGTTTCTCCTGTCCCCTCAATCTGTCTGCCGTCGTCTGGGGACCCGTTCCGACAAACGAAACGATGGGAATACCAAGACCAGCTACCTGTTCGGACGCGGTTCCAGAAAGGCTTATCACAAGCTTTGAAGAGCTCACAACATCCACAAATGCTCCCTTTACAAATTCTATTCCGGCATCGATATCACCGATAGAATCTGCCAGTCTCTTTTCGTCGATCGTTTCTGATACGGCAACGGCAAAATGTAATTCCGGATATGAAGCTCTTAACATTCTTATAACGATACCTATTCTTTTCATATTTTTATACGCCTCTCTTCTGGACCCCGGTAGAATACCTATTAAGGTCTTACCCTGCGGAGAGTTGTACAGGTTTTCTTTTTCAAGTTCATCCATCATGGGATTGCCGAGAAACCTCGCCGATACACCGAAATCTCTGAGATTCTCTGCGGTGGGCTCATCGTGGGTAAACACCTCTATTGCGGTCTTTTTCATAATTCTCTTCTCTATTCTCAGGTGCGGTGAGAAATAATCCGACTTACAGGGAGCGAGAAACCACAGTCTTTTCCTAAATGCAAACCAACCCAAAAGCAATAACATAATGTCCCCCACAACGAGCACTTCATCTATTTCATCTCGCATTTTACGAAGCCCGGCAAGATAGGAGAGCGGCACCCCTGAACTCTTAATCAGGTCTTTTACAAATCCCTCCGGAGTTTTAAGAAAAAACCCTCCCGATGGTGGAGGAGGACTTGTAAATATCACATCTATACCCCGTTTTTTGTATTCTTCACCCAGGGAAACAAGCGGTGCACCAAATACTGTGGCATCGAGACACAATCTCTTAATTTCTTGTCCTATTATGGCACCGGACCTGTCTTCTCCATAAGAGTTACTCAATATTACGATATTCATATATGGATTTTTCAGCCAAGAGATTATTCACCACAAAGACACAAAGAACAGTAAATCTTTTTTCGCCCACGAAGGACACGAAAAACACGAAAAATCAAAAATAACTAATGTCTAATCTAATCCCAATAGTTTATTCTGTGGAATGTGACTTGCCCTGTGTGATGCGTAGCTATCACATCAGGGGAGCTATTTCATCAGAACTCAATGACACAACGACGCTAAGACTCGACGACACTACGATTTATCCCGCTTGTCCCGTAGCTATGGCGTGTGGGGTGAAATGCAGCTTGTCCCGTGAAATGTTTAACTATTTCCTCGGGGAGCTTATTTCACTGGGACGCTAAGACTCAAAGACACTACGACTCAAAGTCTCAATAATCTTTTCAATCTGTTTAATCCGTGTAATCCGTTGACAATATCTTTTTATTCCGCCGACTAAATTATAACATAAAAAGGCATAAAAGTCAAGGAGAATTTGGTCTCAAGATAACCACACCCCGCCCTTAGCGGGAGCAGGGAGTTCACAGAGAACACAGAGATTTCCAAATTCGCTATCATATGAAGGTCTTGGTGCTGAAACCGTCCAATCCAGGGTTTTTTGATAATTCAATGGATAATTTTTTTGAATTTTCCACTTGATAAAAGAGAGAAAATGTGTTATAATATATCAAGGAATATTTCAAACGTCCCTGGATAAGGGAGGGTAGAATGCATTGGAAACTTAAGGTTATAATATTAATGCTGGGAGTAATATGCAATTGTTCTGACGTTAAAACGCTTTCACTGGAAGAAAAGTACTTACAGGGTATCGACCTTTTATGGAGCAAAGAATTTGAGGGAAGAATGGTGAACATTGCTGTTGCAAAAAAATCCGGGAATGTGGCGATAGCATCAATTCTCAAGGATACCACTGCTGAAATATACTATTACGAACCAGATGGCAGACTTTTGTGGAAACTTGACCGAACGAATACATTACTTAAAACCGTATATTATGTAATTCTACGCGTTGCTGATGACGGTAATATTGTTATGGTCAATTGGTACGGTAATTATGAGTTTGGAGAAACGCACATTTACGACAGACACAAAAATCTCCTGTATAAGTTTTCGTCTTCTTATGAATTTGGAGAGCTCTCTCTGTCACCAAGTGGTAATTATATGATAGTCCCTGATGTTGATGGAATTAGAACCAATACGGGAGAGAGGGCGTTATTGCCCGATTCTATCCATTGGAATTACAATAGTCTTTGCCGTTTTTTACAGTATGACGAAGTAGCAATTTTCAGGCAACGTAATCTTGGTAAAGAAGAGTTAAAAAGGTACGAGTCAGAAATGGCAATATTTGATAGTAAGATAAGAGAAGAACAAGATATTAATAAGCAAAGAGAATTAATAGATGAAGCATCAAATTTGTATATCCAATTTAAGACTGTTACTAAACGACACGAATTCTGTGTTATTTCTTTACCCTTACAAGAAGTGAAATTCGCATTGCCAGTCAGCATAGACAATCCATATGAAAAATGGTATTATCAAATGTTATTGAAAGATGATAAAAATTATGTTATCTTCAGTCCATCAACTTCTGCACCTCAATCAATAATGAAAATAAATGAAAAAGGAGAGAAAAAATGGGAAATTAAAGATCTCAGATTAGGTCATTATGATTGCTGGTTACCCCACAAACTCGATTGGATAAATGATAGCTTGATTGTTTGGTACAACCGTAATTTACTACTCATCGATACAAAAAATGGAAAAATACTCGATAGTTTAAATTTTAGTCCCGTAAACAACCACAAAAGTATCTATAGCGTCTTTTATCACAACAGTAGGCTCTTTTTAACAACGCGTGATAATAAAACCAGAATAGCTAGGGTCCGTAAAAATAGAAAATTAATCGATGAGACGGTGGCAAATGGAACTGTATTTGGCTATTCCGATTGTCCTGTAATTGCTATTTATCATGATGGTGAAACAACACATATTCCTTTAAAGGACGGTAAATTTATATTGAATGTTTTCAAGAAAAGGGAGTAAATTGATGGGAAAATTAGTATATCTGTATTGCTATAGTATAAGTAATGGACTAAAAAGTCCTTATAGGTGGTGGGTATGAGTAAAAGAGGATTGGTAGTAAATTTTGGGTTGATGATTTTTCTCATTGCTGTTCTTGTGAATGCTGGCAATTTAAGTATAGCAGGGGAGAAATCCGGCACAGGGGAAATCAAAGTTCTCTATGAGAAGAGGTTTGATAAGAAGATAGACCAGGTTAAGATTGTCAGATATGAGGAGAATGGCACCGTGAGATTTTATCCAAAGGTAGTTGTGCTGAAGGAGTTGGACAAGGATTTATCCCAGAAGGATTGGCGTTTTTATAGGAAAGAAGTGCTGGTTCTTGATAAGGAGGGGAACATAACCGCTCGGATTCCCGACTTGGAGTATTTTAGCGAAGTACGGGTATCCATAAACGGGATATTGGTAGCCGTGCTCAGGAGATACCTTGATAAACCTTCGCCATATCGACCTGGACTTATGGAAGACTGGAAAAGGGAAAAGAAACAAGAGCTTACTGTCTATAATGATAGGGGAAAAATCGTATGGCAAACAGATAAGAAACTTTTTGCACCCAAGTGTGATTGTCACTTCGGTGGTATATCCGAAAAAGATACATCCATATCTATTGCGTTCGATTATGGTGGTGGTAAAAAATACTCACCCACCAGGGGATTTTGGATGTCACCTTTTGATGAAAAGTATCCTTCAGAATTAGTTAGTGGGACCCTATATGGTAGATTCATGGCAGTAGCAGTTTATAACCGAGATGGCTCACGCTTAGTTGTCCTACTGGATTCTACAGCCAATCCGATTTGGGAGAAGTCAATCGACGAACAAACAATTGGTCAGGTGAGAATATCTCCACATGGATCCTATGTCTTTGTATGGGCATATACATGGAGTCAAGAGAAGGACACAAAAGAGGAGGCTATTAAGAGAGGAAGGACACTATCTAAACTAGTTAGTGTATCTACTTACTTGTTTGACAAAGAGGGGAATCTGATTTTGAAGAAAGATGACAAATGCAGATATGGTAGCTCTGTCTTCTCTGATAATGAGAAATATCTTGCTTACAGGATTGGTACAACACCTGTAATGATTATAACAGAGACAGGAGATTATAAGAAATTACCCATTACCCTTCCCACATCAACGATGACTAATCCTCAAATGATTATCTCAGATAACGGTATCCTGTACATCTGGTATAAGGGTGAAAACGAATATGAGTTGACTGTGGTAAATGAGCAGGGAGATATCAAGGGAAAGAAAGTATTTACCAAAGATGAATTATCAAAGGGTATAGAAAATCCCGGGTCGAGTATAATGCTGGTAAACGGTAGATTAATTCTACGGATAGTTGGGGAAAAAACGGTAAGAATTTGTGAGCTAACAAGAGACTAAAATGAGGAAAATAATGTCCTTTATGTCTTGAGAGGGAACAATAAATCTTGGAAAAAGTAAAGTTGTTGTGATAATTAGTGCCGTGGGTGAACAATAAAATATATGGTTCTTCACGGATTTAGTTGACAAAACATAGGGATAAATTCCCATTGAGTCTCGTTCTTTGCATAATTGTATGCAAAGCTGGACACCTTGAATATTTTA
>JGI24025J20009_10002440_pt1 | contig 13340 bp, 10 predicted proteins | sample Cruoilmetagenom3_FD_20009 | JGI IMG/M metagenome (IMG submission 20009)
GACAGATAAACAACAATTAAATTTACCAGAGTTTGACTAAACAACGGCCCCTTCCAGGGGTCCTCACAAAGCTACCGGCTCTGCCGGTAGATATTTACTATAAGTTAATTCAATATTAAGTGGGCCTGGTGTAGATAGATGGCTACACTTTTCTGCGTGTCAATGCAGCCTGTCATTATCTAGAATAAGATGTGAATACAATGAGTTACCTATGGAGCAACAATGATGGTGTATTATTTGCAAAGTCAGTTCAAGTATGTTGGGATATATTCTGATTTCTGAATTTAAGTTCATTGCAATCTCGTTTTCGTGGGGAAAGATGGGTACTCTTAATGTGTCTTTGTAAAAGGCGAAACTCACGTTGTTTCGGCAACTAACACAGTTGGCGCCGATATAAAGGAAAGAGGTATGTAAAGTGAACGGTAAAGAAATAACAAATGTAGGAATCCTTGGAACGGGCACTATAGGGTCGAGCTGGGCGACCTTCTTTGCATGTAAAGGGCTGAAAGTTAAAATGTTTGACATAGACAGTGCAATATTGGGTACGGGGGTTCAAAAAGCAAAGGGCAATCTGGAGGCGCTTGTGGGATATGGATTAATCCAGGAGTCCATAGTTGACGAGCTGAAGAGAAACATTCACCCGGTGGATAGTGTCGCACAATTATTAGAAGAAACGGATTATGTACAGGAATCAACTCTGGAAAATTATGAAGTCAAAACAAAGGTATTTTCGGAGCTTGATGATATAGCTTCTCCGCAGGCGGTTCTTGCCAGCAGTTCTTCCGGACTGCTGATGTCTGAAATTCAAAAAGCAACTAAAACCCCCGGACGTTGTCTTATTGCCCATCCTTTTAATCCTCCTCACCTGATACCGTTGGTTGAACTTGTGCCGGGAAAACAAACAAATCTTCAGGTAGTCGACAACGTAAAGGTCTTTTTTGAAAGCCTGGGGAAAATCCCCGTGGTGTTGAAAAAGGAAGCAAATGGGCATATCGCGAATCGTTTGGCGGCAGCCCTGTGGAGGGAAGCTATCGATCTCGTTATTACAGGGGTGGCCAGTGTTGAGGATGTAGATAAGGCCCTTTACGCCGGTCCCGGCGTTCGATGGGCACTTATGGGCCAACACCTGATCTATCACTTGGGGGGAGGAGAGGGAGGTTACAGGTATTTTATCGACCATATTGGCAAGGCATTTGGTACTTACTGGGAAGAAATGGCAACGTGGAGTGAAATTTCAGATGAATCCAGAGAATTGCTGGTAAAAGGTGTGGAAAAGTCTATGGGTGGTAAAAATCTTGGAGAACTTGCCAGGTGGCGTGACGAAAAGATTGTCGAATTGTTGAAAGTTATATACGATTGACATATCATATCATAAGATCATTGTTAGTAATATTTTTCTAATAGGGTTCAATCATCGGATCGGTTTTTTTGAGATGATTGATTATTGCAATGTGTGGTAATCAGGAAGTAATGGACGCCGGGTTGATAGATCGCACTGTTATTTCAGGAAGTTCAGGAGGGTGAAATTATGGCAGAAGGAAAGGTTGATCTTCAAGAACCTGTAATTAATAAATCGGAGATTTTGGTTATAGATGATAAATATTTTAAACCGGGAAACGTTTGTATCGTTACGGGAGCTGCCAGCGGTATTGGAAGGGCTACCGCTGTTGCCGTGGCGGCCAATAACGTTAAGGTGGCCTGTGTCGACTTAGATGAAGGAGGTGGCGCAAAAACTGTAGAAATTATAAAAAAAGGGGGAGGGGAGGCATTTTTTATAAAAACAGACTTAACCGACGATGAGCAAATCCAAAATTGTGTTGAGGAAGCTGCCGGAATGGGTAATATTAAATTTCTTGCAAACATAGCAGGATTGCAGCATATTGATTCTGTGGAGAACTTTCCCATGAAGATGTACGACCTTATGCAGTCGATTATGTTAAGGGCCCCGTTCTATCTGTCAAAATTAGTTATTCCTCATATTAAAAAGAGTGAAGATAGAATTGGCGCCATTGGAAATATGGCTTCTATACATGCACACATAACGACTGTAAATAAACCTGTGTATAACATTACCAAATTTGGCCTGCGCGGGCTTGCCCAGTCCATTGCGGCTGAAGGTGAGGGGAAGATAAGGTCATTTACCGTCAGTGTCGGTTTCATCAAAACACCGCTGGCTCTGAAGCAGATACCTGATCAGGCAGAGCAAAGAGGTATATCCCAGGAAGAGGTGGTCAGGGATGTCATGCTTGGTAAATCAAGGGTTAAGGAAATGATGTCGCCTGTTGAAGTTGCAAATCTTTTTGTCTTTGGTTTTTCACATCATGGTAAGTATTTAATGGGTGGCGATTTATTGTTTGATGGCGGCATGGTGAAAACTTATTGAGCAATAGTTTTTACTGTGGTATTTTTCTTAGGTGTTTGTATGCTTAACTTTTTTATCGCGAAAAAGCTGATAATACCGTGTTATGGGTTATTGTAAGGAGAAGTGGTGTTGTAGTCTTATTAATCAAAAACAGAAAGGAGGATATTACAATGAAACGAAGAGATTTTTTGAAAGGTCTGGCAACTACATCGGCAGGTGTAGCGCTAAGCGGGGGCGTAGGCTCGCTGGCTTCAACAGCATATGCCAAGAGGAAGAAGGAAGACTTTGGTGAGATTAAAAGTCTGAAGGTTCACTGCATCTCGGAGACAAGCTGGTTCGATAATGCCACCCTGGGTAAAAGTATAAAGGCCGCAGGCGGCATCAATACAAACCAGTATGACGTCGATTGGGACTTGAATAATCTGGGAGGGTATGCCGCCCTTCTCGAGGTGGAAGCGCTGGACGGCAAAAAAACCAAATATCTCCTGGATACGGGATGGAACAACGACTGGATGGATTATGTTTTTGCCAAGGACGGAATCGACAAGATGCTCAAAAACAAAGAGATCGACACACTCATCATTACTCACGATCACATAGACCATTATTTTGGGATTGAGAGCACGTTGAAACATCAGCCCGATATCAAAATATATTTCCCGGGTACGTCAATGAAAAAGAGTTTTGAATTGTTAAAGGGGGCGGATTTTTCCAGCACACCCGGTTGTCCCAAAAACACCGTTCCTCACACGGGGGAACTGATCGTGACCAACGCAAAAAAAGAGTTCTATAAGATTCAGGATGGATTCGGACTTGTTTTCCTTGATGCTCCTGCCACTCTGCAGGTTCACGGCGAAAACAATCTCTACTTCAAGATCAAAGACAAGGGTTATGTAACGGTTACTGGGTGTTGCCACGCGGGAATTTTAACCCTGATCAATTATGCCCGACGAAACTTTAAGGATGGGAATAAAAATTATGGGTGTTACGGTGGTTTGCATATTTCTGTCTTCGAGAATTGGGATCCGAAATTCGACGACATTATTGAGGGCATGAAAACTTACAATATGAGTAAGATTGCGTGTAATCACTGTACCGGGTGGGTCTGGGCAGAAAAGGCAGCAGCGGCAGGCCTTCCGATCATTCATGGTACAAACAAAAACTTATCCTACAAAAAACAGGGATCGCTGTCGCACTCACACACCTCTAATGTTTATACAGGTAATGGTGATGACGTTTTCTTTGGTTAAGCTTTACGCATTTGTGAAAGGCCGTAAGTGTCCTTTCTCCCTTTGTTCTCTATCTCTTGGGAAGGAGATGAGCATATAGTCTTGTGAAATCAATTTATCAAATGGGTAGAGGGCTGCTTTGAATAAAAAAGGGGTTTTAATTCAGGTTTGTTTGGAACTTTGGGTCAAAACCCCTTTTTTCAATTTATGACATAAATATCGTTTTTAAAATTTCTCTTAGGGAAAGGGGAAAATGATGAGTAATAATGACACAAAGGAAAATTGGATCGCGACGAGAGAGCTCGTTCCAAAGTGGTCCGTGGGCATATCAGGTCTATCTAATTTAATAGTTCTTATAATTGCTACGTTTGTTATTTGGTGGGTTCTCTTCTCAAATGCGGGGCCAGTCAAACTCTATACACCACTTTTTGGATTTTCTCTCGTTATCTGGACTCTTTTGATTATGCTTTGGCAAATAGAGTTATTTGATTTCTGGCCACTCAAAAGGGATTTTCTGAATAATGCTCACCCTTTGATGAAGGGAGGGCTGCTTACCGCCATAACCATCGCTTCTTATTTGATACTTGTTTTTGGAGTTCTCTATCTTATCATTGGCAGGTATGGAATTACCTATTTTAATTGGCCTTATCTGCATGAAATTGGAAAACTTGGTACAGATATCTTAACTTCAAGGGAAATAACTTCATGGGCGATGCTTTGCCTGTCAGTTCCTTTTTTCCTGGTTGGTGTTTGGGTGATGGTAGGTGTTGGAAAAGACATATTTCCGGAACTTCCTCAGCCGAGGCTTGGTATAGCAAACTGGTTGTTAATAGCCGTTATCAGTATTCCACTTTTTTTCATTTTCTTCCACCCCCATATCGGGTCAATGTTTTATCCTGCTCAGATATATACGGCTGTCCTACCGTGGTGGAAAAGTATGGCGCACACAAACAGCGCGGAATACAGCCTGGGATATATGTTCTGTACCGTTGTTGTTATCTTCTATACCATTCATTTGTGGGACGGAAGGCCATGGACCCTGGTAAAAAGCCAACCCTGGAGAATCATTTTTCTCGTTGTCGGTAGTTTGATTCTGAGTGTTATATTGGTTAAGATTGAGCTTTACGCTATGAATTACCTGTGGGATGAGGCCTATATCGGTGGCCAGAATGAAGCAAACTTTGGCTGGCGCTACAGCCATACGGTAACGATTTCCAACTTTATTCTTGTGCCGGCGATCATATTGAATTTCTTTTTTGGTCAGGCATTTTCCAAAATGGGGTTGATTCTCAGGGGGACTATAAAGACTGTCATAGCACTTGTTGTAGGCCTTCTGTTTGCCTGGGCATTTTATGTCTGGGGACCGGTGCTTTTGGGGATATGCGAAGGGGTGTCTCATCCTTCTGAAAATGCCTCGGCTTTCCTTCTCCTGGTTATCAACCTGCTAATGATCCAGGACAACTTTATGGATGGATGGCCTGGGTACCGGCTCAAAAAGTAGAAACAAGAGGAAGGGTAAATATTTTGGAAATAGAACGACCTAATGCTGATCCAGTTGGAATTGTTGAGGAAATATTCTATAGAATGTTCTTTTTCCTGTTCCATAACGCCGAGGCAAAGAAATATTGTGGTTTCTCGAACATCAGTTTTTTCTGCAATGAAGAAGGTTTGCCCGGCTGGTATCTTTGGCTTGAAGAAAAAAAGGGGGCATTTCGACTGGATCTGATCAATGGGGATACGGCACCACAAAAGAATCAAAATTCTGCTGAATCATCCATGCCAGAATTGGCGGTTCAAGGACAATTTGCTATTCGCTATTATCCTTCGGAAGAAGAAGAATGTTTTGACACCTATTCATATTTTGAAAAATTGATCAGATTCAGCCCCCTTTTTGATACAACTGGCACGCCTACTTTTGAGGGGAGGGACAAGATTCCCGAGAGTCATTTTGTTGTAGGACACATCAATGTCCGGACAGATCTCTCTAAAAATATTTTGGAGTTGGAAGGCGTTGCCCCGGAACAGTGGGAGGATTTCCGGGTGGACGGTCTTTACTTGAAGGCACCTGATCAAAAAGATTATGAAGCGGTCGTTCCGGGTGGGCGAGATCGAAATGTTCCTGGATGGGTTCTTTCCTCCTTTTTGTTTGACAAGATTCTCATGGGATTTTGCTTCTCTTTTAATGTTTCTCCTCTCGCGGTTTCATTATCCAGTGAAAATGGATTTAATTTTTACATTGATAAGGAAAACCGTGCAGAAAAAATAGAGAATCCCGATTCGAAACAGTTTCATTTGACCTGTGGCTTCAATCTAAAAGGAGAAGATAGTACGTTGAGAGAAGATAGGGATCTCAAGATTTACGCTCAAAATACCCACAGACGCATGGATCTGAATAGAAGTGACGTCGTAGGGCTATGGCAACAACCTGAGGATATCGATAATCCATGGATTAACCCAGATTGGTGGAAAATAAAGGAAATGAAATTTCGACAAGACGACTCCGATGTTTGCTATCATGATCATTAATGTTTTGAGAAAGGGAAAATCAAAATAATGGATAAAGAAAGGAGAAAATTCTTTACGGATTATTTTATTCGTGACACGGTAAAATTAATCCAGGAAGTTCAAGAAGCCTTTCAGGAAGAAAAGGCAAGGGCAGACTATTTTCAGTCCTTCGAAAGTGCCTATCCTTTGATATCAGAATATATGCTATTCGCAGATGACGAAGTAAAAGAATTAGGGATTGATGCCACAGGGAAAACCAAGCTTGAAATTGCCAAAGAAATTTATGAGAAAACAAAGAAAGATGATCTCGTAAAAAGCTCCACTATGCCGATACGTCGGCATTATAATTGGAAGTAACTTGCGCTTTTAGTGAAATTGTGTTTTTTGCTAAATATCACGTAATATGAAGTACTTACAACTCATTTACAAATTTAAGTTACTTGAAAGTCACAAAAACACTTTTTTGTCATTCTGAGCGGTAACGAAGAATCTGATATCACTGAGATTCTTTGTCGCTCCGCTCCTCAGAATGACACGGTGTGGACTTTCAAGGAAATCATTTTGATAAAAGTGGCATAACATGTTGTTGTTATATGACATTGCGCAAATTGTGCCTATTTCAACAAAGGGTTGGATTTCCTTCCCAATAATGTCGTAAAACGGCATAGCGGAGCTTTTTACGAAAGCATCATTATTGCAATGTGTGGTAATCAGGAAGTAATGGACGCCGGGTAAATAAATTAACAAAATTATTTCAGGGAGTTCAGGAGGATGGAATCATGGTAGAAGGCAAGATTGATCTTCAAGAGCCTGTACTTAATAAATCGGAGATTTTGGTTGTAGATGACAAATATTTTAACCCGGAAAACGTTTGTATCGTTACGGGAGCTGCCAGCGGTATTGGAAGGGCTACTGCTATTGCCATTGCAGCTAATAACCTTAAGGTGGCCTGTGTCGACGTAGATGAAGGAGGTGGCGCAAAAACTGTAGAAATTATAAAAAAAGGGGGAGGGGAGGCATTTTTTATAAAAACCGATTTAACCGACGATGAGCAAATTCAAAATTGTGTTGAGGAAGCTGCCGGGATGGGTAATATTAAATTTCTTGCAAACATAGCAGGATTGCAGCATATTGATTCTGTGGAGAACTTTCCCATGAAGATGTACGACCTTATGCAGTCGATTATGTTAAGGGCTCCGTTCTATCTGTCAAAATTAGTTATTCCTCACATTAAAAAGAGTGAAGATGGAATCGGCGCCATTGGAAATATGGCTTCTATACATGCGCACATAACGACTGTAAATAAACCTGTGTATAACATTACCAAATTCGGCCTGCGCGGGCTTGCCCAGTCTATTGCGGCTGAAGGAGAGGGGAAGATAAGATCATTTACCGTTAGTGTCGGATTTGTCAAGACGCCACTCGCACTGAAACAGGTGCCGGATCAGGCAGAGCAAAGGGGTATATCACAGGAAGAGGTAGTTAAAAATGTCATGCTTGGCAAATCAAGGGTCAAGGAAATGATGTCGCCTGTTGAAGTTGCAAATCTTTTTGTCTTTGGTTTTTCACATCATGGTAAGTATTTAGTGGGTGGAGATTTATTGTTTGATGGTGGGATGGTAAAAACTTATTGAGTATTGGTTTTTACCGTGGCAGGATTTTGGGCGTTTGTATGCCTGACTATTTTATCGCGAAAAGCAGGCATTTGTTTTTTGGGAATGTTTTTAAACATTAACACTTAAATGAAAGGAGAGGTGAAATGAGAAAAAGAGTTTTTTTAATGTTACTGGCGTTAGTGTTAGGTGTTAGTTTAATTGTGGGAATATCACCCGCGATTGCAAAAAAGAAGGTCATCAAGTGGAAGATGACATCCACGTGGCCACCTTCAATTGACCTGATCCAGGCAGATTATGCCTTTGTTAAAGCTGTTAACCAGCTTTGCAAGGGTCGTCTGCAGATTAAATTTTTTACCGGCGGAACATTGATGCCCTCATACGAAGTCTTTGACGCAGTGGGCAAAGGCACCATTCAGGCTTCCGGTGACTGGCCCAATTACTGGGCAGGCAAAGATCCCGTGTTTGATACGCTCGGTTCTTATCCTATGGGCCTGACCCCTGTGGACTACCTCGTGTGGTATTACAATGGCGGTGGTAAGGCAATCTACGAAGAGGCTTACGGGAAGTTCGGAATGATGTATCTTGTGACAGGCGTTACCCCTATGGAATGCGGGATCCGCAGTAATAAGCCGGTTAAGTCACTTGAAGACATCAAAGGGATGAAAATAAGAATGTCCGGCAAGACGCAGGGCAAGCTCCTTAAGGACCTTGGAGCTGCACAGGTAGCTATGTCGGGACAGGAGATTTATCAGGCACTGCAAAAGGGCGTAATTGACGCTGCTGAGTTCTGTAGTCCGTCCTGCGATTGGGGTATGGGTTTCGGAGAAGTAACAAAATACTGGGCCGTTCCGGGATGGCATCAGCCCGCATCCGTCATGGGCGTGATGATTAACATGAAAGCCTGGAATAAATTGGACAAAGATTTACAAGAGGACATCAAATATGCGGCCAAGGCTGCTTCCATAGAGTTCTTCTGCAAACAGTATTTTGACACCATTGAATATACCCAGAAATTCATCGACAAGGGAATTAAGATCAACAGGTATGATAACGCTGTTCTGGACAGGATCCTGAAATTGGCAAACAAGCATACCGAGAAAACAGCTAAAAACAATCCTCTTTTCAAAAAATCAATGAAATCTCAGATAAAGTATAGAAAAGGCATCTCAAAATGGCGTGCTATGGAAGCTCCATTCAGTTTTGGATTTAATCCCAAGGAGTACCCCAATCTTGATTAGCAGAGTTTAAATTTGCGTTAAAGGCAAGTACGGTAGAGGTTCCAGGCACTTAATAGGGAGCCTCTACCACAAAATCATGAAGGCGGTTATTTTTTAATTTTTTATTCCTGTGGATTTTATTATGATACTAGTATATGTGCGATGGATATCGCAGGAGGAGGACGTCTATGAATTTTCCAAAGAAATTATCAGTATTTTGTGACACGGTTAACGAGTGGACGGGGAGAATTTTCGGCTGGGTTATAGTTCCACTTACGTTACTTACGGTTACAGAAGTGATACTCCGTAGATTTGTTGGTTCACCAACCATATGGAGTTTTGAGGTATGCAAACAATTGTATGGACTTCATTTCATGATTGTTGCGGGTTATGGGCTATTGTATGGAGCGCATGTTTCGGTAGATATATTTACAACGATGCTTTCCAAAAAGAAAAGAGCCATAGTCGATTTGATAGGTTATGTTCTGTTTTTCTTCCCTTTCGTTATTGTATGTATCTGGCAGGGGTATTATTTCGCAGCGAGATCATGGGCAATGAAAGAGACAACCTGGAGCGTATTCTCACCTATTGTTTATCCTATAAAGACGGTAATAATTATATCGTTTATCCTCTTGTTATTACAGGGAATTTCGGAATGTATCAAAAAGATATATATTCTTAAGGGGGTTGAACTATGATAGATCTAAGTCCTGAGTTACTAACAGTTCTTATGTTTACGGGCCTCTTAATAGGACTGTTTATGGGTCACCCTCTTGCATTTGTCCTGGGTGGACTCGCTGTGATATTCGGATTGATCGGCTGGGGGCCATCAGTATTTTATATGTTCATGAACAGGATCTGGGGCACCATGGACAATTACGTTCTTCTTGCCATTCCCCTGTTTATCTTTATGGCTCAGCTTTTAGACAGGTCGGGTGTTGCCGAGGATCTTTTTAAAACATTACGCTATCTTCTGGGTCAGATAAGGGGAGGAGTTGCCTTGACAGTTATCATGGTTTCGACTGTTTTTGCTGCCTGTACAGGAATTATTGGGGCATCCGTCGTCACCATGGGACTTCTGGCCATACCTATGATGAGGAAATACGGGTATGATGAGGAGTTATCTTATGGTTCAATCTGCGCCGGGGGGACGCTCGGTATATTAATTCCCCCCAGCATAATGCTTGTTGTTATGGCAAGCCAGGCAACTCTGTCGGTAGGGAAACTTTTTGCCGGCGCGGTGTTTCCCGGGCTTATCCTTTCCATCCTTTACCTGGGATATGTTGCGATACGGTGTTATACCAAACCTGAACTTGGCCCGCCTATAAGCAAGGAGGAACGGGGACAGGTAACGAACATACAAATTGCCTGGATGGCCGTAAAATCCCTTGTTCCTCCTATGATTCTGGTACTGGGTGTTTTAGGCTCTATTTTCTTCGGAATAGCCACACCAACCGAGGCCGCTGGCGTCGGCGCTTTTCTTGCCTTTCTGATGGTGGTTGCTTACAGAAAGTTTACCTGGCGAGGGCTGTACGAAGCAGTTATGCAGACTGCTAAAACAAACACGATGGTAATTATCATTTTATGCGGCGCGACCTGCTTTACCGGTGTTTTCCTTGGCATCGGTGGGGGAGATGTAGTAACAGATTTCATCAACGGCCTTGGATTGGGCAAGTGGGGAACTTTCTGGGTTATGATGGCTATCGTATTTCTTCTGGGAATGTTTATTGATTGGATCGGTATCGTTTTGATTTGCTTCCCCCTGTTTCTTCCTATTGCCAAACAACTTGGTTTTGACCCAATCTGGTTTGTCATCATGATGGCGGTCAATTTACAGGCGTCATTCCTGACCCCCCCGTTCGGATATGCCCTTTTCTATATAAAGGGTGTTGATCCTGAAGGGATTGACATCAAAAAAGTATATAAGGGAATTGTTCCATTTGTCATACTGATGATAATAGGTCTTGCAATATGCGCTGCTTTTCCAGACGCTATTATGTGGTTGCCTAATATCATTGTTGATTAAGTCCCTTAATTGTAAAGTTCGCGCAAAATTGGCTTTGGCGTGAGACTTCGACGTGAACTCAATCGAACGACAAAAGAATTAAAAAACTAATCACGAAACCACAAAGAAAAGAGAAAGTGCGAAATCAGATTGTCTTCTTCATCTTTTCGTACTTTCGTGTTTTCGTGATAAAAGTATATCTTTTTTGGTTTCGGCTTGTTCGGGTTAGGGGATTTTCTACTTCGTTTCTCGCAATGACCGGAAATGTAGTTATGCAAAGGCCTCTCTTCATATGTCTGTGAATATATGGACTAAGCTCATACCTGTCAACAATAATCAGCACATTCTGTGGCGCCACCTTTTGGAAATTTCCCAGGGACAGTTCAATAATTCCAATAAGTTATAGGGGATTGATCCTTGTAACTGTTAAAGAAGAGCCAAAGAAGGAAAAAGCAATGTATGGAAATACCGGCAAAATTCTCAAGATAAATTTAAGTACAGGTGAAATGAGAGAAGAATATTATGATGAAGAATTTGCCGGAATGTTTCTGGGAGGAAATGGCCTGGCGGCAAAGCTTATTTACGACAACGTTCCCTCTGATGTTGATCCCTTTGCCCCTGAAAACGCGATTGTTTTTACAACAGGACCCTTGACGGGTACTCCCGTCTGGGGGACGAGCCGGGGACACATGGCCACGATTTCGCCTTACACCAATCTTTTCGCCGATTCCAACTATGGTGGAGATTTCGGCGCCGCCCAGAAGAAAACAGGGTTCGATGCCGTATATATCACAGGGAAATCACCGGGACCGGTTTATTTGCTCATCACTGAAGAAGGCGGAAAGATTAAAGACGGAACTCGTTTCTGGGGCAAGGACACAGAAGAAACTATTGCCGCACTGGAAGAAGAGGAGGGAAAGGGGTCGGTATGCGCCTCAATTGGACCGGCAGGTGAAAACGGCATTCTTTTTGCGAACATCATTTGCGGAGGAAAAAGATACGGTGCTGCCGGCAGAGCCGGCATGGGCACGGTAATGGGTGCAAAAAACCTGAAAGCCATTGTTGCTAAAGGAAGTAAAAAAACCGAAGTTGCCGATATGGATGGACTCAAGAATTTCCTGAAGGAGCAATTTCAGGTTCTAAAGAAGAATACGGTGGGGACGACCTCTCTGGGAACACCTTCCTTAATAAATATACTTAACTCAAGAGGCATACTCTGCACGCATAACAATACCCGGGAAACCTTTGAACATGCCCAGGACATCAGCGGCGAACTGATAAAAGAAAAATACACGGAGAAAAATATTGCCTGTCATGGATGTCCTGTCGCATGCGGGAAAAAGGTGCATGTTCCCGAAGGAGAATATGCCGGAGAAAGCGTCAAAATGCCTGAGTATGAAACCCTCTACGCGATGGGAGCAATGCTTGATAATCGCGATATCGTTTCCATATTTAACGGCAATCACGTTTGTGACCTGATGGGAATGGATACCATTTCCATGGGTGTTACTCTTTCCTTCGTGGCGGAATGCATGGAAAGAGGGATTGTTTCTGAAACAGAGATTGGGGGCAGGGTAAATTTTGCGGATGGTAAGGGCATGGTGAATCTTATTAAGAAAACAGTTAAAAAAGAAGGTATAGGAAAATATCTTGCCATGGGTTCTCAACGACTGTCGGGAAATTTTGGAAAAGACTCCTACAAATATCTCTACAGCGTCCAGGGACTGGAATGTGCGGGACATTCCGCCCGGGGATTGAGAGAAATGTCGCTGGCATATTCCACCTCTACAAGGGGCGGCAGCCATCATGATGGAAGGCCGAATTATGGCGTACCCCAACAACCTGATCCGGGATTTGACTCTCAGCCGGAATATGTAATTAGAAGCCAGGCTTCCTGTACTGTAGCTGATTCACTTGTGATGTGCCGCTTTACAGTGGAAAAAGGGCTTGGGGAATTTGGAGGATTGATTGGTGAGAATATGGTAAAAATCCTGAACTATGTAACCGGATGGAATCTCGATGTTAAGGATCTTGAAAAGATCGGAGAGCGGATCTACAATCTAGAGCGCCTTATCAATGTTGGACGCGGCATAAACCGGAAGGACGGCATTCTTTCCTATCGGGTAATGCATGAGCCTATCCCGGACGGACCCTCAAAAGGGAGATATTGCGCAAAGGAAGACCTGGACAGAATGCTCGACAAATATTACGCATTGAGGGGATGGGACCAGAACGGAATCCCCACGAATGAAAAACTTGCAGAACTCGGATTAAACAACGCACAGTCAGGTTGTTGATAACTTCATTAATTAATTGCATTAAACCACCAGCTCTGCTGGTGCGAACCTAATAGGCTTTGCCGGTCAGACGAGATATACCTCCTTCTTGAGGGTCCCTGTTGTTGGG
>JGI24025J20009_10002441_pt1 | contig 13338 bp, 5 predicted proteins | sample Cruoilmetagenom3_FD_20009 | JGI IMG/M metagenome (IMG submission 20009)
CGTTGAACTTTGCAGGACGGCAGCTAAGTTCCGCTTTGCTGCCGTTTGGGCAGCCCATAGTGAAGGTCTGCTTTTGTTTTTCAGTCCCCGCGTGTTGCAACCAAGTAGAAATGTCACCGGCTGCGCAAAGCAGAAGTGTCACCAAACGCACTAAGGGAAGCAAAGCCTGACAGGGCGGAGATCTCTGATATCGCAGCCGTGGCTGGCTTTGCGGGATTAGTCTTCGGAGCTGACGTAGATATCAAAGTCGATTGTCAGGCCTCGCTCTGCAAGCCTTTGCAATGTTTCGTTCGATAGACTTATGGGCACCTCGATTTATTGAAGTTCTGAGGCCTTCTCGGCGGTTTTCGACGCAATGGTTCGTTGGTGACACTTTTTTCGGCTGACAAGGCCCGCTCCGTTGATCCACGCTGTACGTTGCCCGCCGCGACACCTCAAAGGGATCGCTCTCGATCAAACTGAAGCGGGCGGGTTGGGATGACACGTTTCTTCTTAACCTTCTCAATCAGTTAGTCGGCTCGTAGGTCATATGCGATTGCCCTGTACCTTGGAGTGAGGGTTCGATTGCGCTGTTTCGGAAACTCCGCGGCCTTTCATTATATGCCCAGGTGAAGAACCTGGTAGAATGGCTTGGGTCTATATTGCCGAAACGGTTTGGTATTTCGGCAACTGGTACGGTCGAGTTGCGAAGCAGAAAATTTGCCTCGATGTTCTACCTTTCTTCATAGTCGCCAATTTGAACGTGCACGCAGATCGGGACGGGTTTCTGGTTCGAGGCCAGAAATTTGATTGCCGCCGTAACAACTGCCTGTACCATGGTATGGGCGACGCGCACCACCGTTCAGTAGCGCTCGCCCAGAATTAAAATCACAGCTGCGGTGGTGCGGTTCTAAAGTAAGTTGAAGAAGAAGGAGAATTCACCATGTCGTCGAAAATGACAGGCACGTTTCTATTTGTCCTTGCAGTGATCGGTGGGGAGGCGATGGCCAAGGATTCCGGCCCTGCCCGTGATGTGATCGATAAAATCATTATTCACACCATCGGTGGCCCGAATACCGAATGTCCCAACGGCAAGCTTGATTTTTCCGGGGCCGGCAAAGACGCAGCCTTCTGGAAGGGTTATTTCGAGAAGCACGAGGTCCTCGGTGTCCACTACATCATCGATAAGGCCGGCACTCAGATTGAATCGATTTCCATAGACGAAGTCGCCAACCACGCGCTTGGCCAAAACCAAGCATCCATCGGAATCGAATTGGTGCACTCCGGCAATGGCAGCGACCCGTTCCCCGACGCGATGATCACGGCGCTGAACCGATTACTGTCGGAGCTCGCTGTTCGGCATAGTCTGAAACGCGGTCAGTTCTTGGCCCATAGCGCCCTCGACACACGGACCTTCGATTGTGGTGGAAATACCTACAAAGTGAAGATGGACCCGGGCACCAATTTTCCGTGGGACAAGGCGCTCGCTGGAATAAACTGAAACCCCAATAAGCCGGAGTGGTCGGAGTTCGGGCATAGTGACAAAACAGATTTTCGTTCAAAGGCGGCGCAACTCTGCTGCCCAAGTTTCTGCCGGAACCGGCTAGAGTTTTCCGCCTTTATTCTGCATGGTGGACTGGCCAGCTATGCAGAGCGTGCGGCGCAAGCGGGCGTTACCGAGGCGCGCCACAGGAGACATCATTTCGGATGGAAATTAGGTGGGAGTTCTTTCGGATGAGCCACCCGGCGAGGAATGGGTGAGGGTTTGTTCCGTAAGTTCGGCAACCGGAGCTATTGAGCTAAATGATTGGGGATCAAGAGACAAAAACGAATATACGACCGAACAAGCTTTGAACTGCTCTGCCGCGTTTACAATTCGGCGTTTCAAGGGGATTTGAGTGTACCGGTATCCGCAATGTAACTACTCATGGACTGTGGAATTCTGACCGGCCTTCGGCAGTCCGAGAAAGTAACTTTCGATGCCAGCCCTGCCGAAACTGTTGACTGGAATCGAAATGGCGCAGAGCATTACTGAAACCGGGCAAAGCGACGAAGGTAAATGCACTTTGGAGAGAGCCGAATGGTTCGTTTATGCACAAGATTGGTCTGGTTTTTGTTGTGGCTGATTGTTTCGGCAACCGTGGCTATCGCTGAGCTGCGTTTGTCGATGAAACCCGACATGATTACCGCCGAAAGCTCGTCCGCGCTGTTGATCGAAGCCTCTTCCCTGCGTGTAGACCTGACCGTCGTGTATCCGGATGCACAGGCTGCCTTGCCAGATGGTGACAACGCGCTGGATGTCATTCTTGGCAAAGCGCCGTCTTACGACATGTCTACGGCCAAACGCACTGTCGCGACACATTTTTCACTTGGTCTTTTAGACACGGAAACGAATACCGTCACCGCTCAAAAGACCGAGCAAGCGTTGAAAAGCCATCCTGATCTGTTTGAAATCGTTGACGGCATTACCCAGCAAAGCTGGATCGGCAGCGCTGCAGACGGACCTCCGTTGGGGCCATCACCCGAGATTGTCTTTGTGATCGAACTTGATCTGCCGACTGCGCATTTGGTGAAAGGAGCGTTGGAAAAGCGTGCGAATGTGCTAATGGGCGACCCAGCAGCGAAATTGGCATTGCCTGCCTTTCATCCCGAAGCGATTTCGTGGATTCAGACCGCGCTGGATGCTAGCCGTATCCAGGAAACTCAGGTGGCAGGTGGCGGGCGATACGCCGTGCAAAAGGTTACGCCTTCCACAAAAACTGTGCTCGGTTGGCTCTTTCAGGCGATGATCGATTTGTCTGCGCGCCCCAACGCGGGCGCAGCCGCCAAAGCGCTCGATGGATGTCAGTTGCGCGAGAAGTCGATTGTGACGCAATTGACGCCGGAGGGTCTTAACCCAGAAGACAAAACCATCGAGGCATTTTACCTATCGCTGATTGCCGATCCAAAGAGCTTCTCGTCGCTGCGATTCAAAGACTTCAAGACCCAACTCAAATACGCCAAACTGGGCAAGGATGGCAGCTATACCGGAGGCTTTGCGCGCCTTGTGTCCTGGGTCGGGGGCGAAGGTTTAACAAATACTCTCAGCGCCATAACCGACCCGCTGGGCGGCCTCAAGGATTTCCCTGATTACCGCACGGCATTGTTAAACGGACGCATCGATCCAGCCATTCCCGACATCTACCTCTGTTCCGGCCAGCTTCGTTCAAATGGTACGCCGCAGATGAGTGGATCGATCTACGAGCGCAAGCTTGGCTATCGCGCCGCAACCGAATTGCTGGGCCAGCGTGCGCAGCAATCCGAAGCAAAAACGATTGCGCCCAAGTTCTTTTCCGCAGCCGAGGCGGTGACATCGCTGATTGGTGTCGGCTTCGTCGATCCGTTGGAGCTACACGGCGGCGATGCCTATACCAAGATAGCGGCGCTGGCCGACGACGCATATGTCGACGAGGCCTGCGCAGGGATCAAAAACACCGATAACCTGTTACCGGGGCCAATGGCGCGCGAGATCCTGCGGCGTATCAACTGGGAACTCTATCACAACGTTAACCTGCCCGAGATCGCCTATCTGCGCGGATTGAAACGCTATGACCAACCTTTCACCATGCATGATCCGGTGACAGGCAAGACGCTGCGCCCGGATCTGCATCCGATGTTCCGTTTCTTCGATGGCACCAGCCTTCCGTTCGATTTGCGCATGGTGCTGGCCGAACAGGGCTACATCGAAAAGCACCTGCCCTCGATGCTGGACCTGAACAGCGAAACCGGAAAAACGGTTGCCGAGGAACTGAATCGGGCGCAATCGGCCCTGTTTTGCCTGAACCTAGAAAAGTTCCTGACCGGTCAGCGAGATAAAGATCACCGCGCAATCTTGAATGCCACTTGGAACTTTCTTCAGGAGGCGATTGAAAGCGGTATCATTGCCAAGGCGGACGCGCGCTTTTCCAACTACTGGTGGCGCGTGGCCACAGGAACCGCAATGGTCATGGCACTGCATGGCCGCAGTAAAGAGGAATTCCTCAAGTACCTCCGCCTCTTGATCGAAAGCGTGCCTCCCACGGCTCCTGGTGCCGCGCGTAATCTATTGACCCCGCACCAAGTGGAACGCCTGACAGCCGCGCTCTCCGCCACACTCAAACCGCTTGGGCCGAAAACCGGCACCCTTCGGCGTGGCACCGAAATCCTGCTGTCTGAGACCTTTGACGACACTAGCTTCTGGACCTGCGAAAACGGCCGGGCTTTCCAGGAGCCACTGAATTTACCCGGCAACCCTGCGTCTCGGCTGCGAGCGATTATCGACACCGGGGGCCACGTTCTGGCTCTCGCTTTTGAACTGGGCCCAGACGGCGCTTTGGATGACGGGGCGATGCCAAATGTTGACAATGCCGGAACCTGCTACGCACTCACCGCGAAACGCGCCCGCTTTGAAGCGATGGTCAGCGAGCTCGATCTCCCCGGCTCGCAAAGCTATTGGTCGCCACAAACCCCGCTGATTGTCTTTGATCGTGCACTTTTGATGCGCGAAACGCTTGGCCGTCTTGCCCCTTTTATCTCGACCGCAGAGTTCGCAAATGCTCCGCGGACCGGTGTTGACCGCGTGATGACGATGATCGAGCGAGCCCATGAACGCAACGCCGTGTTGCAACGCCGCCTGACGCTTCTGGACATTCTTGAAGACAGAAAATCATCGCTCGCCGTGTTGAAACTCGATACCGGTCAATTCGACGATGCCATTGCCAGTCTCGCGACGCTTCGCCCAGAGGCCGACGGCAGCCTTGGGGAAAAGGGCGACAGAAGCATCTACAGCGATGCCTACGGCGTCGATGGGAACGAGGAATTCGTTACCGAAATGGAACCCAAGCTCGCGACACTCTTTCGCGACTTCGAAGCGGATTGGCTGGCGGGCCGAGACAATCAATCCCCGGTCAATATCGCCACCGGAAGATTTCATCAGCACAGCTTTTTTCTAACCCCCCGCGTCGATCTCTTGCAAAAGGAGCCGGGGCTCTCGGATATGTTGCTAAGCGGTCTGGACCTGCCGGGACGTGTCGGCATTTCCCTGACGCAAACCCGTGAACGCTTGGACGGTATAAAGGAATACGACGGCGAACTGGTGCTCCGTCTGCCCAGCCTGCGTTCGGTCGCGTCAAAGGGCGCAACAGGGGTCTGCGACGTGATCATGTCGGATGTTGCACAAGAAGGAGAGGCACCGCAACCCACGACTCCCGCATGCGCAGATGTGTCCGTGCTAGGCACCTCAACCGACATTGCCGAGCCTGAATTGATCCCACTCGGGGCGATTGCCAAAAAACTGAAGGGCAAAGACGGCTGCGACCCCGTGGCAGACGCCGATTGTGAATTGATCCGGGTTCTGCCAAAAGATTCCGATACCCGCTCCACGCTGGTTACGACGATGAAAAATGCCATTCGGCGCATTGGCATTCCTGGCTTCGTCGAATTCACACCGATTAGCCTCAATTTTGGTCAAGACGACAGCCTGTCAGATATCTCAATCACCGGGCGTCTCAGCGTCGCCACAATCGCTCTGGGCGAGATCGAGGTTGCCGCGCGAACCGATGGGGTTTGGCAGAACTTCGGCGAGAATTTCATCGCCGCCGCAAGCAAAGCCATCGATCTGGAATTGGACACGGCGCTTGCCAAAAAGACCCGTTTTCTGGCCTCACTCAGGCTACCAAAAGGGCAGGTGGCCTTTGACAAAGCTCTGGTCCGCTTTGGTCCAGCTCTGGATGCGTCTGGCAATCCGGAAGTTGCGCTCGCTCTGAACTGGAAACGCGGTACGCTGGGGCTGCGCGCGATTTACGCGCTACAGGCCCGTTTGCCCGATGACAAAAACTGGACCGAACCCGTCGAGGTGCGCGCAGGCGTCGAACTCACCCTTGGCAGCAAAGGGACCGAAACCCGCCGAATCGTCTTTGAAACAACCGGCAAAAAAGAGGTCATGGAACGCATCGCGCAATTGCCGGTCTTTGCCGCGATTGCAGAGGAAACCGTCGGCACGATCTCTGTTTCACCCGTCGTCAAAGGCGGCGACCTCTTCCTGCGTCTGGGTTTTCAAGCCGAGGTCAAGGGCTGTCCCCTAGAAACGGCAATATCAGTCAATATCACCGATCTGGGTGGCGCGGAAAAAGCGCTCGAAGACGCCGCAAAGGCTCTGGTGGCCGACGGTGTCGCCTGTGCCGCTAAGCCACTCAGTAGTGAACTGAATGCGTTTCTGGAAAGCAAACGCATTGAACTTCTGGGCGTGCCTTTCATCGTGACAGCAGGCGAAGATATTGTTGCTGAAGCCATCGAAAAAAACGTTCCGCTTGTCTTTACCTTGGCCGATGCTGCTGTTGGTGACAACGGTCCCCTAGGAGCCTGTCCTGAAATAGGCGCGAAACGCGCGGTCTCCGGCATTAAGCTCAAGGCTGACCCCCTCAAACTTGATTTCCGCGATATGCAGGAAGAAGACGAGAAGCTGTTGGGGGGCATGGTTGGGTGCAGGATCAAAACCCTGGTCCCGGATCCGCTCAAACCCCATTTCGAACTAAGGGATGTGGCGGTGGGCCATGACCTGCTTGCAGCGGACATCGTTCTAAACGACTTGCCGTTTCTCGGCACTGTCGCATTGCCCCGGCAGAATTTCTCACGTCTCGACGTGGATGTTGGCGAATTGCTGAAAGAGGCGCTGGGTAAGGCAGCCTCGCGCGAACTGCAAAAAGAAATCGAAGATCAGATCGGCGAAGACGGTGTCGACGTCGCTGGCGTGGGGCGGGTCAAACTGACAAAGGACTCGCTGGTTCTGAACCTCTTTGACGCTTCACCAAACCTCGAAGCGGGCATCGCAATCCGTGCTTATGACATCGAAATCAAGGGCAAGCTGGAGCTTGACCTTGGCCGCGGTCTGGACGCGCTGCGCATTCAGATCGACGAAGCCGCTGCACTGGAAGGCGCGCTTCAGGGTGTTTTGGGAAAACTGCTGTCTTTTGTGCCACAGGAAACCATAAGCATTGAAAACCCACGGTTCGGTAGGCTCGATGATCTTGGCCAGGAATGGGGACTTGTCTTTGGTCTAAAGGCGGAAGTTCCGATTGAACCCGGCCTGATCGTCGGTGCCAGCCGCATCACTGTCTCCGAAAGCGGCGTGCGCCTAGGCGAAAAGATCACCGGCGGCATTTCCGTTCCGATCTACCTCGGCCCCGTTGCCCTGTCGAAGGTGCTGATCTCGCTTTATACCGGCGAAAACGGGCGCAAATCAGGCCTTGAAATCGGCGCGGATATTACCGCGCTGGAGCCACAGCTTGCCCATTTGATCAAGCTACGAGCACTGCTCGACCTCAGCGAAATTGACAAACCGAAATTCACGGCCAAAGGGGATCTGATCGTGCTGAGCGCGGTAGAGATATTCCGTTCCAAGGGAGTGATGGACCTGTCCCGCGCGCTCGTGACGCTCGATGCCGAAACCACCGACGCCATCCGGGATGTGCTGGATTTCGACCTCGATCTAGACATTGACGGAGGCAACCAACGTTTCCTGTCCAAGTCTAAGCTCGCGGTTTTGGGGGTAGATCTCGAACGAACCGATTTGGCCTTTTGTGTGCGTGAATGCGACGATGGCACTGGGCGCGAACACATTGCCGATCTGCGAATATACAAACGGCTGCTGATCGGCGGAGGCACGATGCACGCGGTTACGGATCTTGATCTGGGTGATCCGACACTCGGCGCTCAGCTCAAGCTCGATCTTTTCGGCTGGAGTCCCGGCCATGCCCGTTTTGATGCTGATCTCAACCGGGTGCGCGCCGGGCTGCGCTTTCTCGGGATCGATCTGCAGGCGGTCACGCCCTCGGTCAAAACCATGACGCCGCAACTCCTGATCGACATGCTGAAATCGCTGTTCGACATCAGCCTCGAAGACCTGCTGAAAATCAAACCCGACAATATTTCCGTTTCAGTAATGTTCGGTGATGGCAGCACCCAAAGCGTGCATGATGGCAGCTCGGCCGAAGGCGAAAGCAGTAGCCAGCCAAGCGATGGTACCGGCGCAAAGATCCCTGATCAAGGCACGCGCAGCGGCGGCGGACAGCAAGACGACAAGGTCTCTCCACCGCCCGAAGGCGACGGCACTAGCGCGCCCACACAAACGCCCTGGGGCCGCACTGTGACGGCGAACATCTGCGAAAAGGTGTTTGGAACTCCCGGCCGGAATGAATTGCAGGATGATCTTGATGCGCGCTTCTACATCCATTCGGTCTATCGCAAAGAGATGATCAAGCCCGCGTTCCGCTGGCCCATCCGCCACCCCGACGAGGCCTGGGGCTGGTGGCGGCTCTATCCCAAGGAATCGGCGCTGGCGCTCTGTGACAGTGGGCGCAACAACAGTTTCGAGATGCAACGCGCCGTCGTAGGAACGGATCGCGGATACCTTGCGTGGCGGCGTTGCGACCCGGATATGCCCCCTAGATACCTGCGCCGGAAAGTCGAAAACTTTGATCCAAAGGCCAAGCGCGAAAAAGGGATCGAGGGCGTCGTCAACCTGTCCACCCATTTGGCCTGTGGTTTTGTTGATGGTCGCCAGGTCTCGGTCTGGGGTGATTGGTTCTTTGATGCGCGCAATTCAGACGCACTCAAATACATCATTGCTCCCAACTGCCCCAGCGGGAAGCGTATGGCCCAGATCGCGGCACAGGCACCAGAAGTGGCACGGGTCTGTGGCGACGGTTTGCTGAACATTCCGGCGGCGAACATCGGCAACGCCTTTGATGTTCCCGATGTGCTGGATGCCGACACGCTCTACCGCTTGCAGGTCACCCATATTCGGCCAAGGGTCGAAGGCGCGCCATCTCCCCGCCAATTCGTACAGGAAGCCGCGCAGGTTTTCCCAGATATTCAGATAAAGGATGCGACTTATTCGGTCACGCTTTGGCACGAAAAGGCACAGGACACCACGCCCTTGCGTTGGCACTTCCTCATGCGCCGCCCGCTCAAAGATGGCGCGAACGAAGTTGTCCCGCTGGTTCTGCCTGAGGGCGATCCTTTGATTGCATTCCGCAACAAACCCGCCGTGATGTCGCTGATCCTCGAGCTGTGGCTCGAAGAAGGTCGGCGTCCCGTAGTGCTCTTCCAACAGAAGGACGCGGAATTCCTTGTGCTCGGGGCCGAGCGATCACCACATGAGAGCCACCGATGGATATGGCAAGGCGACGCAAATGCCCCCATATCGCAGCGCACAATCCACTTCCCGATCCGATTGCCCGTGGCTGGAACCAACACCGAACTGCCCTGGGGCAAGGGGCCGCAAAAGGACATTATCCTCGACGGCATGTGGGAAGAGGTGAGCCGCCTTCCGGCAGAGGTCGAAAGCTGGACGCTGCAATTGGGTTTCAATCCAAAGACCCGCGCCCAGAATTTTGCTTTCGTCGAAGACAAGGACAGCACCGACAAGATCGTGCATCTTTTGCTCAATGCAGTGCCGCGCAAAACACCCATGCTCGCGCAACTCTGGAACGCCAGCCGCCAACCAGAGCCGGGCCCCACGCCGAACGCAGACCGCCGTCGTTGCACCACTTGGCGAGGCATTGCAGAGGCTCTGGCGGCCCACCAGTTCCCGCAGCGAAATGCCGACTACATGGTCGACTTCGTCGAACTAGCTTTGACCAACCCCGAGCGCTTCAACCAGATCCACGATGCGCCACGTATCCTGCCTGAACCGCTTGTCACCCTTCCAAACGACACCTGCCCGGAGCCCTGATCCCATGAGTGCAGTCCAGAGACGTTTACGCGACGCCGCGCTCTTTGGCGTCCTGCCGATCCTGCTCCTCTTTATCTCGCTGGCCTTGGGCAGCACATTCGTTGCTGCGATGCTGATCCTGGGGATTCTCTTCACGCTGATTTTCCTGCCGCGCGGTCAACTGATCGGCCATGATCTTGCCTTTCCCACCGCGCCAGCGGTTGCCTTGGTGGCTTTTTCGGTTCTGGCTGGTGGCGGGATCTACACTCAGCTGCAAAAGCACTACCAGGAACAACTCTATCAATCCGTCGCCAGCGTCGATGTGCTGGAAGACCTCTGCGCGCGCACGCCGGGGTTGCTGCAAGCCGATTGTCGCGGTCCAGTTATCACGCTGGATACCGACGGCGAGCGGGCCCAACTGACCGGGCCGACCCAGCGTGGCGCGCTGAGTTATCAGGCTATATGGTCGCTTTTGCGTGAAGCGGACCTGCTGGATACCCGCAATTTTCCCAATCCGACTTCGCTGGCAGAGGCGGACAAGGTTTCGGTGCCCACGGCCGTGGTCGCCAATTTCCTCAGGGCACCAGAGCGGCGCAAGGAAACCAGCTTTGGCCTGTTGCGCGAATTGATGCGGCCCTGCGGCAGGGATGGTGAAGGCGACAGAAAGGGGCAAACTGAAAAAGAAATTGAAAAGGCGCGCAAAGAGGCCGCCAATGCCAAGATGGCGATGGACCTTGTGCTGGCCTTCACACTGGCCGATCTGGAAGACCGCGATCTGACCGCAGATCACGCTGGTTTCGCCGAGCTTGGCCTTGGCGATTCAACTGCTAAACTGGCCCCGCTGCATCTTTATGAATTCGCACGCAGCGACATCGCAGCTTTGCGCATATCCTCCGACGAATTCCGCGCCTTTCGGGATCTGGAGCGCAAGCAAATGCCCAAACCCTACCGCGACGAAGGCATTCTAAGCGCCTTGCTTCTCGCGGGATATGCTTTTCAACAAAATGACGCTGACACCTATGTTGACCTGCGCGCGATCCGGAATGGCACCTCACCCGGGACGCCTGCGAAAGAGATCGGCAGCTATGTAACCCTGCCCGAAGGCACGGAGGATGCGAAAGTCGCGGTTTGCCCCGCATTATTCAACCGAGTCAACGAGACCTCCGGCGAAGATACGGAAGAGATCTTGGTGAACAACGACAACGCGCCGGAACCCTTCAAGCTCCGCAACGACGCCGAGTTTTTCGAAGTCCTTCGAATGCGCGAAGCTTTGGCGCTTCATGTGGCCGGACGCATCCGCACCGCCGATAACACCCGGTCCGCACGGTTTTGGGTCACGCTTGTGACGGGGTATGAACAGGCGGCCATGATCGTGCTCTTCCTTCTGGGCGCATTGGTAGCCATACTTCGCATTGCGTGTCTGGGATGGGCCTCCATGAAACAAGGCGCATGGTTTGCCCCGGCAGGTCTTTCCACCAACCGGCTGCTTTTTGGCCTGCGATCAAGCCGCTGGCCGCTTCGCCTGATTTCTTCGATCCTTCCGGCCATTGGCTTTGTCGGAACTGTACGCGGCATCATGCTCAGCCTGACAGGCGCGGACCAGATCGTCTGGGCCTCATCCGTCAACGAACGCTCCTCTGCGATCAGCGCCTTGTCGACCGATCTGGGGCTCGCCTTTGCCACAACGTTGATTGCTCTGCTTCTGGGTATCATGCTCAGCGTTATCGTCAACTTTGAACAGCGTTTGTGTGACGTCGTCGTCGTGGGAACACCGCCCAATGACGGGACCGGGACATAGGGCCGCGATATGACGGACACCTTTCGCGACCCGGGCGAAGAGACCGTGCTAGATACCTTCATGGTGTCGCTCGCGGATGCGCTGACCTGCGTTTTTGGCGCGGCGATCGCGCTGTTTCTGATCTTTTTGGTGCTCGTGAAACTGGATCCCGCAGCGCGTGCCTCGGCTGACGCGGTCGAGATTGCTTCGCTCGCATCGTCCCAAAGCATCTTTGCCGAGACCGCGGCTCGGGGACACAGCGTGACGGCCATTTTGACCACGGACAGCTGCACGGATCTGCTCGGCATCGCACCCGCGTCAGCGCAGGGGGGCAAACTGCACCGATGGGTTTCTCCTCCCCACGATGGTCACGCGGGCCAACAATGCCGTCTGTTCCTGCGCTTTCAGGACGGTCTGAATGCCGCGGTCTCGCTTGAGGCGCGGCGTCCGGTTTCCTCACTCTACATCCGGCTACTGGCCGGAAGCGTCTACACCGAACCGCGTTCCTTTTCGATTTCCAACTGGCCCGGAACGGCCCCCAAACGCTTTGTCACCATTCAACCCGATGGCGACATGATCTTTGACGAGGAGCGCTAGCATGGGCAGTCAGAACGATTTTCTGGATGTCGAAGAGCCCGTTGAAGACAGCTTTGGTTTCAGTTTCGTCGACATGGTGTCAGGCGGGTTCGGGGCCGCCTTTTTCATGTTTCTGGTCTTTGTGAACCTGCCGCTTGATGCGGGCAACCCCGGCGGGGGCGGCGAACGGTTTCTGCAGATCTGGCTGACATGGCCTGACATGACAGAAAGCTATGAACCCATCGTGGAATACCTGCCTCCGGGCAATGTGAAGGGGCAGGACCCGGAATGGCGGCTCTATCGGCTGAGTTCGGATAAACTGACCCAAACCGGTCGGGATGGGGAAATGACGTATTACAACGCTTCCTCGCGCCAGTTCTGGAGCCGCATTCTGGGAGCAGGCTTCAGCGATGCGTTGGAACCCGCCCTGCGCGACACACTGAAATTGAAGGACGCCACGCGCGCCGGTGTCTGGCTGCACTTTGCCGATCCCTGTCCCGGACGCTACCGCTTTCGGGTGAACCGCAATGCGGGATTTGGCGACCACCTGTTTTCGCACGACAGGGCCGAAGGACAAGGCCGCTGGACACTTGAGCTCGAAGCGCCGGGGTTGACCGGCGAGAAGGGGGAATTGGAAAGCAATCTGGTTCAGAGTGTCGAAACGCCAAGCTCGGCCCCGGACCTTGACCAATTTGCGCCCGTGCTGGTGCTGGACGGGGATGCTGCGGACCCGATCGATCAGCAATCTCATCAGGTTGACGAACCAATCCGCAAAGGCTCGGATCTCGATCATTGCGATTCTTAGTAAGTGAAAATGGAAAGGCCATTTTCATAGATTTTGTTGACAGAAACAAATAGCTCTTTTGGTGGTACCCGCTCGCCATTGACATCGGTTTATCAAGAACAGTGAACGTTTCGGACATCAATTGATCGAATCCTGAAAGCGGGTTCGAAAAACAACCGTTCAAAACGTGTTTATGAACGGCGGTACTGTCCCGCGCTTGCGCCATTTGGGGTGATCTAGGCGCAGGTCCGGTATCGTGTTTTGGTACACGCGACTCGCGTAAGCGCCATTATGTTAAATAGCTCAGTGTCGTGCTGACTTCCCCGTATGTGCGAGTGAAGACAGATGGGGTCCTTGGGCCGCTTTCCACAGGCGCAAACCGAGGGTCTTTCGTAAGCGCTGCTTTGGCCCCACCTATGCGGCGAAGTTCCATGGCAGCAGCTGATCGATGTGCTTTTGTTTGTGCCCATTGACGATGGCTGTGAGGACGCC
>JGI24025J20009_10002442_pt1 | contig 13337 bp, 10 predicted proteins | sample Cruoilmetagenom3_FD_20009 | JGI IMG/M metagenome (IMG submission 20009)
TTTGTCGTATTGACCCTCATACTATCTTAAGGACAGGACAAACTACTGAATTTGTTGCTCATATGGATTTAGCTCATATATTTGACAAAGAGACAGAAAAAACAATATTTTAACCTGAATAAAATAAAAGGTGATGCCAATAAAATCAGTTGAAGATTTAAATTCAATTTTAAAGAGAATAGATGGTAGAGGTTATAAAGCCTACAAAGATATTAAAGGTCAATATAAGTTTGAAAAATTTGAGCTTTATATAGAGCATGTGCAGCCAGACCCTTACGCCTCTCCCAGCAAAGTGAGAGCAAGAGTAAAACAAAAAATAGCAGGATTTCCTTCGTCTTTGTTCAAAAATAGAATTAGAAAGATTGCCTTTGAGGATTATCTTGCTCGCACATTTTATTGGAATATAAAGCAAATATCTAAGGGACATCGGGGTAGTGGTAAAAGCGGTTTTATAAACATTCTTCCTTGCAGCCAGCAAATTTTAGAGAGAACATCCATATCTATTAACGAGGATGCTGTAGAGGCAAGATTTACTATGGGTCTCCCAGCTAAGGGAAGAAGGATATTATCTAAAGAGGCGAGCGAGATGTTCTTCAAGGAGATTCCTTACATTATAGAAAGCTCTCTTTTTTATAAGAGTCTTAAGAGCGAAGAGCTAAACAATCATATAGAGGTAGCAGAAGATGCTGAATATATTAGAGAACATCTAAAAGAGAAAAACTTGGTAGCTTTTGTAGCCAATGACTCCTGCCTTCCCAGAGCGAGCGGAGTAGACGATAGACCCTTAAGAAAAGAGAGAGCTATTCTCTTTAAATCTCCTCCTTCTTTAGAGGTAAGTTTTCATCCTCCCCATAAAAAGGAGATAAAGGGAATGGGAATTCCTGAAGGAATAACCCTAATTGCAGGAGGAGGGTATCACGGTAAATCAACCTTGCTTAACGCCTTAGCTGTTGGCTGTTATAATCATATTCCAGAAGATGGGAGGGAATTTGTAGTGAGCAGTCCTGATACAGTGAAGATAAGAGCTGAAGACGGAAGATTTGTTGAAAATACGGATATATTCCCTTTTATTCATAATCTTCCTTCTGGAGAAGACACTCACTTTTTTTCTACTCTTAATGCTTCTGGGAGCACCTCTCAAGCTTCCAACATTATAGAAGCTTTAGAAGTAGGGGCAAAGGTATTATTAATTGATGAGGATACCTCAGCTACCAACTTTATGATCAGAGACGGGAGAATGCAAGAGTTAGTGGCTAAAGAAAAAGAGCCCATTACCCCTCTTATAGATAAGATAAGACTTCTTTACAAAGACTTGAAGGTTTCCACTATATTAGTTATGGGAGGCTCAGGAGATTACTTCGATGTAGCGGATACAGTAATTTTAATGGATACCTATAAACCGGTAGATGTTTCAGAGAGAGCGAAGTCTATCTCCAAAAGTTATAAGCTTCATCGCTCGTTTGAGGGAGGTAATAAATTTGGCATAATTGAACATAGAATTCCTCTCCCCGAAAGCTTTAGACCTTACAGAGGGCGAGGAGATAAGGTAAAGATTAAATCGAGAGGGATAAGTGAGATATATTTTGGATATGAGAAGATTGATTTATCTTCGGTAGAACAATTAGTAGAAGAAGGGCAAACCCGAGGCATAGGCGAGCTTATCTATTATGCTGCTACAGAGATTTTTGATGGCAAAATTACTTTAAAAGAAGCTCTGGAACTCATAGAAAAGAGACTAAGGGGGAATCTCCCTGATTCTATGTTTCCCTTTTCATCTGGCGAATATGCAATCCCCAGAAAATATGAGATTGCTGCTGCCATAAATAGATTAAATACCTTAAGATGTAAAGACAAACATAGATTCGGCAGTTTGGATCCTGTGCGTTGAGGTTGTCTTGGATAAGCCGCTAAAAAAGTTATAATAGAGAATTGAAAAGTGATAGATAATCCTTAAGCTGTCTTGTAATTAAGAAATGAGACCTTACATATTTTCTCCCTTCATGCCCCATTTTATCTGCAATTTTTTTATCAAGAAGAAGCAATTTTGTCTTTTCTGCTGTCTCCTTCGTATTTTCCACAAGGAAACCTGTCTTACCGTTTATTATCTGCATGGCAATACCTCCTCTATTACTCCCTACTACAGGTCTTCCCTTCCATAATCCTTCGGAAACAATCAATCCAAACCCTTCCCGAAGTGATTTTTGAATTATTACATTGGAGGTTCGCTGAAAGGCATTTACTTCAAGATTTTTCACTCCTGTTAAATTTGATAAGATGTGAATATCTTCATCTTCTCCCGCTTTGCGTAAAATTTTCTCATAGACAATCCATCCCTCCGGGTCATCAACGGGCATTGAACCAATGAGAGCCAGTTGAAGCTCAGGGATATCCTTCTTAATCAATCTATACACATCAATAATTCCTAAAGGGTCTTTCCAGAGGTCGAATCGCGATACCTGAGTAATTAAAGGCCGTCCCGGGTCTACGTCAAAATAATGAATAATCCTCTCTACCTTCTTTCTGGTAAGAGGGCGATTTTTGTCGCTTAAAGGGTCAATGGAGGGTATAATGAGGAATAGATGTTGAAAGATAGCCTCATCTTTAACAAAATCCTTCAGGGTGAATATAGCAGCATCATACTCTTTTAGAAAAGTCTTCAAGAAATTCCACACCTCCTCATTAGGATTAGAGGTATCGATGTGGCAGCGCCAGATAAACTTTGTCTCCTTTGAAGATTGAAGGTAGGCACGCATAGCTGCAGGTTGGGGGTCGTGGATGACTACAAAATCGTATTTTTCTTGAAACGAGGCAGCATTTAACTTGTTTTGCTCAAGATATATCTTTTTCATCTCTCTGGTAAAAGGGATATCTGCCCCTTGAAGTGCATTATGAAATTTCTTGGTAATGTTAAAAAAATCTTCGTTCCCCCCTATTATTCGCCATTCAACATCCAATCCCACATCTCTCATAAGAGGAACAAGGCTATGCAATATTTCCGCCACTCCCCCGCCCTGAGCTGTAGAATTAATGTGCAATACTCGAACATTTCTTAAATTTTTAGTAATTTTCCTAATATTACAGATTTCCTCTTCTCCTACAATGGAAAGATAATCATTCAATCTTTTTACTCCTGTTCTAACCTCTTTTAACATTTTTTCTCCCACTATTCCTCTAATCCTGCTTTTTAATCCTTTAATTATCCCTTGATTGACCCCGCTAATATACCCCGCACAAAATAACGCTGTAATGCGAAGAAGAGGATGAGCGGTAGAGCCATAGAGATAAATACAGCGGCGGTGAGTAACTCCCAACTCTGACCGTAGGAGCCAACCAGACTGCTTACCTGAACCGTAAGAGGCGCCACGTCTTGTGTCCCTCCCAGATAGACAAGTGCTACTAAAAGATCATTCCATACCCAGAGAAACTGAAAAATAGCCAGTGAGGCAATGGCAGACATAGAAAGCGGCAGCACCAACATAAGAAAAGTATAGAATGGAGACGCCCCATCTATGGAAGCAGAATCAAAAAGTTCCCGGGGTAATCCCGCAATGAAGTTATGCAATAGATATATAGCGAAGGGGAGCCCGTAGCCGGTATGAGCTAACCAGATTCCAGGGAAAGTCCCTGCAAGATGTAACCGATTGAAAATTCGTAAGATGGGAATCATAGTCATCTGGAGAGGAACCACTAAAAGAGCTATTAAGATTATGAAGAGGATTTGACGACCAATAAATCTCATCCAGGCAAAAGCATAAGCCGCAAAAGCAGCTATAACAATAGGCAGTATAGTTGCCGGAATAGTAATAATGAGGCTGTTCAAGAAAGCTCGTCCTATATTACCCCGAGTAACAACGGTTTCATAATTTTTTAGTGTGTACCGAGTAAAGTCAAACGGAGTTTTAAATACTGTCCACCAACCACTGGCTGCCACATCCGGGGCAGGCCTGAAAGATGTTACCAAAAGACCAATACTGGGAAGCATCCATATTAAGGCGATAAGAATAATCACTATGTGGAGAGGTCCGTGAGAGAGAATTCTTACCAACCTTTTTATCATCGTATTATTCCTTGTCTTTTGAAGCGTCGGAGATTAATTAATATTGCAGGGAGGATAAGTAAGAGTAAGAGCATCGCAATGGCGCTTGCTCTACCAAAGTTTCTAAATTGGAACATCTCTTTGTACATCCGATTGGCGATGACCTCGGTACCAAAGTTACCGTTGGTCATAACATAAACAATATCAAACACCTTAAGCACATTAACTACCATTGTGGTAGCTACAACAGTGATAGTTGGCCACATTAATGGAAGGATAATCCCTCGAAATATTTGCCACTCATTAGCTCCGTCAACGCGAGCTGCCTCTATCAATTCTTTAGGAAGACTCTTATATGTGGCTGATAGTATCACCATGCAAAAACCTGTCCATATCCATATTCCAACAGTGATAAGACAAAGATTATTAACCCAGGGTTTTTCAATTAACCAGCCTAAAGGGTGAAAATGAAAAATACGAAGAAGAGCATTAAGAATACCGATTTGTGGAGCTAATGGTGGTCGATAAGCATAGACGAATTTCCAGATGACTCCTGCACCAACAAAGGAAATAGCCATAGGCATAAAGATGATGGACTTAATAATTGTTTCGTATCGCACACGGTCCAACATCACAGCAAGAATCAACCCCAAAAGGACGGTCAATGTTGTGAAAAATAGCACCCACAGAGCATTATTTCGTAATGCCGTGAGCATTGTCTTATTAGTGAAAGTATAGATGTAATTCTTTAATCCAATAAACTTATCAGAATTTCTGCCAAAGAAGGAAAGATAAAATGTGTGAATGGAAGGATAAAGTAGAAAAAAAGTTAACACAAGCAGAGCTGGCCCTATATATAACCAGGGAATCAATCGCCTTGTGCGCATCTTAGCCCCCAGAATTCTCAAATAAGAAGCTTGCGGCCTCTTATGTTAAAGGACCGCAAGCTATAAGCCGTATTTTAACACTTATCCTATTTCTTGTAAGCATCAACAGCACTATCTTCAATGGTTTTAAGAACTGTATCAAGGTCCTCCCCACCTACATAGTCCAGTATACCACTCCAGAAAGANCCCGAACCTACAGCAGGAGGCATCAAATCAGAGCCGTCGAAGCGAAAAGTCTTAGCATTGAGCAGTATCTGGGCAGCTTTTCGAGTNAGTTCATCAGGATAGGCGTTAGGGTTNACCCGGTTATTAGCCGAAAGCTTNCCAAGTTCAGCGACCCATATCTCCTGAGCACCAGGGGTAGCTAAATACTCCATAAGAGCTCTGGCTTCTGGGACATCATTGAACATAGCTAACATATCGGCTGCTCCTAAGGCTGGAGTCCCGTATTCTGGATCAATTGGTGGAAAGGGGAAGAAACTGAAGTCTATGCCTGCTACCAGGTCCGGATTATGCTCAAGAACGAAGCTCTTGATAAAAGTTGCCTGTTTGTGCATATAAGCATATGGTGGGCTGGTAAACAGAGCATCTGGAGCATCGCCAAAGTTAGTGGTAAGCTCAGCTGTCGTTCCTCCATAGACATAATCTTCGTTGCGAGCAATCTGCCCAAAGAGCTCAAAAGCACGCCTCACACGTGGATCCATCCAGGAAATCTCGTGATTGACCCACCTATCATAGACCTCGGGCTTTGCAATTCGAAGCATAATATCTTCAATCCAGTCAGTGCCTGGCCAACCGCTGGCAGCTCCACTCTCAAGTCCAATACACCAGGGAGCTTTACCATCAGCAACAATTTTATCGGAAAGAGCAATTAATTCATCCCAGGTTTTGGGCACCTTGTATCCTGCATCAGCAAATGTCTTGGGGTTATACCAGATTAAACTCTTGAGGTCAGCGGAGATAAAGATGGCGTAGAGCTTTTCCCCATAACTTCCCAGATCAAGCCAGGTTTTTGCATAATCACTCCGAAGTTTATCAATGTCCATAAAGGTCCCTAAATTTACCAATGCTTTCACTTTAGCTAATTCTTCCATCTGGCCTGGATTGGGTAAAGCAGAGATATCCGGTGGATTACCAGCAGCTACCCGTGTGGTGAGCACAGTTGGAAGATCACGTGTTCCTGTAAATTCCACCTTAATGCCACTTGCTGCCTCGAAAGGCTCCACCATTTTCATAAAGGCATCTCTCTCGCCGCCGCCCCATACGCCAAGCACACTTACAGTTCTTCGTTGAGCAAAAGTGGGAACTGTGACTGCGCCAACCAATAATATTACCGCTATGGAAACTAAAATTTTCTTATACATCTTTTCCTCCTTCTGGGTATATTTTCTCTAACAAAGAGTAGCCTCTCTGTTTTAAAATTTATCACCTCCTTATCGCTCAAATTTCTCGCCTTATTTAGACCCATTGAACAACAGTAGACCTAATCCTATCCTCCTTTTTAAATTTAAAAATGGGAGCTTTAAATATCTCCTTAAGAACTAACTCTGCTGCTCCAATAACCCAGCCTTTCTCTTCTAACTGCGGAGAAAGAATCTTAATATCCCTTCTTAAAGGAGAATTTTCTCTAATAGCTTTTTGCATAGGGTGAAAAATTAGCTTCCCTGCTTTCATCTCTCTTCCCTCCATAAGAATCACTTTCGGGTCGATAATGTTAATGAGATTGCTAATTCCAATACCTAAGTTTCTCCCTGCTTGTTCAAAAATATCCTTGGCTACTATATCTCCCTTACGGGCAGCCTCTAAAATAGTAGATACCGAAAGGTTGTTCAAATCGGTATTATTTAGAAAATTCTTTATAAGTGTTTTTTTCCCTTCAGTTAACGCTTTTTTTGCCTCTTTAATGATAAAACGGTCAGAAGAAAAAACTTCCAGGCAGCCGTGCTTACCGCAATAACACAAAGGTCCACTCTTATCTATTATTATATGTCCTAATTCTCCCGCTCCTCCCGAATTACCGTGGTATATTTCTCCGTTCAATACAATCCCCGCACCGATTCCTGTGCCAACTGTTACGCAGACAAAATTGTTGATTCCTCGAGCAGCGCCGTATCGCTTTTCTCCTAAAGCTAAAGCATTTACATCTTTATCCACAAAAACAGGGATATTAAATTCTTTCTCCAAAAGTTCTTTAAATTGTATATTTTCCCAACCTAAAATAACAGAATGAAGTAAAGTTCCACAACTGCTGTCCACCAGTCCCGATACACCTATCCCGCAACCAATAACCTGACTAAAGTCTGCCCAAGCTTCCTTAATCAAATTCCGAATTACATTCACCACACTCTTAATCACAACTCTCTTACCTTCCTTAACAGGAACAGGGCAGGCAATCTGGTATAAAATAGTACCTTTTAAGTTAACTAATGCTGCAACAATACCATCCAGCCCAATCTTTATTCCTATTACTAATCCCATCCCTGGATTTAGCTTAAGCATTATCGGCTTCCGTCCTCCCTTAGATTTATCTTCTCCTATCTCCTGCACCAATCCCTTTTTTATTAACGAGGCTACGATATTAGAAACTGTGGAAAGGCTGAGTTCGGTAAGTTCAGCAATCTTTGTTCGGGAAATAGGCTCATATTTTAAGATAGTGTTAACTACAAAGACTCTGTTCAATTCTTTAATTAACTGTCTATTTCCACGACGAATGTTATCCATCTTATCTCCTGTATATTTTATATTTTTTATTTATTTTTTAAGCTGAGAAGTTGCTTTCTTCATTGAATCAAGTATCAATTTTATTCTATAAAATTTTTTAGAATTGTCAATCCGAACGCAAGGATTCAAACCCGGATTTGGCAAACTATTAAGTTGATAGGTTTGGGTAGGCATAAGAGGGGTGCAGTCCAGGTATTTCAGGGGAAGACCTTATTTATGGAAGTTACATTTAATCTTTTCATTTTCTCTTTTCCCCCAATTCCTCAAACTTCTCCCCCAATTCCTCAACTTCTCGGTTAATTGCATCAACTCTTTTCGCTATCTCAGTTATTTTTTTTACCAATTCTAACCTTTCTTTTTTTAACCTTTTCTCTTCAAGCTGTTCTGGTTTAAATAAAATATCTGTTAGTTTGCCAAGTTTTTGGGTAATATCGATCTCAGGTCTTCTCCAGATAGTCCCGTCTGCAAATCTGACTCTATCCAGGAATATTACGACTGTATGAGTGGACCAATCTTTATATACTGCCATAGATTTCCATCTACTGGGTTTTATTTTTCCAGGAGGAAGCTTGTCAATGCTGATTTCCGAAATTGTGTCAAGGTGCTCATTAAATACATCATAGAAAAGCATACGGAAACTCAGGGCGTCTATATCTTTATTCGATGGGTTAGTGTATTTAATGAAACAGTATAATTCTTTACCGAATTCTCCTTCTTCCAATTTTGTGATTGTTGTAATAATTTCCACTGGGTCATCATCGAATTTGATTTCTCTGGTAACAATGTTTAGTCCAAATGCAGGACTCACGAAGAATAACATTATACCGAATAATACAGCTAATTTCAACTTTCTCACCTCCCGTGTAATTTTATCTCTTATTATCTTTAGTTTCGCTCTTTAAAAACAGGTGTGAGAATTTTCTTGTTTTCTCTTATATCCTTTTGGAAAAGTTCCCATAATTGGTGAAAGATAGGTCCTGGTTTTCCAGCACCGATCCTCTTTCCATCGTATTTGACTATAGGAAGCACATTGGGAGTAGTGCTAAATAAGAGCATCTCTGAGCTATTATAGGCTTCTTCTTGGGAGATATCTGTGCAGGAGGTTCCCTTCAAATCTCCTTTTTCGATTAAGTCTTTGGCCAGCTCGACTGCTCGGAGTATGGTGATGCCTCTAAGAATGTTATCAAACTTGGGATAGATGAGTACCTTTTGTTTGCTCACGATAGCTACACTTTTAGTTGCTGCCTCTGCCAGATATCCTTGCTGGTCGAGCATAATGGTGAAGTCTACCTTATTCCGTTCCGCTTCCATCTCAACTAATGCATTGGGTAGATAATTGCAGGATTTGACTTGAGCAAAAAAGGGCGGTTTGGGAGGAATCCGGCTTGTTACCGCAGATATTCCTTTGGTGTAAAAGTGGGGCGGGATAGTAGCGGTTTTTATAACCACAACATAAAGGTTGCTTTTGTAACACTCTTTTGGTTCACAGTTGAACCCTCCTATTCCACGGGAGATAAAAATACGCAGGGTGCAATCTTTAATACCCGCTATAGCTACAGTTTCTATGACAATTTGCTTAATGTGGCTCAGGTCAAAGGGCAACTCCATCGAGATTAACTCTGCAGACCTTTGTAGTCTGGATAGGTGAGCATCGAAATTGTAAATATACCCATTTACACATTTACAGGCTTCGAAAATACCATCTCCACGATGCACTATATGGTCGTCTATAGGAATCACCATCAAGGCAGGGTCCGTTACCACTCCTCCGAAAACACCGGAGTACATAGCCAAATATTCTGAACGTCCTGGGTCCCGCCATTTAGACTCTTCCGAAAAGATTTCATTTCTGGATAAGACATTTAAACTCATAACTATTTCTCTTTCTTTTACATCTGAGTTTTTGTGAATCCCTTTAAAGTGGAAATGCTCTTCTCCCACCTATCGTAGATAATGTCCAGTTTTTGAGAAAGCTCTTGATATTTCCCAATTAAATCATTTAACTTTTTTGTATTCTGGTAAGTCTCGTCTTTTTCCAGCTCTCGGGTTATCTTCTCCCTCTCTTCTTCTAAGAAGATAATCTCGCTTTCGATTTCTTCAAAACTGGGTGATATGGAGACTTCCCGGGGGACTTTTTTCTCAATCTTCTTTATTTTCACCTTCTTCGGTTTTTCTTCTTCTTTTAGCAGCTTTTTCTCTTCTTTTTTCTCTAAAAAGTAGGAATAATTTCCTGAATAAATCTCAAAATTTCTATCTTTGTCAAAATAAAGAGTCTTTTCTACTATTTTATCCAGAAGATATCTATCATGAGAGACAACCAGAATAGTCCCCTCGTAATCCACGAGGGCTTTTTCTAAAGTTCTCCTCGAGCTTATATCAAGATGATTTGTTGGCTCATCGAGAATGAGAAAATTTACCCCGGCTAACATTAGCTTGGCTAAAAGTACTCTTGCCTTTTCACCTTCACTTAAATCCTTCAGGGGAGCAAACACTTCTTCTTGAGTAAACAAAAATCTCCCCAAGAATGAGCGCAGCTCTTCAATCTTCATTCCAGGATTTATCGACCATACCTCTTCCAGAACAGAATTTTCAGAATTAAGCTCTGCTAAATGCTGGTCGTAATATCCTATCTTGATTTCCTTGCCTATTTTTACCTCACCCTCATCGGGTTTTTCCTTTCCCATAATTATTTTCAATAAAGTAGTCTTTCCTGTCCCATTAGGTCCTATAATTCCTATGCGCTCGCCTCTTTCTACCTGGATGCTTAAATCTTTAAAAAGGAATTCCCCTCCAAAAGATTTGGCGAGATGAGAGACTTCGAGTACTTTATTTCCTCCCCGCAGTTTAGGCGAAAAACTAATACCTATTTTTTTCTCTCTTTGAGGCCTTTCAACTCTCTCCATCTTATGGAGCATTTTTCTTCGGCTCTGGGCCTGTTTTGTTGTCTGACCAACAATATTTTTTCTAATAAACTCCTCCTGACGGCTAATTTCCCTCTCCCGAAATTTGTATCTTTTTTCTTGCTGCTTAATTCTCTCCTCTTTCTCTCTTAAGTAATGGGTGTAGTTTCCTGAGTAATGTTTTAGCTCTTTTTCTTTAAGTTCCCATATTTTTTGCACAACTCTATCCAGAAAATATCTATCATGAGAGACAATTACCATTGCTCTCTCGTAATCCATCAGATATTTCTCCAGCCACTCAGTTGCCTCAATATCAAGATGATTGGTAGGTTCATCCAATAATAATAACTCGGGTTCTCTTAAAAAGAGTTTAGCATAAGCAAGTTGGCATTTTTCTCCTCCGCTAAGATGTTCCACCAATCTCCTCCAATCGCTCTTTTTAAAACCAAGTCCATAGAGCACAGCTTTTAATCGAGCTTCATAAGTATATCCACCCTTATTCTCAAACTCTTCCTGCAATTCTCCGTATTCCTTTATGACTTTATTCAGATTATTCTTCCTCTCTTCCATTATCTTAGCTAAACTATCCATTTTTTCTCTGATACTCAAGATTTCATTAAATGCCTTCATTCCCTCATCGTAAAGAGTGCTCTTAAGATTAAGGTTTATTTCCTGAGCTAAATAACCAACATTCAAATTTTTCTTTCTAACAATCTTCTCTTTATTCTCGGGTTCAATCTCTCCTGAAATAATTTTCAAAAGAGTAGTCTTACCCACTCCATTGGCTCCAATCAACCCGATCTTTTCCTTATCATTTATTTGAAAAGAGCTCTCTTTTATAATAAGTTTATCTCCGTAAGACTTTGATACGCTATCTCCCCTTATCAGGAGCATAAATACCTCTTGAAGTTTACTGATTTATTAAATTTTTTAATTTTTCACTCATTATGTGCTCTGGAGTTACTCCTACAACTCGGTCTACTACTTGACCATTTTTGAAAAATAAAAGAGTAGGTATTCCTCTAATTCCATATTTAGCTGCAATATCAAGGTTTTCATCTACATTCAATCTACCTATCTTAACTTTATCTTGATATTCTTTAGCCATTTTTTCTACTAAAGGAGCTATCATGTGACAAGGAGCACACCATTCAGCCCAGAAATCCATCATTACTGGAAGATTTGAGTTTAAAACCTCTTCTTCCCAATTATCTTGATTAAAAATTACTTCTTGACCCATTTTTTTCCTCCCATCCGACATAGTTCATCATTTTTATGAAATTTACCAAAAGGTCCCCAAACGAAATTTTAACCCAAATTCGGCGATTTGAATCCTGTGCGTTCCAAGACACCGAAAGAAAGCACAGCAAGGATAAAGCGTAACACTCTTATGCCTCTTCTGCCCGGATAGCTGAGTCAATAATTTGCCGAATCTGGGTTTAATTATCCAACATCGGTATAACCTTTAGTCGTATTATACTAAAATTTTTAAACATTATCAAGCATCGCCTTAAACCCCAGGCTCACCTGGTGAAAAGCCGAGTTTGACTTACTTTTAGATTTACTATAAGATTTGAACTATACCAAAGATGGGGGAAAACTAAACGCTATCATGGAGAAAATAGAGATAACAATAGAGAGAATAGTCTATTATAACTCGGAGAACGACTATCTGGTAGCCAGGTTCTCTTCTCTCCAATGCCCGGGTCGCCTTCTCACTTTAGTGGGAAATATAGCCGAGCCCAGCGCCGGCCAAGCCTTACAGATTGAAGGATGGTGGGTCGGTCATCCTAAGTACGGAAAGCAGTTTAAGATAAAGACTTACAAGAAACTTACCCCGGTTACCACTGAAGGGATTAAAAAATACCTGGGATCCGGAATGATTAAGGGAGTTGGTCCTGTAACTGCAGACAGAATCGTAGACCATTTTGGAAAAGATTCTCTTGAGATAATAGAGAAAAGCCCTAAAAGGCTGGAGGAAGTGCCGGGAATAGGGCCTAAGAGGAAGAAGAAAATAACCTCCTCTTTTCGAGAACAGGAAAAGATAAAGGAGGTAATGGTTTTTCTTCACTCTTACGGAGTAAGCTCTTTATTTGCTACCAAGATATACAAGGCTTACCGAGACGAAGCTATTGAGAAGGTAAGAGAAAATCCCTACCAACTGGTCGAAGATATTTTTGGGATAGGATTCAAAACTGCAGATTCCATTGCCGCTAATTTGGGGATAAAAGGGGATTCTCCCTTGCGAACAAAAGCAGGGATAAGATATGTGCTTACAGAGAGTGCTGGAGAAGGTCATACTTTTCTTCCCAGAGATGTACTTCAAGAGAAAGCGGCTAAAGTGCTGAATACGGATACAGAGGCTATAAGGATAGCTCTTCAGAGCCTTAATAAAGAGAATAAAGTAGTGATAGAAGATGGTGCAGTATATTTTCCTCCCTTCTACTATGCAGAAAAAGGGACGGTGCGAAAAATAGCAGAGCTTTTGGGAACCAAAGGAAAAACTTTCAATCTCCCCTGGGAAAAGGTAACCAGTTGGCTTAAAAAGAAGCAGGAAATTATTCTTGCTGCTGAGCAGATGGAAGTAGTGAAGACTGCCTTAACCGAGAAGATGATGGTTCTTACAGGAGGGCCGGGAACCGGGAAGACCACTACCTTGAAATCTATAGTGCTTATTCTTCAGGAGTTAAAAGTAAAAGTTTTCCTCGCTGCTCCTACTGGAAGAGCAGCAAAAAGACTGTCTGAGGCTACAGGAAGAGAGGCTTCTACTTTGCATAGATTGTTAGAGTTCGC
>JGI24025J20009_10002444_pt1 | contig 13334 bp, 10 predicted proteins | sample Cruoilmetagenom3_FD_20009 | JGI IMG/M metagenome (IMG submission 20009)
GCTGCCTTATAATTTCCCTGAAATTCAAACATTTCGGCCTGTTGAATCATACGCAGCTCGTCGATTTTATCCTTTGGGTCAGGGTGCTCTCCCTTGCCGCTGTTTTCTGAATAATTAACATATCCCAATGAACGCAGCCTTTCCTGCTCTTCCAAAGTCAGAACCCTGCTTTTGGCCTCTGGACTTTCGGTGCTGTTTTTGATCAAAGCTTCCAGGCTGCGGTTCATTTTTGAGGCGATTTTTGTGTTGGACTGAAGAACGTTTATTTCCTCGTTCGGATCGGACTTCAAATTGTACAATTCTTTCCTGGGTGCCCGGATGTATTTCCAGTCACCTGCGATCAGCCCAGTCAGCTCGGACCAACCGTAGTTTTCTCTCGGGAAATAGGTCTCAATATAAGAATCGAGATCCTCTTTTTTCCTTCCCTCGACATAAGGAATCAAGCTCATGCCCTGGTATTGAACTGTTTCTTTCAGGTTGAGCATATCCAGGACAGAAGGCATGATGTCGATCAACCGGACACGCGAAGAGATGACCTTTCCTACGGGAAGGTTATTTTCTGCATAAAAGATAAGCGGCACTTTCATAGTCACGTCATAGAGAAAAATACCATGGCCGATCTCAACTTTTTCACCTAAACCCTCCCCGTGGTCACCTGCGATTATGATCAGGGTTTGCCCAAGGATATTTTTTTCCCTTAATTTTTCAACGACCGCCCCGACGTAGGAATCCATGTAAGCAATCTCGCCGTCGTAAGGGTGTGTGGAGAAATCTTCTCTGTAAGGGGATGGCGGGCTGTAAGGCAGGTGCGGGTCGAAGTAATGAACCCAGCAGAAGAACTGCTCCGAATAGTGCTTGTCCAGCCAGGTTGAAAAGGAGTTAAACACCTGTTCCGCCTTCCTCTCGGAATTCAGCGCTTTGAAAGGCGATCCCTGCTGGAAATTGTCGTCATAGAAATCGAAGCCCTGGTCCAGGCCGAAGCGGGAATCGACGGTAAAGGAAGCCACGAATGCTGCCGTTTTAAAACCTTTTTCTTTCAATGCTTCAGCCAGTGTCATTTGATCGGAAGCGAGATAGTAGGTGCCATTGTTGTGAACATTATGGTAAAGCGGGTACATTCCGGTCATGATAGAACAGTGGGAGGGAGAGGTCAGCGGGACCTGGCAGTATGCATTGGCAAATCGGACACCTTTCTGAGCCAGGGAATCCAGGTTAGGCGTTTTGGCCTTAGAGTAGCCGTAGCAGCCAAGCCGATCGGCCCGTGTCGTATCCAGTGTAATAAGCAAGACATTCAGACGGTCGTCTTTCTTGACCAGGGTTTTACCAGGCGAAAGAAAATGAATTAATGACCAAGCAGCAGCAATGACAATGAGCACCGCAGTGATAATCCATAATATTCTCTTACGCTGCTTGACGGAAGTCTGTGCCGCATCGATTTTCCCATTTTGAGCCTTGCCATCAGAAGCTGATTCAGGAGCTAAATGGACCTGGCGGCGTTTTTTTTTTCTGCGGCGTGAACTTCTCTTTTTCGCCATAATTATATCTGAGATGAATTTACTTTTTTATTTTTTCAAGCTGACTAAGAATATTCCTGACACTTTCTGACCTTTCAGTTTCAGGTTCAAGTGCTAAAAATTTCTCGAAGCAATCTTTAGCCATCTCATAATCAGGCTTATTCAAATAGACAAGCCCCAATTTGTAAAAAGCATCACTCCAATCAGGCTTAATCTGGGTTGCCATGGTAAAATACTGTACGGCTTCATCGAGTTTTTGATTGGAAAAATAGATTTCTCCGATATTGTAAGCGATGATTTCGTTTTCCTGATATGTTTCAACAGATAGTTTGAAATATTTTTGGGCATTTTCAAGATCGTTCTTTTTCAGGTAACACTCCCCGATACCGGCCTGAGCTTTGGCGCCAATCTCCTTGCCCATGGGTTCGCCTTCGGATATTTTCTCCAGAATCAAATTGCACTGCTCGATGGCTTTTTCATACTCTCCCTTTTCTCGAAAGCAGTCGGCAATGTTTAGACGGACTTGATAGGCCTTTGGATTCTTCTCGAGAAATTCCTCGAACGCTAACAGGGCCTCATCGTATTTTTTCTCACTGAAGAGTTGATTGCCTTGGTCTAAGAGTTCGAAACTCGACTCATCTTCGATTAAAGGTCTATCCTCTGCATGAAGTCTATTTAAAGTCAGAGTTATTTTCGGGTTCCTTTCGAGCTGTTGGACATAGATATCGGTTGAAGCAGGAACATACCCATCTGCAGTAACTGTAACCTTCCATCTCCCTGTGCCAAGGCCCATAAGACCCCAAGCTCCTCTTTTATTTGAAGTAACTTCTCTTTTAGCCACTTCGCCTCCCAAAAATTCGACGATAATCTTTGCCGATACTATGGGATTCCCTTCTTCATCGATGACTTCTCCAGAGATTCTTCCTTTTCCTCTTGCCGATTGTCCAGCAGCATACGTGAGGAACAGAAAGGAAAACAAAATGTATAGAGATAATTTTGCGAAGGTTTTCGTTTTCATTCTTATCGCCCTCCTCTCAATCTATTTTGTTTGGCTTAATCAAACAGCCTGAATTATTCAGAACAGCAAACTTGCCTCTTTTTCTTACGCGGCTTCCGTCAGTCATATTTTCGATCTCTGCAACAAGAATGTAATTTCCAGGCTTGATACTTGCAGAAACTTCGATCAAATATTTTTTGCCGATGAATTCTACAAGTTCTTTTTCGGTTAAAGAGATTTGATAGCTTTTATGGTATTCCCAGACGCTTTTCTCAGCCTGATCAAAAGCTTCCATGGAGACGGCTATAGTTGTTTGCAATAAATTCTCTTTTTCCGCAAACCAAATATTTTTATAAGGAATCTCAATTTGAAAAAGCACCTCACTTTCTCTCACTTCTTCTATGTTGAGATTGAAGTCAAAGACAACTTTTTTCGTGGGGACATTCGCATTATAATACACCTGTGTTCTGTTAATTTCTGCAATATGCTGCGCGCTGAGAGGGTCCAATCTATAGTTGCCGCTCCAGTTGTCATCAATAAAAATAATCGGGAAAAAGCCATAATACCATATCTCTATGGGTTTTCCATATTGTGAATAGCCTCTCGGATACGTTTCTCTGCTGTCAGGACGTCCCATGGTGATGTAAACTCTGCCTCTTTCCTGAAGCCAGCCCGGGGTGCTTCCTTGTTTGAATAGATGGGTTGCTTCTTCAATACGCCTGAAATACTCTTCCTTGAACTCATTGATTTCTGTATCAGGATCAGGATCTCTCTTCCTCCAGAACTCTTCTATGAAATTCTCCCTTTCTGAAGGGGGAAGATTAAGGAAGATTTTTCGCTCCTGTCTGGTTATGGTATATCTCACTTTGGATATGAATTCCCTGTTTTCAGGGGACAAGTTTTTTTCGAGTCTATAAGAAGCGCAAGAAATAAGGAGGAAGGAACAGAAAAGAAAAAGGATAAAAAATCTTTTTTTCATTTCTTCTCTTTTATGGATTTTACTCTTGCCTTTAGTTCTTCCTGATCAGGTTTGACTTCTAAGGACTTTTCCCATGCAATGAGGGCTTCTTCTGTATTACTCAACTGGTAGTAACACTCTCCTATGGAATTAAGAATGCTGATATTTGTGCCGAAATGAGAAAGATATTCTTTATAGTAAGAAATAGCCTCGCTGAGTTCTCCAAGAGCCTGGCAAGATTGGCCAACAATCTGTAAAAAATCATATTTTCTTTGGTCCTTTAAAAAGGGAAGAGCTATCTGTTTCACTCTTTGATAGTCTTTAGCCGCAAAAAGGATTCTGCTCAAATCTAAGGCGAATTTCTGAGAATTTGGATTTTTGTGATAAGCCTCTTCCAGCAGAGGTTTTGCCCTTTCAATATCCTTTTTGTTCAAAAATTGATTCCCCAGGATGTTTGCACAGGTTGGGTCTTCGGAAGATGGCATCGGCAGAGAAACGACCCAGGGACGGGGGAGATAAGACACATGCGATATATAAAATTGAGCATCTTTAGAAAGAACTTCCTCCTGATTATTATTAAGAAGAGAGACCTTCATTCTGTAGTAAGCTGGAGANAANTTTNCNAGGGAAAATTCTTCAAAAAAGTTGGTTTGATCAGGGAACTCATTTAATTTTTTAACAATAGAGTGAATCTTTTTATCGTCTTTTAAAATGGAATACTCAAGGAAAGCATTTTCTCTTAAATCTTCAGTCAGTCCCTGAATTTGGAAGAAAAGATACAATGTCTCTTGCGAAGTAAAATCATTTCGAGGTGAAGGGACAAACTGAAAACCTCCAATCAGAAAAGCTTTATTAGTTCCTTTGTATTTTGAATCTTTGTTGATCTTATTTGCCAAAATAAGAGGACTCACATGAAGTGAGGGAGTTTCCGGGATTGTAATATCCGTTTCAAGCGATGTAAATTCTTTCGAGATGGAATTTTTCATTAGCAAACTAAATTTATGATGCCCTGCAACCAAAGGAAATACACCTTGAAAGCTGAATAGTTTATTTTTAATTCCAGCCATTTGTCCTTCATTGAATTTGATGGGAACTGTTTTCATAAACTGGTAAATTGCATTTCCGTTTTGATCAGAAATATTGCCGTTAATTTCTAAGTTTGAACGAAATTCGCCCTGAAACTGTTCAAAAGTCAGCCTGTCAGGCTCAACGAGATAATGTACGAAAGATATTCCTGATTTATCTTGAATCACTTTGACCATGGAGTCGTTCCCTATATAGTTAGCTGTGTAATCAACTCCAACAATATCTTTATACATGAGAAGTTTTTCTGCATAGGCGTCTTTAACTTTCTTATATGGAGCAGAGGGAACTTTCTGCGAGATAAGAACCTCTGAAGCAAGAGACGGGGATAAAGTCTGTAAAAACTCTCCAGGTATCAAAGTTAGAGAAACTTCGGCTATTTTTGGATCAATTTCATGAAGTTCTCTATAAGCAGCCGTATACGTAGATATGTCTCCCTTATAATGGATCAATAGACTTTGAGGTCCAAATTTNATGGGNGAATAGAGCTCATATTCGCCTATCCCAGATCTTTTAAAAAAAGCCACATTAAAGGCGTTGGGAAGCCCGTATTCGAGCAAACCCTCATAAAACCAGATAACGAGAGGATAAACCTCAGGGAGGCTTTCTTCTTTATCGACCGACTTGGGTGGCCCCAGCGTGATATAAATTCTCCCCATATCTGTTCTCCACCCTGGCCCGGGTGAATCTTTCCCATACCAATTATTGGCATATTTAATCCGGCGGTAATGTTCTTTTTTAAATTCATTCTCAGGAGTATTCGGTGTAGGGTCTCTCTGTTTCCAGAAAGCATTTATGAATATTTCTCTTTCTCTATCCGTTTCAAGCTGAAGAAAGACTTCTCTCTCTACAGGAGTAATGATGTATACAACTTCCTCTTCCAGCCATTTTCTATACATTTCATCGAGATCCTTTGGCGATTTTTTTACCTGGCTAAATAGGGAAGGAAATGAAATCAAGCATAAAGAAAAAAATATAATAAGGATAAGTTTTATCTTCACTTCATTAATATATTACAAGAAGGAATGATTTTCAAGCCTTCCATCTTGCAAATTACTGATTTTGACAATCTTGCTTTTCTATGATAACAGTAATACATTATGGAAAGAATTAAATTTACTGAAGATATTGGCACTTGTCCTTGCATTTCTGATATTGGGAGCTTGCGGCATGAATTTAGTCCCGTCTAAAGATGCCTGGTACATGCAGCATTACATCATCATGCAGGATTTTGAACGAACTGCCTATAAAAAGCTCTCCGATGAAGGAAAGCAAAAATTTCAATCCCTCTTCTGGGAAGGCAGGACTGCAGAAGCCAAAAAAGTATTTCTGAGTAGAATGGATCAGATAATGAAGGTCTTCAAAAAAGAAAACGTCCCCCAGCCGTGGAACACGGACCGCGCTAGAATTTTTCTATTAAATGGCAAGCCAGCATCGATTGAATACAAGCAAAATGACAGCTGGCAAATGCAAGTCCGTGAAGGAGCCGGACAAGGCGGAATTACTGAAAGGGACAACGAAGATATTCAGGCAAGAACAGACGAAGTGTGGACCTATCAATTTGGCGAACATTACATTTATTACACCTTCGCTTTCTCCGCCCCAAAAAGATGGAAATTGGCACAAGGATCCTTCGCAGGAAACAGGTATTTGGGTGCGTTTGAAACTCAGAACAAAGAGCAGACTTACAGAATTGTCAATATCGATCTGTACACCAAAGAACTCGAAAATCTTAAAAATCTTTAAAAGGGGAGGTTCTATTTCCCCACTTTTTTGCCCTAGTGCCCTAGAGGACAGGCAAGTATTTTTTGATTTCGTAATCGGATATTTCAAAGATCGAGAGGACTTGAATAATTTTATTAAAAATTTGCTCTCGCTCAAAAATATTGACAGGTCTGTCACTCATATCGTTCTGAACACCGTAAAAAAAGAAAAGATAATTCCGGTCTGACTTAAAATATTTTTCGATATCGGTTCGTCCATTAAAAATAAAAAACATAGTCGAGTTGCAGCAATAAATTGACTTCAAAATAATCAGACCACAGCTAAAACATCATAGCGTCAAATTTGCCGACTGCATATCTTCATTGACATATTCATCTTAAGTTTGTATAAATAATTCGACATGGGGTTACTGGTAAAACACACCGCTGTAACAAATCCAATATATATGATCCCGTGCATAAAATCCTTGATTTACAACAACTCACCGGTTTCAAGAATCTTATAACCGGTCTTTTTCATATTAAGAATTTTCAAATAAAAAAAAGGAGGTAAAAATTGAAGTTAAAAAAGTCAATTTTAATTCCGGTAATGATGTTTGCTACAGCAGCCCTGCTGTGTGCATTCGCTTTGAACGGGCAGGAGGGCCAGAAGTGCGAATCCTACCAAACAGACCAGATTACAGACGGCTGTACGGTTATAATAGTCGGAAAAGACGCCTCAACAGACGGCTCTGTTATGTCCACCCATACATGCGACTGCGGATTATGCGACTGGACATGGAGGTATGTGCCGGCAGCAGACCACAAACCCGGCTCAATGCGCAAGATCTATCATATAAACCAGTTCAGAACATGGCCGCCGAGTGAGGGCCTCAAGTGGGAAAAGTATAAGGACGATTTTACAGGCCTTGAAATCCCGGAGGTTTCACACACTTACGCATATTTCAACGGCTCATTCGGGTACATGAATGACATGCAGGTAGCTATCGGAGAATCGACCATCGGATGCAGAAAAAAATTGCAAAATCCGACACCTGCCGCCAAATTCGACATAACAATGCTGACACTCATAGCCATGGAGAGAGCAAAGACAGCCAGAGAGGCTGTAAAAATCATGGGAGAACTGGGTGAAAAGTACGGATACGGTTTTACTGATACAGCAGAGATGCTGGCTCTATCTGATCCGAACGAGGTCTGGGTTTTCGAGATTATGCCTGTCGGCCCATTATGGACGCCGGAGAGCGGGAAGCCGGGTGCCGTCTGGTGTGCACAGAGAGTTCCCGATGACCATGTCAGTGTCTGCCCGAACGAATCCAGGATCGGAGAGATAGACCTTAAAAATCCGGACTACTTCATGGCTTCCTCCAATGTGATTTCACTTGCAGTAGATCTTGGGCTCTATGACCCGAAGAGCGGCAAAGCTTTTAACTGGAAGAAAGCCTATTCACCGAGCGAATACAGCGCGGCAGAATCCAAAGGGTCAAGAGGACGCCTCTGGCGATTTTTCGACCTAGTCGCACCATCTAAGCACTTCAGCCCGGAAACTCCGAATATGGAATTCCCATTCTCGGTTAAGCCGGAAAAGAAGCTTTCCGTCCATGATGTCATGATAATGACACGCAATAAATTCGAGGGCACTCCATATTGTCCGGCGGATGGCCTGCAGGGGGGACCATTCGCCAATCCCAACCGCCTCCCTTACGGCTTTAAACTCGACGGCAAGACTTACAATAGACCCCGGGTCATCGGCGTAAACCGCGCAGAATATGTTACGGTCACACAGTGCAGAGGATGGCTGCCAAATCCAATTGGAGGACTCGTATGGCTTGCCTTCGGTGCCCAGGATACATCCTGTTTTATGCCTCTTTACATGGGTATTTCAGGAATCCCAAAATCATTTGAATTCGGTGACCACTGGGAGTTTGACAGGAAATCCGCCAGGTGGGCCTTTGATTATGTGGATTTCCATACTCAAGTACTCTATTCATATGCAATCGAAGACGTCAGGAAAGCCCAGGAAATTTGGGAAGAATCAGCCGTAAAGCGCACTCCTGTCATCGACAAATTCGCAGAAGAACTTTACAAAAAGGACCCCTCTCAAGCCCGCCAGTTCTTAACCGATTACTGCATAAACAATGCCAACAGAGTCATCGACGCCTGGTGGGAGTTGGGTGACTACATGCTCGTTAAATACAACCATCTTTGGATATATGATACAAAATCGAGAAAAAGACTACCGCTGAAGTTCCCGGACTGGTGGCTCAAGGAACTGATCAAGTACAACAAACTGGAACCGCAGCCATCAGCAAAGAAGAAGTGATTTATAATCAAAAAGGAGATAGTGATTCAAATGAAAAGCTTAAAAAAACTCACAATCTTTTCAGTGCTCGTGTGCGGGCTTATATTTACTCTGCCTGCATCGGGTTTGCAGGATACTAAAATCCCCAAGGCCGAATTACCGATTCTTACAACTTCGGCGGGCCAGAGTCCGGATGTTACGACGCTGAACATAATTCTTGAAGAGGCAGGGCTGAAATACGACTACTGTGACGTTCCCGATGTCGAGATGTTAAAAGCCGGAGTCGGCCTTGCAGGAAAAGAGTCGGGAGAAGGTTTTCATGTCGAGATTAACACCGACCTTGAAAAATACCCTGAAGGAACTCCGTACAAGACTATCATTTTTGCAATCGGCGCCAGCCTGAAGGGCATGGGAGCATCAGGCCTTACAATCGAAGACGAAGAGAAACGCTTGAAAAGTCTTATCGATTACTGCAAGGAAAATAATATCTTTATTATTGCTGTCCATGTGGGAGGCCTATCAAAACGCGGCGCCCCGGGAGGCGACAACGAAAGGATGATTGATACCGTTGCCCCATTTACCGACTATCTCGTTGCAGCATCTGACAGCAACAAGGACGGCCGTTTTACAACCATCGCGAAAGAAAAAGGAATTTCTTTCACTGAAATTGAATACGCTTTGGACCTTGTCGACATTCTGAAGCAGGTTTTTGAATAATCCTTGGCAGGACATGAATTTGCATCAGCGCCTGTGAGCGGAAATTTGAAATTTTTCATTTAAGAAGAAAAATTTCTTTTGATCTATTATATAGTGTACCATTCTTGTCTTTAAAATGGAGTGAGTGATATGTATCTACAAATTGGAATTATTTTAGCAGTCATGGTGATTGCTTATGCCTTGGCAAATTGGAGGAAATTATCCGTAGAGCTGAGTATGCTTTCAGCCGCCGTTGCAGGAGGCATTGCCGGTTCTTTTGTAAAAACACCGCCGCTAGGCCAACTGGCCCGCCACCTTGTAGAAGGAAGCTTTACATATGTGGATGTAATGCTGGTTTTTACAACGGCCACAATATTCATGGCTCTCATATCTGAATCCGGAGGCGTAGACTATGTCGTACACGGCATAATAAAATATTTTTACAATAAACGAATAATCGTCCTGATACTGTTAATGTTTATAGTCCTTATTCCCGGGGCACTCACAGGAGCGGGCAGTGTTTCGCTTCTTGTTGTTGGCGCACCAGTAGCATTAGCACTCGGTTACCTGGGCATACCTAAAAAAAGGGCTGCAGCTATCTTATTTATAGTAGCAGGCCTTAGCGCCGCGGCTCCGCCGGTTAACATATGGGCAATGATTTTATCCGCCGGTACAGCCATTCCCTATGTAGGCTTTGAGCTTCCGCTTGGAATACCGGTTCTTATACTGGGAACATTCACTGTGCTTTTTCTCGGATGGAAAAAAGAGGGGGCAATGGACCTGGAACAGATGCTTAAAGATATGCCCGAAGTGCCAGCAAAAATGAGCTGGTGGAGGGTACTCCTGCCGTTTCTGGTCTTTTTCGGCCTGGTTATCGCTTCCAGGATCTGGCCTTTCGGCATGCCTATACTGGGACTGCCCCTGGAATTTAGTGTGGCTGCGGTAGCCGCCTTTCTGGTAAGCCCCAAGAAAATCAATATTCTTGTGTTATCAAGAAATACGGTAAAACGTCTGCTCCCACTGCTTGCGACCATGGCTATCGTGGGCGCGCTTCAGCAGATAATGACCGCAACAGGAGTCAGGGGGCTTTTGTCTTATGCTGTTATCAGCACACCGATCGTACTTTTGTTTATATCTCTAATCGTAATCATCCCTGTATCAGAAGGAGTTCTGACCTACGGAGGTGCTGCGATTGTGGGAATTCCCCTCATCTGGTTTTTTGACTCTATCGGCCTTCATGCCACTGTCGCCATTGCAGGATTGAGCCTGCTCTGGCCGTTAGGAGATGGGCTTCCGCCCACAGCTCTTATTGGCAGATTAAGCGTAATGGTTTCAGAATACAAGGGCAGTTATTGGTCCTTTTTAAAGAAGACCTGGGTTCCCTGGATTGTAATTACTGCAACAGGAATCCTCATGGTCATATTCAGCGCAAAATTAGCATTCCTTGTGCGCTGGAGTATGTAACAGGAGGTAAGTACATGCCAATAATAATGATATTATATTACGTTATCACCGCCTATTTCTTAGGCATGCTCCTATGGAACTTTATAAAGGAAAAGAAAAACGTGGAGGACATGCTTCTTTACCTGCTTGTCATGATCCCCCTTGTTCTGAGAATCCTTCGTGTAAAGTAGGATAAGGAGAAAAACAATGTCTCGCGAATGGAAAATAAAATCAATATTTCTGGTGGTAATTACCGTTGTTATAACAATCTCAGGCCTGCAGTTTTACAAGCACAGGCATTACATGGTCCCTATAATTGCAGGTCCGGGCGTGACAAAAGTCACAAAGCTCAGCGATTATTCTGAAGGCCTGAAAGGGACAATGGCAGATACCAATGTTTTCTATCTGGAAGGAAAAGAGGAAGGCGGTAAGATGCTAATCATTGCGAATACTCACTCGAACGAGCCGGCTGCAATACTGAGTTCCCTAATATTTCTTGAAAATGCCGTGGTGGAAAAAGGAACTCTCATCATCATCCCGCAGTTTAACAACAGCGGGGGACGCAACACTCGGCCCGGTGATGGGTATCCTTTGTATTTTGAAATCCCGACAGACTGGGGCAGTAAAAAGTTCAGGATAGGGAACCGGGAGGCTTCTCCTCTGGACCAATGGCCGGACCCTGATGTTTACGTCCACTATCCCGACAAACAGCTCCTCTCTTTCCTCGATGTGAGAAACACAAACAGGACATGGCCCGGCAGGGCAAACGGTCCTCTTATGGAGAGGGTTACTTTCGGCGCAATGCAGATCATGCGTGAAGAAAAAATTGACATCGCCTTTGACGTCCACGGGGCAGAAACAATGTTCCCGGTCACAAACTGCATCGTAGCTCCGGAAAGTGCCATAAGACTCGCAACAATGGCATCGCTTACAGTAAAGGCAATGGAAGGATTTGAGAACCATGTAGAGCCTTCCCCTAGAGGATTTCGAGGTCTGTCCCACAGAGAAATCGGGGATTACTCTGATACTTTACCATTCCTCCTGGAAGCGCCTCTCCCCTTCCTGGACCAGCCAACAGGACCGAAAACCGTAGACCTGCTTTTGAACGGAAAGGATCCTTTTTTGCTGAGCCTCTCAAAACAAAAGAAATTATTCGTGCCTTATGATGAGACAGGATGGCCAATGAAAAAACGTGTAGGCCAGCATTGTTCTGTGATGTTAGAGATCATGAAGCAGTTTTCCAGGAAATTTCCGGACAGGGCGATAAAGATCAAAAATGTCCCGCGTTATGCTGAAGTAGTTAAAAACGGAATAGGGCACTATTTCCACAATCCTGAGAAAGCGGAAAAGGGAAGCGTCTACTATAATTAAAAAACTAACCTACAGTTATATATTCTGGGATTTTAGCCATATTTTATAACCCTAAGTTAAAAGGAGCATTCCAATTCCGGGAATTGCATAACCCAAATTCTCATTTTTCTCTCTGTAATTTCCTCTTGATTCCGTCATATTTTATTTCCATTCCTTCGTGAATAGACCACCTTTTGACTTCCTCCAAATCTATATCATTGTCTCCACAAACCATAATTGCCTGTTCCAAGGACTGCCTGTCGTTCCAATGATAAAAAGCAGCTAAACGGTCTTTTACACAATCAGTAGGTGAAAGAAGTCTCAAAACCATATTTCCTTTGCGAATTTCATTGATTTCATTTATGGGCTCTTCTCCGATTGAAAGAGGGGGAGCAAGAAATTCTACAAGAAAAGGAGTATCTTCATGTTTTAAATGTCTTCCTTTTTCTTGAAAGCCAAGACGTTCTAACAAAGATTTTATCTTTTTCCGACTTATGTAGGAAAGAAGAACAAAGTCCAAATCGTAAGAAACATACTTATCAGAAGTGTAAATAGAAACACAAGCGCCTCCAGTAAGAACTGTCTCAATATCATTTTTAGCTAAATAGTCACAAATTAATATAGCAAGATCCTTAAGTGATATTCCTTTAATTTTCATTTTAGAGAGGTTTTCCTGTACGGCGAGGCCTTAATCGTGGTGTATAAAATTTTTCTTTTTCTTCATCAGGAATAAATTTGAGTGTTTTTTCGAGCAGTGCTTCGAGTTCTTTTTTAAAAGGATATCTTGGATTTATTCCAAACAGACGAACCTTCCCTTTGAGCCGGCTGTAGAGAACCCCCCCTATTTCTAGATTCAACATTTGATTTTGAACCGTATTAATATAAAATCGGAAAGCTTTAGCAATCTCCCTAGGGTAAGCTTCTCCATTCGTATATAGATACAATAGTATTTTCTCTTTTTTTTCGGATTCAAGCAGCGGTTCTAACATCATGCTCCTCATTACCAATTAATTTGGTCATATGACCTATTGTCTTGGACATATGACCAGTCAAATTGGTAATATATTAAAACACCCTCTGCAAAAAGTCAATACGAGTGGACGGTTCTATTTTTTAACATCCTTTATCTCTGAAAAAATATGACATATCAAAATAAAAAAATAGAACCATCCCCTTTACTTAAATCTTAAATTAATTTTAAAGTAGCAACTAAACTATTAAAAAATACGTCTATTATGTATAGAATTAATATTAAATACATAAATCGAGA
>JGI24025J20009_10002445_pt1 | contig 13326 bp, 10 predicted proteins | sample Cruoilmetagenom3_FD_20009 | JGI IMG/M metagenome (IMG submission 20009)
CGCGTTGCAGGTGATGAACTTGATCAAGATATTATCAACTATATCCGTAATAAATATAACTTATTCATTGGAGAGCGCATGGCAGAAAGAGTAAAAATTGCGATTGGGTCAGCTTATCCAATGAAAGAAGAATTAACAATTGATGTTCGTGGGCGAAATTTAGTGTCAGGTTTGCCTGAATCTATTGAAGTCTCGTCAATCGAAATACGAGAAGCGATATCAAGTTCGATCGCTGTGATCATCAAAATTATACGTGATGCCTTGGATGAGGCTCCTCCAGAGATCATTTCAGATCTCATTGACAATGGGATTTGTTTGGCAGGTGGTAGTGCTCTTTTGAAAAATCTGGATGAGCGTTTGTCTGCTGACTTACAATTGCGGGTTTGGGTTGCGGAGGATCCAATGACTTGTGTCGCACGGGGGTGCGGAATCATTCTTGAGAAGAAAGATGAATTTTCCAGTTTCCTAGTTGGCCTGGACCGAGAACCTGTAAAACGGACTTTGTCTTAATCCTTGATAAAATTATATTCATCGTCATTTACTATGAATTTCGATCCAGATGTGGAAATAAGGATCGGGTAATATGAAATTCCTTAATCCAAAAAATATCCAGGCGATTGTTCTAATCTTGGTTATAGCTGGTTTATTGGTTTTGGCCTTAAGTGGATACTTGACACCATTATTTAACTTGTCTTTGAACCCATTGATTTCCTTGCAAAGTTGGCTTTCTGTTCGGTATGTGTCCGTTAGGGATTTCTTGACCACCCCCGGAAATATCACTGAGTTGAGAGAACAAAATGCGATCCTTGAGTCACAGGTCACACAGCTTCAAACGCAACTCATTGAAATGGAAGAACGTTTGGGTGAGGCGCAGGTATGTTTTGCATTATTAGATTTTGGCAGGACAAACCCACAATATGATTATATTGCGGCGACAGTAGTTGGCCGTGAGATCAGTCCTTTTTTGCAGTACATTATTATTGATAAGGGTACTGAAGATGGTGTTTTATATGGGATGCCTGTTGTCATCCAACAAGGATTGGTTGGCCGAGTGGATGCTGTGATAGCTGGCGCTGCTCGGATAAAATTAATTACAGATTCAACATCTGTTGTGAATATCTACCTTCAATCTGCTGAAATTGAAGCACAGCTGCAAGGGTCCTTAACAGGTGATCTGTTTTTGGATATGATTCCTCTTGGTGAAGTTGTTAAACCGGGAGATGTCGTTTTAACCTCTGGTTTGGGAGGGAATTATCCTCCGAATATTTTCGTTGGCCAGGTTTTATCTACGCAAAACCGGGAAAACGCATTGTTTCAAACAGCATCCGTACAGCCCATAGTGGATTTTAAAAGTATCAATGCTGTATTGATAGTGAAAAATTTTGAAGCTATCGATATTTCACCATTGATCCCGGAGCAATGATATTGATCCCACATATTGTTTATGCTATATTACTATTGGCGGTTTTTATCCTGCAAACGACGGTTTTTTCTCGGATAACATTGATTGCAGGAAGTCCTGACCTGATACTGCTGTTCTTGGCAGCATGGTCTCTCAATGAGCGAGCAAAATATGGTTGGGTATGGACAATAGTCACGGGCTTTTTGGTTAGTGCTGTATCAGCAATGCCTTTTTTTGCCCCTTTGATCGCTTATTTGGGTATGTTTATAATATCTAAAACGCTTCAGAGACGGGTTTGGAGGATCCCTATACTGGCGATGTTTATTGTTTCATTCCTTGGTTCTCTTTTCCAAGGCTTTATTTATGTGATCTTATTAAAGATAAACAGCGCTCAGGTTGGCTGGGGACAAAGCCTGGATACTGTTATTCTGCCAAGTGTGTTAATGAATTTAATCTTCACCCTTCCGATATTTGCTATTGTTAGCGACATTGCAGGGCGAATATATCCTCTGGAGGAAGAAGTATGAACGTATTTCCTCAAAGAAAAAAAACTTTCGAAAAATGGCGCTACATAGTGCTCTTTATTCTTGTTGGTACGATTTTTGGATTTTATGTATTGCGTTTATTTGATATTCAAATTTTGCAAGGATCAGATTTTCTTGTACAGGCTGATGAAAACCGTACACAGGTAATCAGTGAACCTGCAATCCGTGGAACGATTTACGATCGTAATGGCGTTGTGTTGGCACAAAATGTACCCTCATACAATGTTGTTGTTGTTCCAGGATATCTTCCTGAGGATGAAGGTGACATTCAGGCAATTTTCAGGGAATTGTCAGAATTAATCGATATCCCTGTCAGCAGGGGAGATACAGACGAGGAAACGGTCAGGAATTTTACGCCTTGTTATAATGATTTAGGGATTTCAGAAATCGTGTATATTGCTGATACAAACTGGCCTTATCAAGCCACAGCAATCAAATGCAACATCTCCAAGGATATTGCCATGGTTATCATGGAAAATCGTGAGGATTGGACCGGGATAGATGTTGATATCTCTTCTGTACGACAGTACCCAACCGGGGATCTAACCTCAGAAATAATTGGATTTTTGGGACCTATTCCTGCCGTACTGGAAGAGTATTACGTCAATTTAGGGTTTGTCGCCAACAGGGACAAAGTCGGTTACGCAGGTGTGGAACAATCACTTAACGACACACTAGCTGGCGTCAATGGATCTCAAACAGTTGAAGTTAACGTGGCAGGTGAGATTATTCGAAATTTATCTGAACCGATAGAACCCATTCGGGGAAATGATATCTATCTCACCATCGATACACGGCTTCAAGCCATTGCCCGTGAAGCATTGATCAGTGAAATTGAATATTGGAATAATTATGCAGGGAAAACGCTTTCAAATAATGGGGTCGTTATCGCCATGAACCCGAAAACTGGAGAAGTATTAGCTCTCGTTTCATATCCAAATTATGAAAATAACAGAATGGAACGACTGATACCAGGCTACTACTATGAACAGCTAAGCAATGATCCCCAACGACCACTATTCAATCATGCTATTTCAGCGGAGTATCCTCCAGGATCAGTTTATAAAATGACATCCGCTTTAGGTGTTCTTAATGAAGGTGTGGTTACACCGGAATATGAAGTAGAATGCCCAGGAACAATTACTGTCATACAGCGATTTTATGAAAATGATCCAGGTACACCCAGGGAATTCGTATGCTGGGATCGTAATGGTCACGGCATGGTGAGTTATAAATGGGGTGTTGCCTATTCTTGTAACATATATTGGCATAAGGTTGCAGGTGGTTATCAGGACGAGATCCCTGATGGTGGACTTGGCATTTGGTTAATGAGTGAATATGCTCAAGCTCTTGGCTATGGAACAACAACGGGTATTGAATTGCCGGGCGAATCAGATGGATTGGTGCCTAATCCAACCTGGAAACGGATCAATTTAGGGGAAAATTGGGCGACTGGTGATACTTACACTGCAGCTATAGGTCAAGGGTATGTATTAGCAACACCACTCCAGGTATTAAATTCAATATCCACAATCGCTAACGGTGGAAAGTTGATGGATGTAACCCTCGTTGATCAAGTTGTGTCTGGAGATGGCACTGTACTGCAAGAGCTTACTCCAAGCTACCGCTGGGATATAACTGAGGAGCCGCTTATCGAACAATATGCCGGTAACGTCCCGACTGGAGAGGTAAATACAGTTGAACCTTGGGTTATTGAGCTTGCAAATCAGGCTATGCGGTTAGTCGTTACAGATGGAACAGCCAGTGATTATAATGGAGAAAGGCATAAAGAATTGTTCAGGAATGATTCGAGCAATTCCGCTGGTAAAACCGGCACAGGTGAATATTGCGACAATGTCGCTCAAGAGCAAGGTCTATGTCAATTTGGTGCCTGGCCTTCCCATGCCTGGTATGTTGGATATGCACCGTGGGATGACGCAGAAATTGCAGTTGTTGCCTTTGTTTATAATGGTACAGAAGGCGCAACATTGTCAGCTCCTATAGTACGTCGTGTGATTGATGCGTATTTTGAGCTAAAAACAATTGATTCAGTTGAGACGCCTTAAAATTTCACCCTCGATTTGCACATGACCTCATGTGATAGGTAATGAATTATTAAAATTCTGTACTATAACACTTTGCTCAGACCAGGACATTATTTCAGGAATATTTTGTGAATATATATTATTAGTGAAAATCTGGTGAAAATTGATAATCCTATTAAACCGCAGAATGAAATCGTTGGAAGGCTGACACAGGTTGAAAAATTTCTCGAATAAGATTCATTGGCTAACAAGCACAAAGAATTGATGATTCGATTCTACTTCTGATTCAATATGAAGAACTCACGAAATATCTGGCAAAATTTCGATTTTTGGTTGTTTGGATCTGCTTTGATCCTTTCAATTTTAGGGATTGCACTGATCCGCAGTTCCATTGCGGGTAATGATGAGCTTGCTAACCATCCTCAAAGGCAAACAATTTTCCTTTTGATCAGTCTTGCGGTTCTGTTTATCGTTGCTGCAGTGGATTACAAGTATTGGATCACATTAATCCAACCCATGTATCTGGTGACGATGGGTTTCTTACTTTTTGTTTTTACTGCTGAAGCTCGATTTGGAGCGGTAAGATGGTTAGAGGTGGGGGAAATTTTTATTCAACCGGCAGAGATAGCAAAAATTGTGATTATATTAACTTTGGCGAATTATTTTGCCAATCATGTTAAAACCAGACTTGATCTAAAAACCATCTTACAAAGTGGATTGTTAGTAGGTGGATTGGTGATTTGGATTTTTCTTCAACCAAAATTGAGCACGACCATCGTGTTACTTTTCGTTTGGGCAGCGATGCTTTGGATCACAGGTATNAAAATAAGGTTTATTCTAATTGCCATAGGCATCGTGTTAATTGTGATATTTATTGGAGCGGTAACAGGATTCGCTTTCTTAGAAGATTATCAAAAAGACCGGATTACGAATTTTTTGTTTCCAGATCCTGATGCGAGATATGGCGAGACATATAATGTGGATCAAGCTTTGATTACCATTGGGACAGGAGGCTGGTTTGGTCAAGGATATAATCAATCCTCCCAAGTTCAACTCAGATTCTTAAAAGTCAGGCACACAGATTTCATTTTTTCTGTTTTAGCAGCAGAATTCGGTTTTGTGGGGGTTATGGTTGTTATCATTTTATTGGTCCTGGTAATCATCCGATGTTTTCACATTTCACAGATTGCCGCGGACACTTTTGGATCATTGGTGGCATATGGTTTTGGATTCTTGATTTTCTTTCAGACGGCTGTCAATATTGGTGTCAACATCAACGTGATCCCTGTGACAGGTTTGACTCTGCCGTTTGTCAGCTATGGGGGAAGTTCGTTATTGTCTTTGATGTTGGGTATTGGTATGGTGGAAAGTATAGCAATGCGATCACCAGCAAAAAAGAATTAATCGACAATTATAACCAAGAAATTTCTTATTCACTTTTTGGTGGTGTCTTGATCAATAAGATCGGTAAACATATTCTCTCAAGAAATAAATTTTCCATCTGCTCACCGGTCAAGTTCTGCATATGCGGGAGGATGAATAATCCCTTTTTTAATCCTTTAATTTTTTGTATGTATCGGCCGAGTGTTCGAGAATCATAGCATTGGAAGGATATATTGATATGGTTTTTTGAAGCCCATTCGCTTAGAAAGGTCTTTTTGGACTGTTTGCTATCCGGATCATCATCAAGGATCACAATAATAATCGTGTCGTCAGGGTCGATTAAGGATTTACAGGTTTCCAAGCTGATCATACCCAGAGTGGTATTTTCAAACAAGACAATCATCGGAAAGCCAAGTTGATTACCTTCTTCAACTAGAAGAATTGGTTTCATTTGTTCTTGAATAGTTGCTTTGGTGGTTGAGCCCAAACGTCCTGGTTGCATTGTGTTGGTGCCACTTTTCCCCATTACCAGTAAGTCATAATTTTTCATTTCATTGGCAATGATCTCACTAACTTTTCCGCGCAAAACCGCAAAATCACCTTGAATGTCTGTCTGATTAATTAATTTATTAAATGTTCTGATAATCCATCTGGATTGCACTTGAATACCACGTGACATGTCATCAGATGAGATATCCCTCACGATCGCTGAATACTCTCCCACTTCCTGTCGAAATGGCATTTTTGCCAGACCTAACAACGTGATGTCTTCAATAAATACACCATGAATTGCGGCATTGAAATGATCTGCCAATTGGATGGCTGCCTGAAGGGCTGCGAAGCTATGCCTTGAACTATCTAAGGATATAAGGATGCGATCAACGCAAAGGGTTTGGTTTGCCTTATTCACTGTGGTTTCCACTGGTTTTCCCAAACTCTCTTAATTTTCTAGCCAAGCACTCCAATTTTCCCTTGACGATTGCATTAAATGAGTTAGCTGGATATGAACCATCTGCTTGCTTTTCTCCTGATTTGATACCTGTCAGTATCTCAATTCCTTCGTCTATGTGATCAACTGGATAGATGTGGAATTTACCTGTTTTGACTGATTCGATAACATCTCTGCGAAGCATTAGATGGGTGATGTTGGATTTTGGAATCAATACGCCTTGATTTCCTGTCAGACCGCGCTGCTTACATATATCATAAAACCCTTCAACTTTTTGATTAACACCCCCAATGGCTTGTATTTGTCCATGCTGGTTGACAGAGCCCGTTACAGCCAAATTTTGTTTGATTGGAACTTCAGCAATTGCACTTAATAGTGCATAGAGTTCTGTCGACGAAGCACTATCACCATCAACACCACCATAAGATTGCTCAAAAACCAGGGATGCTGATAAACTTAGCGGAACCTCCTGAGCATAACGACCTTTCAGAAATCCTGCTAAGATCAATACGCCTTTGGAGTGAATTGGCCCTCCCATCTCTACCTCACGCTCAATATCGATCACTTGTCCTTTTCCAAGGTTAACTTGTGCAGTGATCCGAGTAGGCTTTCCAAACATGAAGGATCCCAGTGAATAAACCGATAGACCGTTAATTTGACCAATCTCTTCTCCTTCCGTGCTGATGAGATTGATGTCCCTTAAGATTGATTCCTGGAATTTTTCTCTTAATCGATCTGCTCGCTGGATTTGGGCATCGATTGCTCTTTGTACATCCAAGTCATCCACAGTTTCGTGTCCATTTTCATTAGCCCAATAATCTGATTCAATAATCAAATCACTTATATTCTGAAGGTGAGTGTTCAGTCGTTCTGAATCGCTGGCTTGTCTGGCACTCTGTTCAATTAACCTGGCGACGGCTGAATTCTTGAAAGGTTTTGTTTTTGCATTCTTAATGACTGTGGCAATCAGTTTCGCGTAGAGTTCCTGGTTGGTTTCATCCCATTCAATCTCAGTTTCAAAGTCAGCTTCGACCTTAAATAGTTCTGAAAATTCTGGATCGTATTGGACAAGGAGATAATACAGAAGCCTCTCTCCAACCAGTGCAATCTTTAAATCTAATGGAATGGGTTCGGGTTTCAGTGAGACTGTACTGATAAGGCTGAGGGCTTGACCGATGGATTCAATTTCAATTTCCTTTGATTGTAGTGCTCTCTTTAAACCTTCCCAGGCATATGGTTGTGTCAGCAGTTTCCGAGCATCCAGGATTAAATATCCACCATTTGCCCTATGCATCGCACCGGGCTTTATCATTCGATAATCAGTCCTGAGCATCCCCATTTGTGCATAGTGCTCTACTCGCCCAATCAGGTTAGGATAAGTGGGGTTATTCTCAAAAATGACTGGCGCTCCCCTTCGTTCACTGTTATCAATGATGATATTGACTTTAAATTTCTCCATCAATGCTATCCCCCCGTTTTGCTGCCGTGAAATCATCTCAATAAAACGAGTTGGTTCCTGATCATTACTTGGAAGAAACTCATCCGTATTCTCCAAAACTTGATCCTGAATTTGATTAATATGTTCAACAATTTCATCATGATCATTGTATTTTTCGATTAATTCATTGATCAATCCCCCAATGGCGAAATTTGCCATTTCTTTGTTAATTCCTTTAATTTCTTGCTTAGCATCACGCTGCCAAACCGGTACTTGTTGAAGGATTTTTTGGAGATCTTCTTGTAGTCTTTCGATATTTTGGGCGATTTGATCGCGTTCTTCTTCAGAAAGTTTATTCACCTCATCAGGTGATAATACACCTTCATCATCTCTGGGCGCAAATGCAATACCCGAGGGTGTTTTTATCATAGCCAGTCCCGCTTGATTGGCTTTTTCCTGTAAATCTTTGAATAATTCAGATTGTTTTTCTTTGAAAGTTTCAATAATGCCCTGGCGTCTGTTTTGATATTCTTCACTATCAAAGGCGGCTGAGAGAGCAGTTTGCATCTCTTCAATTAGTCCATCAATGTCTTTTGCGTATCCAGATCCCTTTCCAGGTGGTAACTCAATAGCTTCTGGTTGATCAGGCGTATTAAAATCATATACATAGATCCAATCTGGAGGGGTGGTATCGTTTGCGGCTTTTTCCTTAAAGAAATTCTGAATAATTTCGCGTTTTCCCATTCCCGTTGGACCCAACACAAAAATATTGTAACCAGGATGTGAAATATTCATGCCGAGGTTGATCGCACTGGAAGCACGTTCTTGACCAACGATATTGACTTCTTCGTCAATCTCTGCAGTAGTTTCAAATCCTAATTGTTGGGGATCACATTTACGATAGAGTTCTTTTGAAATCAATTCAGGGATTCCAGACACAAATATCTCCTTCAGATCATATGTTATGTATCTGATTTAATTCTACCTCGTCGTGAAATAAATTAATTAAATGGGTTCTCGGTCAAAAACAGTAAGGATGTGGCAATTGTGTATTTGAGGGTTTCCCTCTTGTAACTTATTTCTCTGTTTGGTAAAATATAATCCGTCTTATGATGATGGGGGTTCGTCTAACGGCAGGACAGCAGACTCTGAATCTGTTTATGGAGGTTCGAATCCTTCACCCCCAGCCTGAAAGCTCAGAAATTTTCTGAGCTTTTTTGTAATTAATTTCCCAGTAATTTCCTTCCGCATATTGATTTCTATTTGTAAGGAATCTAAGATATCAAACGGAGTTTTGGTTATCTTTATCCAAGGCGTATTTTGGGGTGGGTAGGATATCATGGCGTGCATTTTACGGATATTTCGTATAGAAACCCTCTAAACGCCTTCTAATCCTTTTGTGAGCACATCTAATGAATTTTCAGCAAGAATTTCGAAAAAAAAGGCAATATTTTACCCAAACCTCCCATTGATTGACTTCCAAGGATTGATTTAAGGTATAAATGATTGAGAATAAATAGTAAAATCTGCATATCCTTTATTCTCCTGACGCGTCAGTGTCGTATTAGTGGAAATTTGTAGGAGGCCGTTGAAAAAATATTATCTATATATCACTGTCTTTTTTTCTGGGATGACAGCATTGGCTGTCGAATTATCAGCTTCGCGCCTTATTGGCAATGTTTATGGAAGCAGCAATCTTGTTTGGGCAAGTGTGATTGGCTTGATTCTCGTTTACCTCACTGCCGGTTATTGGTTGGGAGGCAGAATTGCAGATAAGAATCCAAGGTACCGGATATTTTATGGGATATTGATGTGGGGCAGTTTGTCAGTTGGTTTGGTACCCATGGTTTCGAGACCTATCTTACGGTACACAGCTACCGCTTTTGATCAGGTGCAAATTCCTATTCTTGCTGGTGCATTTATTACCATCCTGCTGCTTTTTGTGATACCCGTCACATTAATTGGCATGGTATCTCCGTTTGCAATAAAATTGGCATTAAATGATGCTAATTCTGTTGGGAAGGTATCAGGAAAGCTTTCAGCTATTTCAACAATAGGATCTTTTTTTGGCACGTTTTTACCTGTACTGGTATTGATCCCACTTATTGGCACATATCGAACTTTCTTATTCTTCGGAAGTTTATTAATGGTCATAGCAATAATTGGATATATTGCCACAGTGGATGTCAAATCTTGGCTGCGTTTCTCATGGATGCCAATCATCATGGTTTTTCTATGGCTGTTTGGCACCAGGGGAGTGGATAAGATGACTAATAATATGATCTATGAAACGGAGTCCTCTTATAATTATATTCAGGTCATTGAACAGTACTCATATCGATACCTTCGTCTTAATGAGGGTCAGGGAATGCATTCCGTCTATCACCCAATTGAATTAAATTATTATGGTCCTTGGTCGCAGGCTTTGGTAGCGCCATTTTTTAATGCATTTCCTCATTCTCTTGATTCCGTTGAACGGATGGCAATAATAGGTCTTGCTGCTGGTACAACTGCAAGGCAGGCAAGTAAAGTCTTCGATGAAATTTTGATTGATGGTTTTGAAATCGATCCAAAGATTGTTGAAATTGGCAACCAGTTTTTTGAGATGAATCAACCAAATCTTTCGGTCTACATCCAGGACGGTCGCTGGGGACTGACTCACACCGACCAGATGTATGATGTCATCAGTGTTGATGCCTATCGACCTCCTTATATTCCATGGCACTTGACGACAGTTGAATTTTTCACAATTGTCAGTGAGCATCTCACAGAGGATGGTGTGTTGGCGATTAATATTGGACGTAGTCCTTTCGATCGAACAATAGTGAATGACCTGAGCACGACGGTTGGTCAAGTTTTCCCGACAACTTTCATCATGGATATACCTGATTCATTCAATTCAATCCTGTTCGCAACCAAACAGCCAGGAAGTTGGGAAAATTTTGTCTTAAATTTCGGCATGCTTGGTGAAATGAACGTCGAGCCGTTGTTATTGGAAGCAATGGAGATGACGATTAATCATCAGCAATCACCATCAAAGACCACACAGGTATATACAGATGATCGCGCTCCAATTGAGTGGATAACTAATAAGATCGTGGTTGACTTCATCCTATCCGGTGGAATGGAAGGCCGTCAATGAAAATTAGATCAAAATGTCTAAAAATCTTAGGCTGGTGCATTACATTGCTGGTGCCAATAATCATAATCATGATTTCAATTCGTTTATTGATTTCCCCTTCTTTTGCTCAAGTTGAGTACCGATTGCCCGGTTTCCCGGAGGATCCTTTTGGTTTCACACTAGAAGATCGGATAGAGTGGTCTCGACCTTCTATAAATTATTTAGTCAACACACAGGACATTCAGTATTTAAAAGCTCTCCAATTTGAATCGGGCGAGCAAATATTCAATGACCGAGAGTTAAGCCATATGCAAGATGTCAAGGGGGTTGTTACAGGTATGCGGATCGCATTGGTATCAGCGCTTGTTTTATTGGTGGTTATCAATTTCGTGGTGAAAAAGAAGGGCAAAAGGGCAACTTCACTTTTGTTTGCTTATCGGCGTGGAGGATGGGGCTTGATTGGAATAATCTTGACGATCTTGATATTTGTGACTTTGAATTTTCACCAATTATTTACAAGATTTCATCAAATCTTCTTTGAAAGCGGGTCCTGGCAATTCTATACCTCAGATACACTTATCCGTCTGTTTCCCACGAGATTTTGGCAGGATGCTTTTATATTTGTCGGTGTGTTAAGTTTGATCTTGGGGGTAACTATTATCATAATCTGTAACAAACGCCTTAAAACTTAAATGTTGAGATGATTTAAAAAACAGACGCTCTTTTAAAAGAGCGTCTGTATATTGGAAACGATCTCAAAGGCTATCGTACTGCCACTGGGTTATCCGGATTTGCTGAAGGATCAAAGATGTGCATGTTGTCCATATTGAAGGAGACTTGCATTTCATCACCCATCTCAACACGTGTGCGGGGGTCTACTCGAGCTACAAAATTATATTTCCCGTTGACGAGATAAAGGAAAATCTCATTGCCCATCAATTCTGTAACATCTACTTTGGTTTCAACAGGTTCAGCAATGATTGATGGCGGTGCATAATCTGGATTGTGAATATCCTCTGGTCGGATACCGAAGATTATTTCTTTATTGACCAGTCCTGCATAGGTATTCTTTCGGTTTTCTGGAATCTTCACTTTGAGTGATTCCAGATCAGCAAAGAGATTCCCATCTTCTTCTACAACCTTTCCTTCAAAGAAGTTCATAGAAGGTGAGCCAATGAATCCAGCTACAAACAGATTTGCTGGGAAATCATAAAGCTGTTGAGGTGTATCCAATTGCTGCACGATACCTTTATTGAGGACTGCAATCCTTGTTGCCATCGTCATAGCTTCAGTCTGATCATGTGTCACATAAATAAATGTGGTTTGCAGACGCTGATGCAGTTTGCTAATTTCGCCACGTGTTTGAACACGTAGCTTCGCATCCAAGTTTGAGAGGGGTTCATCTAAGAGGAACACTTTGGGCTCGCGAACAATTGCACGACCGACAGCGACACGCTGACGCTGCCCACCTGAGAGTTCCCTTGGTTTTCGTTTTAGTAGAGTTTCAATACCTAGGATTTCAGCGGAATCTTCTACACGGTGTTTAATTTCATCTTTCGGTAAACCGCGCAATTTTAATCCGAATGCCATATTGTCATAAACAGTCATATGTGGATATAAGGCGTAGCTCTGGAATACCATTGCGATATCCCGATCTTTAGGAGCAACGTCGTTGACGACAGTGTCGGCAATCTTTACTTCACCATCAGAGATTTCTTCTAGCCCTGCAAGACATCGCAAGGCGGTGGTTTTACCGCAGCCAGATGGACCGACGAAGACAAGGAATTCTTTGTCTTCGACAGCAATGCATAAATCTGTCAGCGCGGTGAAATCACCATATTTCTTAAATACATGATCATATGTTACGCTTGCCATAATTTGTGTTCCTCCATTCTGTAGAATATAGTGGAGAAATTATACCACAGTTTTTTTGCATCTTCGCGAAAATTCTCAGGCTTGATTCAATAATCATATTAGCCATAAAACAAAGCTTTAATAGCCCAGACCTAATAGCTATTTATTAAGAAAACCCAACCTCATAAAGGTGTTATTTTGATGAAAGGGAATTAAGCCGCTGTTTCTTTTCGAGGATCGTTGTCCTCAGGTTCTTAAGCCGCTTCATTGCATTGTTATGCCCATACCCAAAATAGTCATGAAGCATCGTATATTCGGTGTACAGTCGGTTATAAGTTTTCTTATCATTGTTGTTTGGGAAGAAGGATACTTCACTGAGATGAGCCATATTTCTGCTTGCTTCAGTAACAGTTGCGTACCCGCCCCGGTTTTCTCCAGCAGCAACAGAGGCATAGATCGCAGATCCAAGTGCTGAAGTATAAGGACAATCAGCAACTTTGATTTCCATGCGGGTTACATTTGCTAAGATATGTAAAAGCAGCTTATTCTTAAGTGGTTCACCGCCTGTGACAATGATTTCGTTGATTGG
>JGI24025J20009_10002447_pt1 | contig 13322 bp, 16 predicted proteins | sample Cruoilmetagenom3_FD_20009 | JGI IMG/M metagenome (IMG submission 20009)
TGATCCTCTGTGCTCTCTGTGGTTTAATCTTCCTTAACGCCGAAGGCGTCGATGCTCGATCTTGAGAATGTCGACACCGCATTACCATAACCGGATCCTCCGGAAGTGAAAAAGTGCATGCACTCGCGAATTACCAGAGAGCCAGAACACATTAACGATTGGAGACTATAACCAACGATGCAATGGTTACTTCTCGCATTAGGAATCATCATGGAGGTCTGCGGCACTACCTGTATGAAGCTGTCCGATGGCTTCTCGAACCTTGTTCCCTCTGTTCTCACCTTCGTCTTCTGGGGAATCGCATTTACCATCTTTATATTTGCCTTACAGACCTTTGACCTCAGTTTCGCCTACGCTGTATGGGCTGGATCGGGAATTGTGATCGTGAGCATCATCGGAATCCTGCACTTAAGAACCCGCAAATGCTCTGAAGATCGTTTCAATAGTCCTGGTTGCGATTATGCGTTACCGGCCTCGGTCTGAGCGATCTGATTCGCTGATCAAGCGTCCATAGACGGCTTTCTATCCCTATCCGCAGCTCCGCTGCCATAGCCGTACCCGGAACTCCCACTGATCTCTCCGGCGATGTTCTCAGTCATGTTCGCACAGATCTCATCGTACTCCCACCCCTGCCCGAGCGACCACATCAGTTTCACGAGTGCGACTTCGGGAAGCATGTCTTCAGCCTCGACCACGCCTGCTTTTAACATATCCCGCCCGGTATCATAGACCCGGTCGCATATCCTCCCGTTTAAGCACTGGGACGTGATCACGACCGGGATGCCGCCTGATGCCGCGTACTCGATTAATTCGATCCAGTCGGAAGCGACATGCCCAAGCCCGGTGCCCTCGATAACGATCCCCCGGTATCCTGAAAAACTGCAGAACCTGAGGAGTTCAGGGCTCGCCCCGGGTATATACTTGAGAAGAGCACACTTCTGCTCCATGCCGTCACGAAGTACAAGTTCCCGCTTCCCCCTACTCGTGTAGTCAGTAGACGTCCTGATCTCGCATTGTGGATAATCGATCCTGCCGATGGGTGACGCGTTGATCGACCGGAACGCATCCCTTCGCGAGGTGTGCATCTTCCGAACCCGTGTTCCGCGGTGGATCAGGCAGTAGTCATCTGACGTGCTTCCGTGCATGACCACGCAGACCTCCGCGATGTCGCTTACCGCAACCGATGCGGCACAGATCGCATTCATAGCATTGTCACTTGACGGTCGGTCAGCGCTGCGCTGCGAACCCACAAGAACGATCGGAACCGGGGTCTCGATCATGAATGACAGCGCTGCCGCGGTGTATCCCATGGTGTCGGTGCCGTGCGTCACGATCACGCCATCCACTCCGTTCATGATCTCTTCTGCGATGGCGCGCGCAAGTTCGATCCAGTACTCGGCACGCATGTTCTCTGAGAGGATGTTATAGACGACCCTCGAACGGTAGTTTGCGATTCCGCGCAACTCCGGTATCGCATCGAGGACATCCTCTGCCGTGAACTGGGCAGTGACCGCTCCTGTGCGGTAATCGACCCTGCTTGCGATGGTTCCGCCGGTCGAGAGTATCGCAACGGTCGGTAGATCGTCCCTATGAACCCATTCTTCTCGTTTTCTTTCCTTTTCGGATTCTCCGGATCCGGGCGTTCTCTTCTCGATCAGTTCGATCTGCGCGCCTCTGTCCACTCCGACGTTGTAACCGTTATCCAGTTTGATCACGATCCGCCCGGTGGTGCTCGGCATCAGCACCCCTTCGTACGTCACGCAATCGGTTATAACGCGCACCCGGTCGCCCTGTTCCGGCTCCATAACAGATCAATCTCCAATCATACATCAATCTTCAACTGCAATCATCTCAAACTGGCTTGCAAGATTCCAGACGAGAGTGCGGGTATGCAGCGGCATGTTCGGGTCATTTGTGATCTTATTTAGAATATTAAGGCTGGTTGCAGCACGGAATGAGATTGATTCCTTTTCATTTGATAAATTTTTCTTTATTTCGTCTGCTGCATGCCGTATATTCCGGGGCACCGATGTATCGTTCAGGATAGTATCCAGAATAATGTTGCATTGTTCAACTGTTTCTTTGATCGACATGGGCATCATCCATATTCCAATCTGTATGTGGTATATCCACACCATATCATATTTAAAGATGGGTGATCGATAGGAGGTTATGGATGAGATCGATGCCATGTCCAGATTGCTCGAACTTGGCGGGACGATGCTTGCAGAGCACTGCCGCCGCTGCGGTGCGCCGTTGTTTCGGTATCAGGGAAATGTCGGCTGCCCGATCTGCGATTTTAGAATGGTGGATCAGGAAAAGGGCGAAGTAAGCGGAGAGCGAGAAGATAGAGAAGAGAAGGGCAAGCCGGGTGGCGGGATGAAGGCAGGGGCATCGCCGCTTGGAAGAATCATCTCGGATAAGATCGCCGGGATCGCTGCTGATATGCAGAGCGAGACTGATCTGGGTCGCATTCGAGATCAGATGGATTGCATCGAGCGCGGGATCAAGATTCTCGGAATGCTTGGTCCGGATTGAGTGACTGTCCGTCACAGCCGTCTGGTCAAGGGCGCGGACGGTTTCGGATCTGTATAGAATGGTGGATGGCCAATTCTTGCATGGATCGGTCTCTGATGCGATAAAAAAGATGTAGAGGTGTGTAAATGAAACTCACAACAGTCTATGATAACGAGGTATATCCGGAGGCATCTGCCACTGGACTTACGAGTGAATGGGGATTCTCCTGCCTGATAGAGGTATCCGGTGAGCGGATACTCTTTGATACTGGCGGGGACGGATCGATTTTGCTGCGCAATATGGAACGGCTGGGAATTGACCCCGGAGACCCTGCAACGATTGTGCTCTCGCATGAACACTGGGATCACACCGGGGGCTTGTCCGACCTCCTCAGGACGAACCACGATGCTGAGGTCTATCTGCTGGCGTCATTCTCGGAGTCGTTTAAGAACAAGATCAAAAATCCAGTGATAGAGGTACGCGGACCAGTAAAGATCTGCGATCGGGTGTATACCACAGGAGAACTTGGCACATCCATAAAGGAGCAGTCACTGGTGCTGGAAACGAAAGGTGGCATGGTTGTCATCACAGGATGTGCACACCCTGGAATCGAGGCGATCATGAACGCAGCATCCGGATTCGGGGAGATATACGGAATTATCGGAGGATTTCACGGGTTTAGCGATTATCACCTGCTGAATGGTGTAAAGTTCCTCTCTCCGTGCCACTGCACCCAGCATCTAAGCGAGATCGTCTCGCGATTCCCGGACGCATACCATAAGAACGGCGTTGGCAGGGTGTTTACCTTTGAGTAACCTGAGCCACCTATTTGGTCCTGTGCCGTCCCGCAGGCTCGGGAGGTCACTTGGCCTGGATATCACGCCGTTCAAGACATGTACGTTTGATTGCGTCTACTGCCAGCTCGGGCGAACCACGAACAAGACCGTGCAGAGGCGGGAGTATATTGCGAAAGATTCGATCTTATGTGAGCTGCGGGATTTCTTACCGGAGGGGGAGGGTGATGTCGATTACATCACTTTCGCCGGGTCCGGGGAGCCGACACTCCATTCGGGTATCGGTGAGATGATCGATGCGATCAAGACGATGACTGATATCCCTGTTGCGGTGATAACCAACGGATCGCTCTTGTTCCGGGAAGATGTGAGAGACGATCTCTCAAACGCTGATGTCGTGCTGCCCTCGCTGGATGCTGCCACCGCTTCCGTGTTTCGTGCTGTGAATCAGCCGCATGAGAGTCTTTCGGTGGACCGGATCATCGAAGGACTCGGGATGTTTCGAGAGGTGTTTGAAGGTGAGTTCTGGCTCGAGATCATGTTCGTGAGGGGCGTAAACGACGGAACTGACGAAATAACGGCGCTGTCTGACGCAATCTCCGTAATCGATCCTGACCGGGTTCAGTTAAATACCGTTGTGCGACCACCTTATGAGGATGTCGCGCCTGTGGACGAGGATGAGATGGTGCGGATACGAGGGGAGTTTGGCGGGACTTTTGATGTAGAGATCATCGCGGAGAAGCGGATCGAGGTTCGTGCAGATATCCTGCCGCTTTTGGAACGGAGACCGCTTACGCTGGGTCAGATCGCTGGCTCGCTTGGAATGCACCGGAACGAGGCGGCGAAGTATCTGCGGGAACTTATAGAGCAAGGCGTGGTCGTTGAGATGGTGCATGAGGGTAAACGGTACTTTGGGGTGAAGATATGAAATGCGCTCTCTGTGACATCAAGGACTGCCGGCAGGGCAAAAACTGCACGAAAACAGCGACAGATATTGACTATGCGCCAGCAAAGGAGACGATGCGGATCGCTTCCGAAGTCGAATCGAGGTACATGGAACTCACACGTCTCGAAGAACTGATCCTGTTCTGCAAAAAGATGAAATTCAAGAGAATTGGGATCGCATTCTGTATCGGGCTTTCTGCAGAAGCGAGAATCGTGCATGAGATCCTTGCGCGGGATTTCGAGGTGCATTCGGTCTGCTGCAAGGTCGGCGGGACTGACAAAGACGATCTCGAGCTTGTGAAGATCATGGACGCCGGGGCGCATGAGACGATGTGTAATCCGCTTGGGCAGGCAGCGATTCTGAATGCGGAGGGAACCGAGTTAAATATCATACTCGGGCTCTGCATCGGGCACGACATCCTCTTTACAGAGCACTCTGATGCGCCTGTGACCACACTTGCTGTGAAGGATCGTGTGCTTGCGCACAATCCGCTTGGTGCTGTGTATTCGAGGTATTATCGGGGGAATGTGTTTGGGATGGAGTCGGGGCAACAGGGTTAATTTTCGTACAGTCTTTAAGTATCCTCGAGACAAATAGCCACACATGGCAGGGGCATTCATTTCAGAAATCGATGTTAAAGAGTTCAGAGGTATCAAAAGATGCAAAGAACCGATAAAACTATCAAAATTCAATGTTCTGATCGGGAAAAATAATTCTGGTAAATCATCCCTCCTCGAAGCCCTGTATCTCTTTCCACTGCCACGACTCCACTCCACTATTTATAGAGGTGATAGAATCAATCAAATAGGAGAATGTCATAGTGGAACGGATAGTTTAGTTTACGGTTACTCAGGAAATGCCGAGATGAAGTATAATGTCAATGAGTATCCATGCATCATAGAAATTATGAGTGATGGTACCTCAAACAGTTCCGTTAACGATGAGGAAGTAGACATCCCAAAACACGTTTCTAAAATACTAAAGATATCTGAGCGTAATATCGAAAATATTTCTATTTATATTCCAAACGACACGAAAACCCTCGACAGATATGCTGAATATATCTCATCCATAGAGAACGAAATCGTTAAAAGCGGTGCAAATAAGCGAGTCGCAGAGTTCGTTAACCAGTGCATCGATGAAAAATATACAGAGGTTTTATGGACAAGGGAAGGGCTGTCTTGTAGAAAAGAACGACCTGATGGATCCCCCTTATATATAAAACTGGATGATCTGGGCGATGGTATAAAGAGGGCGACTATCATCATGCTTTTATTGGAGGCGCATTCGCCCCACATCGTACTCTGGGATGATTTTGAGAGCGCATCACATCCAACTCTTATCAGAGCGCAACTTGAATGGCTATCAAAAAAAGACTGGCAGGTGGTTCTCTCTACACACAGCATAGATGTTCTTTATCAGTTGTTAGACATTGAAATTGGTCCTGCTGATCTTCAAATCCTCCAGATGAGAAAGTTAAATGACGACACGCTTGTTTATGAGTCATTGACCATTGACGATCTGGATGATTTGATGAATGCAAATGCAGATCCCAGGCGACTTGTAGATGCATTAGGGGTTTAGAATGAGAGTGAGTGAGAATGTGGGCGAATCCGCAGAGCCATGGTCCTTTGTTGGGACTGGCGACGGGACGGATGAATTTCACATATTGAGGGCAGTGGCTGAAAAATATAATGGGACATGCAGCTTATGGTTCCCCAAATCCCCACTTGGTAAGAAAACCGGATTAACCGTACTCGATTCCATCAACACCGTTATCAACATAAACCCCAAAATCAGCACGTTTCTATTTCTGATCGATAGAGAGCATATCGTACAGGGGATGAATAGAAGATCCGGAGACAAACTTGATAATAGTGATATTAAAGGAATGATTGAAGATAGATTGTCGAATAAACACATAAAGATCATTAAAATAGATGATAATACGCCAGAGGGGGCATTTATAATAAAAGGGAAATTGGGCTCTCGTGTATTGCAGATTTATGTAATAATTCAGGGAATTGATTTAAAGATAGAAGAGGAAATCTCAAAATTAATAAAATTAGAAAAAGATATAACGATTCCACCAGAAAAGGAGCATATACGGGATTTTTTTAAAGAAACATTTCATAGAAAAAGCATAGGGCAGGGTACTGCGAAATTGATTGCAGGAACAAGTAAAAACAATCTCCGAATGAGTTTTCCCGGATTAACGTTCATTTTGAATGTAATAGAGAACCACTGTTCCAAAAACAACTGATGTTATCGCCTACTATGATAAACTATCGTATGGTATGGCAGTACCGGAATTTTAGACGGTGCCCTTCGCGGTAAATAAGCACATTGAAATAACCAGACTTTCGATGCGACGCCGAGCAAGTTGACAGTCCCCTCAAAAAGTCTCGACGTTTTCGCCCAAAGAGTTTACAAACTCAAGGCACCATAATCAGGAATATGTTCACCATCATCACAGGAGCTCAGTTCGGCGACGAGGGCAAGGGAAAGATCGTCGATGTCCTGGGCAAGGATTATGATCTCGTTGTCAGGTTCCAGGGCGGAAATAACGCAGGACACACTGTGATCGTCGGTGACGACACCTACAAACTCCACCTGATCCCGTCAGGTGTTCTCACTGATTCCCGCCTCCTGATCGGTCCCGGCGTGGTTGTCGATCCGATAGTACTTATTCAGGAGATCGAGATGCTCAGAAGTGCCGGCATCGAGATAACCCCGGAGAAACTCGGGATCGATGCGAAAGCAAGCATCATCATGCCATACCATATCGAGATGGACAAACTGCGCGAGCAGAGACGGACCAAAAAGATCGGGACAACCGCCCGCGGCATCGGATTTGCGTATATCGACAAGATCTCGCGGGACGAGGTGCGGCTGGCAGATCTCGCCAACAGGGATGCTTTTCCCCGACTCATGGACGAACTTGCGCCCCAGAAGGAGCGTGCGATCATCGATCTCGGAGGCGATCCCGGTGTGGTGCGCGGAAGCATCTCTGATTATACCGGATACGGCGCTACGCTTGAGCCGTACATCACCGATGTCTCGCATGAACTGAACCGTGCGCTCGATTCCGGCAGGGACGTGCTTGCGGAGGGTGCGCAGGGTGCGCACCTCGATATCATCCACGGCACTCAGAAGTACGTGACCTCCTCAAGCACTGTGGCGGGAAGCGCATGTACATATCTCGGAGTCGGACCGACCCGGGTCGATCACGTGATCGGTATCGTCAAGGCGTACATCACGCGGGTCGGGGAGGGTCCGCTACCGACCGAAGATCACGGCGAGATCGGGGAGACGCTCCGGAAAGCCGGGGCTGAGTTTGGCACCACCACAGGTCGACCGCGGCGGTGCGGCTGGTTCGATGCTCCGCTTGCGAGAAAAAGCGTAGAACTCAATGCGTACACGAGCATTGCACTGACAAAACTGGACGTTCTCGACGGGCTCGACCCGATCAGCATCTGCACCGGCTATGAACTGGATGGCAAGCTGATCGAGCACCCCCCAATACTTTCATCCGATCTTGCGCGATGTGTTCCTGTATATGAGACCATGGACGGCTGGTGCGAGGATATCACTTCGGTGGATGCGTTTTCCGACCTGCCTGCCGCTGCAAAGGATTATGTGCACAGGATCGAGGAGATTCTCGGAGTTGGCATCGGGATCGTCTCGATCGGTCCGAAGCGGAGTCAGGTGCTCTTTGTAGAGTGATGGGGAGGAGTTTTTTTAATTTCTTCTGGTCGGTTGAAAAACATGACGCCAATCCTGCAAACACTGGTACGATTGGACTTCCGGAATCAGTGAAATCGGTGTTAATCTGTGGCTAAAAGTTTTATTTGCCACTGATTAACACGGATTACGCAGATTAATCGTGTAAATGACTTTTCAGATCGATAGTGTCTCATTCTGGCAGTTGTGCTTACATAACATTCGTGATCCCCAACCGAAGACCAGAGGAAAAGTATTAATGCATGAGCCCAAATATGGGGCAGGTGATCTTTATGGGGTATAATCCAATACCAGGCTCGGTCATATTCAACGCTTTGAAGGGTGAAAAGTGCATAATCATGGCGTGCAACACCAGGATCATTCCCGGTGTAACAAAAGGCATTTTCAGATCCGCAAAGGATCTCGATTCCGCCATCTTAATCGAACTGGCAAAGTCAGAGTGCAANCTTGAAGGCGGGTACACAGGCCTTACTCCTGCGGAACTCTCGATGCGGACTTATGCAGCCGCAGGATCGGTTGGTCTTGATATCTGGGCGCTACATGCGGATCACATCGGTGTTACGAAAGGGACGGTGGAAGAACTCAATTCGGTTAAGGAGCTGATCGCAGCGCAGATCGATGCCGGTTTTACCAGTTTTGCGATCGATGCCTCGCATCTCTTCAATTTCGATGGGAGAGACGCGGCAGAGGAGCTTGCACCAAACATCGATGCAACGATCGAGCTTGCGCGGTTCATCGAGTCTGAGATGGGTGGCAGCGATTTCGGGCTGGAGGTCGAGGTCGGCGAGATCGGGAGAACCGGCGAGTCCGGAATGGTTCTGACAACCCCTGAAGAAGCGGTGGTCTTTATCAGGTCGCTAAATGATGCCGGAATATATCCGCAGGTGCTTGCTATCGCAAACGGCAGCACACACGGAAATATCTTTGACAAAGACGGCAACCCGATCGAGCAGGTCAGCATCGATATCCCGCGGACGAAAGAGGTGGCAAAAGCACTCCGGGATAACAATCTTGATGTGCGGATCGCACAGCACGGCATCACAGGAACGCCGCGGCGGATGATTGCGGAGCAGTTCCCGCATGGCGATATCATCAAGGGAAACGTCGGCACCTTCTGGATGAATCTGGTCTGGGACGTCCTCAAGGAAGAGCAGCTTGACCTGTACCAGCGGATATGGGACTGGACGATTGCGAATTATTCGGCAGAGGGGAAGAGCGATGTCGAGACCTTCGGTAAGAACAGCAAGTTTGCGATAAAAGAGTTTTTTAAGGAGCTTTATTCTCTCGACGATGAGACCGTAGCGGTACTCGAGGATCGGGCGTACGAAGAGGCGGGCGAGTTTATCAGAGCGTTCAAATCCGAGGGGTCTGCCGAGATCGTGCGGGAATATATGCGAGCATGAAATCAGTAATCCTCCTCTCAGCAGGACTCGACTCAAGCGTCGCATTCAAGCACGCGTATGACCGCTGCTCGGAACTTCTCGCGCTCACATTCGATTACGGGCAGCGGGCGGCAGCAAAAGAGATCGAGCACGCAACCATAATCTGTCGCAAGTTCGATGTGCGCAACGAGGTGATCGAACTGCCATGGATCCGAAATTTTGGTGGTGCGCTCACCGATGCGTCCGCGCTGCCAGAGCTCGCAGAGCATGAACTGGACGGCGGGGCTTCCGTGGATTCTGCGAGACGCGTCTGGGTTCCGGCGAGAAATCTTCTCTTTCTGTCGATTGCGGCAGGGTATGCAGAGGATCGCGGCTATGATCTCATCACGGTCGGTTTTGATGCTGAAGAGGCGGCAACGTTTCCGGATAACTCTTCTGAATTCGTTGAACGGTTCAACCGGGTGCTCGAATACGGCACACTTAAGCCACCTGCAATCGACGCGCCGCTCATCAACCTCGATAAGGCGGGAATCGTCCGTCTCGGAGTGGCGATCGATGCGCCGCTCGGGCTGTCGTGGTCGTGCTACGAGTCAGGCGACCTGCCGTGCGGGGTCTGCGAATCGTGTCTCAGGCGTGCGCGGGCGTTTGCTGAGGTGGGGGCGAAGGATCCGGGGTTGGATATATCATCCGCCCAAGAACGCAAAAACTCCAGAGAGCCGGTTTGATGCCACGATCGAGATTCACACCGGCAGAAGAGTTTTATTGCGAACTTAAACGTCTGCTGTCTCGACAATTTAATTCCAAACCCCCGCTTCCCACATCACTTGTAATACTTCTCCTGCACATCCTCGCCCAGCCGCCCGATCGCGTCAGCCCGACACTGTCTACAGTGCCGCATCTGCTTGGTGATCTTGCTGCATTCATCTTGCATGGCACGCTTCTCCGATAGCGTTGGCGGCGTGATGTCTGCAAACTTGTACTGCGGGATCAGTGGCATGATGTTCTGCAGGTAAACCCCAAGCCCCCTGATCTTCTTTGCGACATCGATGATGTGATGATCATTGATCGTCGGTATGAGGACCGTATTCACCTTCGTGATCAACCCCAGTTCAACGGATCTCTCCAATCCTTTCAATTGGTTCTCAAGCAGGATTTCCGCAGCCTCTCTTCCTGTATACTTCTTTCCGTGATAATTTACAAACGAATATATCTTCTCGCCGATCTCAGGATCGACCGCACTCAGGGTCACCGTGACGTTCGAGACTCCAAGATCCTTGAGCAGATCGACTTTCTCTGGCAGCAGGAGTCCGTTGGTGCTGAAACATTTGATCAGATGCGGAAAATCTTCTTTTAGGAGCTGGAGCGTTTCGAACGTTTCATCGTTAAAAAGCGGCTCTCCAGGACCTGCAATCCCGATCACCTTGACATAAGGAAAGTCCCTGATCACGTCCCTGACACGCTCGACCGCCTCTTCCGGAGATAACACCTGACTTGTAACACCTGGTCTGCTCTCGTTTACGCAGTCAAACTCCCTGATACAGTAGTTACACTGGATGTTACACTTCGGCGCGACAGCGAGATGCATCCGCCCGAACGCGTGACATGCGCCCGCGTTGAAACATGGATGCTCCTGGATCTGCCTTAGCTGGGACGGATCCCATGGCACATCCCTGCCGTCGATCTTTGCTACACGGTACTCTTCTGAGGTCATACTGCCTCAACGCACTTCACTTCAGCAACTTCCTTCATAAGCAGCCGCTCGACACCGAGTTTCAGCGTGTACTGCGACATGGCACAGCCAGAACATGCGCCAACAAGCCGCACCTTCACTGTGCCATCGTCCTCGACGTCGACCAGTTCGATATCGCCGCCGTCTGCCTGCAGCATCGGTCTGATCTTCTCGATCACAGGTTCAACCTTCTCTTTTATATTAGCCAATATCTTTTCCTCCTTTTCATTCCGTTTCATGAGTAATTTCTGCACCTGTTTGTAAATCTATCGCTCGATTATCTCCTCTGGCGCGCCCGCAAACCGGACGAGCGCCTCCGCCTCCATCTGGTGCAGACCTGCCGGAACGATCAGCAGGTGCATGGGCGCACCAAAGTCAGACCCGGCGAGGTCGCGTAGATAGTCGCACTTCACCACGACATCAGGCGATCCTGCCCGTGCGATCCCGATGCCGAGAGCGCGGTCGAGCAGCCCGCGCTCATCAACCTGCATCAACAATTGAGCCGCCTCTGAAATTGTCATAAACCCCTTTAGAGGATCGATATCGAGAAAGAGCATCGTATGAAGGTCGTTATCGCGGTTTAAGAGAACTGTGTTATACGGAGTCTCTGAAACGACCGTCTTTGACCGGACCGTGTACGGGAACGGGATGGTTGCAGACTTTCCGAATCGGTAGTTCTGCAAGCCAGCAAGACCTGCTGCCGCAGACGCAATCGAGGTTCCGTGAACGATCACCGTCGCAATACCGAGATCGGATGCGCGCAGGCGTAGATCGATATGCGTCGTCGAGACCATCGGATCCCCTCCTGATAGCAGCACCACATTCCGGTCGATCGCATGGTGCAGCCATGCCGGATCCGTCTCGATCTCACCTCGTGAAAGCGTTGTGATCTTCGTCTGGTATAGCGATTCCATGCGCTCTATGGTCGTTCCCATCATCTTCGATGTGTAAAACTCGGCAAACACCATATCAGCATCTTTTATCGCTCTGACGCCTTTCAAGGTGATATCCTCTTCATCGTATAGCCCGAGACCGACAAACGTTAACATCGAGTCTGATCTCTGCGCCAATTTATTTAAGTTGCACCGCAGAATTGAGATCATGGGAATCCATACCAGATCGAGGCATTACCTGCGAAGCAGTGATGCGAAAAAGATCATGAAAGAACTCGAAAAAGCATTCGATCCGTCTGATATCGGGGGTGTGTTCGAAGGAAAACGGTTTGAACTGGTTACAACCGATGTTTGTGACATCATACTCGTCGAGGATGTGCCGATGATCTTCATGCCAGATGGCGAGCCGTTTCTCACTGTGCGAGGTGCGCTTGAGGTGAAGCCAGAGGCGCGCATCGTTGTGGTGGATGCTGGTGCCACCAGATTCGTGGTGAACGGTGCTGATGTGATGCGCCCGGGAATCGTGCACGCCGATCCCGGTATCAAGGCAGGGGATCTCGTGATCGTAATCGAGGAGGCGCACAGAAAAGCACTTGCGATCGGGCGTGCACTCATTTCAGGAGACGAGATGATCGGCGATTCCGGAAAGGCGGTCAAATCCCTGCACTATGTCGGTGATGCCATCTGGGAAGTAACACGATAACCAAAAAGTTTATTAATGATTAATAATTACTTACACTTGGCACGTATTGTGCTGTGCGGACAAAGGTGGAAAACGCCTCCTTTCACCTTTGCTGACGAAATTGGGATGACGGATTCCTCCTCGTTTCTATCCCACCCGCGGGGAGTGGGTTTATGTTTTCAGTCCAGCAAGGAGTCTCGGCAGCGCGATGGCTGGGAGTATCCTATACTGACCTACCATACACCCACCCACACGGCGCAGTCACACCCTGCGCGCCAGCCACGATGATAGTGATGACGATGCCACTGCGTACCAAAGAATAATCGGGTCTTTGGTATTCGCGTTGCGGTGACCAAAACCCCGGAGACTTTTTGATATTTTCGAAATAAGGTTTCGGAAAACCACAGAGGCCACAGAGTGACACAGAGGGGGCGAAAGATAAAAATAACAACTCTCTGTGATCCTCTGTGCTCTCTGTGGTTTAATCTCCCTTACCTAACCGGATCCTTCGGAAGCGTGAAAAAGTGCATGCACTGTAACTACTCAGGTACCTAAAACACTATCATGCGACTTCGCTATATCGGCACTGCTTGACCCGGAACATAACATGAGCCAAACAGGGAATTTAACCGCAG
>JGI24025J20009_10002449_pt1 | contig 13318 bp, 13 predicted proteins | sample Cruoilmetagenom3_FD_20009 | JGI IMG/M metagenome (IMG submission 20009)
AGCTTTGTGACGAGCACGCGCACCAAAGCGCGACAAAACCTCAACTAAAGTGGCCCCTTTTTACGCCGCGATTTGGACCCTTTTTACTCTGCGATTGACACTGCATGCGAACGACGTCGGGTGTGTGCTAGTATTCACATATTCCAGATAGTATTAATGCAGTAACGAAACTTGCTGAGGTATGGCAAGCATACTCTGTCCATTCTTCTTTGCGCTTATATCCCACAATATCACTCAAACCACGAATGCTGACCAGTTTCTGGTTCAAACCGGAATCATGAACAGCCTCAAACACGCCAGCAAGTTCCATCTCTATTGCGCAAACATTTTTGGCTGTGTCTTGCCATTGCTTGGCAAGATTGGTGTCCATCACTAAGGTGTCGGAACTCGCTGTATTGCCCACGACGAATTTTGGAGTTCTAATCCGCGAAACGCCAGCAGGGTGTCCTTTCTGAACGCATTTCTTAACTGACTCCCGCCACTGAGGACTCCCATAGTATAAATCATTGTCGAGATCATCTGGAGGAACTTCGCTCGGCTTAGACACTGTGAGTTGTTTTTTGGTATGCCAATTTAGTAAGTCAGGTTTACTCATCCCTGGCAAATAGCCCAGCACCTTCTCAACATCACGGTGCATTGGTCCACCTCTAGGGTCTTGACCACGTCCACCACCTTCATAAGCTGCTGAAACAGAGAAATCATGCAGCCTATCGGCGACGATCACGTCACCAAGACAATACTCATGGTATGGAAATCCGCCAGCAATCCCGACCACAAAAATCCATTCTGGATTCAACTCGTCAATTAGATGCGATGCAACGCTCTGTGCCTTTTTGGTTCCTTGAAGCGGCGTTCTGCAAAACGCAACGCCGACCTTTCCTGCTTTCGTGTCTACCTCGGAAAAGTCATAGATGGTCTTTCCGCCATTTACGCGTGTGCGCATAGGGAAGCGTCGCAAAACAGCTTGATACTCGTCGCCTCGCACAGACATAATCGCATATTTCACACGACCTTTGACATCAGTAACGTGCATACCATCAAGTTGAGTTTGCCGGTCTCTGACTTCTTCCTTCTGTTGAAAATGTGCTAGTTGAGCCTGCTTGTTTTGAAGGTCATCGAGGATAAGCCCTTTGTACTTTTCTTTGTCAGCTGCGCTTGTGTCACGAGGATACAAGGCGCTGGCAATGGTAGACTCCAAAAATTGGATATCTCGCTGTAACTGCTCGCTTGTGCTCATGCCCTGGCCTCATCTGGAAAACTATATCCAAATTCGTAGAATGAATGTTTAGCTTTTTTTTCAGCTGGGATGCTGGGGATCATGTTTGCGAGTGCGATGCAGGTAACCACGTCCCAGTCCATTAGATCACAAAACTTCCTCATACCTTCCATTGTTCGGCCTGTGGCGTTGAACTCCAGCAGCAAAACAACCCTCATCTTCGGCACACGGCTCAAGTCACCATTTTCATTCAAGCTCTCATAATGTTGTAAGAGACTTTCACAGTATTTACCTAAATCCTCGGACTTCAACTTGGCGTTCGCCCTGAGCTCTTCTAAGTCATTTGAGTTTCTGGCGATCCCAATGAGGTCACTGTTTAGCGCGATTGAATCATTTGAAGGTGATACATCTTTCAGGGCAGTTGCCAGGATATTTGCAGCATCTTCATCGGCATGTAAAAACGTAAAGCTCATTCCAGGAATGGAACCATATTCGGAACGAAGCACAGCCCGTACCTTGGACGCCAGCAATTGCCTGTTTGCCGTCACCAGAGTCGAAGAGTTCATTACCGTTCCTAGACTAGGCCTATAAGTGATGGGAATTTCGGTCTCGGGCTTCACACCCACTTCATACAACATGCTCCACATCGACTCAGAACGAAATTTTCCCGCCAAGTTGATTTCATCGATTGAGAGGGGTTCCAACCCAATCGAGCCCCAAATTTGACGGAGTTGTTTCCCACGAGCGCCGAGTTCAATAATGGATTTGATGCGAACTCCTTGGCCATCGCCCAAAATGACCTTTTTGATCAATTCAGTTGATTCTTGAGGCTGGATATCTAGGAGAGTCCATAGGTTCAGATGTGCTGGGTGAACGTGACTGATAATCTCGCGGACCACTCTTTGGGCCGAAGCACCCGTTCTGCAAACCGGAACGAAAACCATATTGAAAAGCTCATATTCGGCATCAGGGGCATACTCAGATAAGGGTGTTGCGACTACCATTTCAGGCAACGAATTCACGGCGTTGTTTACAACACGAGCAAACCACGCCGACGAACTATCATCATACAGCATCTGGACCTTGTGCCCGGTCTCGCAATAGCTAGTTTCTATGATATCTCTGATTTCTTGGAACACCTCGCTCGAAGCGTTGTTGCCCTCATAATAGTCAAAAATAGTACTTGACGAGCCTGGTACGGAGTATGCACCGATGTGGCATACAATTTTTTCAAGAATTCGCTCTTTGGTGCTTTTTTTTGCTCGTTCGAGTAAAAATGCAATTCGTTGTTTGAGCTGATCGGAATATTCAGTTCCACCTTCTGCTTGCTGAATCGAAGCATCTCTGTAAAAGAAAATTTTTCCTCTATCGTGCTCAAAAACCAACCTCAAAGCTGAGTAGCACGGATCGGACTCATCATACTCGCTATAGTAAGTTACCAGAACCTTTAGGTCCTGTTTTTTGCCAAGAAGGTGGGTTACCGTTGCCTGTATAGCGTAGGCTATGCTTGTGTGCGGCATGTCTTCAAAATTTGGACCACCAGCGTCGATCACCAACTCTGTACAATTTGGCTGCGCATCAAATTTTGCTTCGATCTCTTTTATTAGCTCGTGAACAACCAAATTTCTTGGGCTTGCCACAGGGATTAGGTTTGCGATCTCTGTATCCAGAATTTCTGCGTTGTCCGAGAGAGCTGCTGAAAGCTGCTTCAAAAAATCTTGCGTTTCGCCAGAAACCTGTTTTTGAAGTTCGTCAGAGTTGCTCGCAATTCGAGTATGGAAACGAATTGGAATTATGAGTCTCATTGCATCGCATCCTCAGCATGCTTGGGATGCAATCGAACCCAAATCATATTGCCAAAAAAAATCGGCAAATGGCTTGGCTGCTTTACAAGTTTGATTTGAAACTGCGCATCAAGCTCTTTGCTTTCGATTGGGCCAAGCTTCCTAATATTCATAAAGTACTGACCGCATCGGAAGGAAACTTCGCCGTCAAGTACCTCGACAATAGCCGAGAACAACGCGTAGAGGCCCATCCCCCTCTGGGCCAATCGATAGTCATAGTCTCTCAATTCTTGCGCAACAGATTGCACCATGGAATCGGGTTGAGAGGTTACGCCCGGGAAAATACAGGATGCGAAGACGACTTCGCGCGGTGTTTCATTGTTCAGAGAACAACGAGAGAACAAACCCGATGAATACGAGTTTGAATCATTCTCGACGTCTTCGTAAACGAAATGAAACTTGCGATCGAACTCGCTGCTGTAATCTTCTCTGACAGGTACACCTGAACGGACGGCATTGCACATTGTGTCTTCTATTGATTCCCCATCATCCCAAAATATGAAGTTGAAGAAGCCATTGTCGCGAATTTCTTTACCGTTTACCCGTTTTGTGAGGTGTTTGTTCCAAGAAGCTGTCTGAATGAGTTTGGCATTGGGGTGTTTAGCCGCGTTGAAGAATGCTTCAAAAACCACTCGGCTTGGTAGATAGTCAGAACCTCTATCGAGATGTTGTTTCAGGATTTGCTGTACTTCCGGAATGGTCCACCGCTCGGCTTCGAAATGAGCCAGATTCGATGCATCAACTTCCTTTAGAGCCTCTGATACAAAACCAAAGAAATGCCTAGAAGAGGCAGTATCGCTGTCTTCGGGCTCTTCGACGCGAAGAGGCGCACGGTACGAATATGTTGTTTGGGCCTCCGTTAAGATTTTACGGTCTTCGCCTGAAAATAGGCTTGCAAAGTCCAACTCAGTTGCGGCTTTAAATGCCTGTGGAAATTCCCAATGGCGCCAAAAATCCCGAACGGCTTTGTTTGAAGGTGGACGAAGCGAAACCAGCCAGTTTCTACTTCTCGCGGTGAGCTCAAATGCCGTAATGTATTGACATGATACGATATCAATAAAGTCGGTTTCAGTAAAATCCAAAACAATGTGTTGAGGTTCTTTGAGAAGCTTGCCTTTGGGCGCTAGGGCTTCGGCTAGTATTGATTCAAAACTATCAGCGGAAACACTTGCTCCATATTCGACAACAATGGGAATTAGGTCAGACAACTGTACGCCACTCTGGTTTTGTTGCCAAAGTGGCAAGTCAAGAATGAAAATTTTCTGTTCCTACGGATTCGCCACGGCAGAGTCAAGAAGTGAGGCCATTTAGCGCGCCCACGTGCATCACCTTGTCAAGCGACTTTGGGTGATTGATCCAAAAGCTTTACTTCACCATGCCGGACGCGGTTGCGTTTTTGACAGGAACGAAAGACACGTTTGCTTATGCCGTTCCTATACCAGTTGTCCTCTGTGCCTATCTCCGAAACCGACCGCTGGCGCAGCAGCAGCGAAAACCCACCTTGTCCGCACTTTGCCATTCATTGATGGTGCCGCAAAGGCCCGCTCTGTTAGATTGGCCTTTCGTGAGGTGGTACTGATACGCGCGGCTCCTGCTATTGGAACGGAGTTGGCGCGGGATTGGCTGTTTCTGCTGAATGCGCATGCCTTTGAGGCGCTGTTGGTTGTTCGGCAGTTTTCGTGGCGCTGATTACCGGTGTCGCCGTCGCCTCCAATCCTAGCACATGTCCACGAACAGTGGGTGGCATGGCGTCCAGCAACTCGGCATCAAGCGCTTCCAGTTCCGCTTCCGAGACTTCGCCATCGGCAATGTCTTCGCGGGTGGCGTCGACGCGTTCCTGGAATTCCAGTATCTGTGTGCGGTCAACTTCCAACGCTGCCAGTGCTTCCACATCGGCTGCGTATTCCTCGTATGTCGGTCGACTGTCGTCGATCAGGTCGGGATCGAGTTCTTCTGCGGGCACCTCTGCGCCAGATTCATCAAACACCTGTGTGCCATCTTGGGTTTTGAACACGCGTCGTCCGTCGTCCATGACGTAAGCGCGGGCCAGCATATCGGCGAGGCGGTCTTGAACGGCGTCGATCAGTTCTTGATTTTCCATCAGGGCGATGACCGTCGCCTCGTCGTAGCTGTCGAGTTTGACGTCGAACGATTTGATCTGGGATTGGGTGGCCATGACCGTTTCAACAGCAAAGGCTGCCACGCCATCTTCGATCTTGTCGGCAATTTCTTCGCGGCGTTGGTGATCGTGACGGGCTTTGATGAACCAGCGTTGTTGTCGCAGCCATTCTGAATGGCGGCTGCGATCCTCGCTTTTGAAATGTTCACCTAATGCAACCATCTATTCTCCACATTCCTTCTTAATCAAAACATACATCAACGCATCCACGGGTTTATCCAAATGCCGCTCCAGCCACTGGGTGATCAGCGCCCATTTTTCGGTGCCACCGCTGTAGTACCAGCTGTAAATGCACTGTATTCCCGTATCGTCGGGTTGATCCGCAAGCCATCTTGCGTAGGCCAGCCCGTCCACGATCCCGGAAATATATCCATGCCGTTGTTCCTGAGACATTTTGCTCAGCACATCTTCGGCTGGAAGAGCCGCAGTTTCCCTGGCAAATGACAGGGAAAGCGCCGCTGTCAGTATCATCGCAAAAAATGATGAAGAACTGGTTAATTTTGCCTGTTTCACGCACCGCATAAACGATCATTTACGTGATATTTGAATGTCTTACCTCAAATCTGGTAGAATGATAAGACAAGGAAGGAAAACGGGGCATTTGGCGGCTTTCCATAGTCAAAACGACCCGCCCCAGGCCTTAACGCAGAAAGGATCGTTTGTGTTGAGCGTGTTTCAGCTCAACTCCTCGCGTTAAGGCATTGAAATACATGAAGATAGGCTACTTACGCGTTAGTACGGAAGATCAGAATATTGCACGGCAGGCTGATGCGCTGCGGCCAATCTGTGATGACTTACGCGTGGAAACAGTGTCCGCTGTCGCCAAATCGCGGCCAATATTTGAGGCGGTACTGGCTCAATTGAAAGCTGGTGACACCCTCGTGGTCTGGGATTTGGATCGGGCGTTTCGAAATACCAAAGATGCATTGATACATGCGGATCATCTGAAAGAACGTGGGGTGAATTTCCAGATCGTCAGCCTTGGCGTGGACACGGCCACTGCGGACGGACGGTTGGCATTCACCGTTGTGGCAGCGGTGGCCGAACATGAGCGCAATCGCCTGTCTGAGCGCACCAAGCAGGGGCTAGCAGTGGCGAAACGTAACGGGGTGCGCCTTGGGCCACCGCCGAAAATGACAGACCGCAAGACGCGCAATGCAATTCAGCAGCTCAAGACTGCCCCTCTGAAAGACGTGGCAAAATATTACCATGTGCATCCATGGACGCTGACACGGGCGATACGACGTTTGGAGAAGAGGGAGGGAGGCAGCCTATAGGTGACGGCCAAAATCCATGCTTTGATGCAGGATGCGGACAATCTCAAAGCCGTATGGCGCGGCGCGGAAGAAGGCCAGATGGGAGCCGACGGTCAGTTTGAAATAGCCCTGCCGAATGTAGTCGCAGGCCACCCCCTGTAACTCGCCAGCGGCCAGCCGTTCCAGCCGAGCAATAAGTTGCATGTGGTATGTGTCGGCCTGATCGGCTGACCATGTTTCCAAAGAATAAAGCCAGATCGCCTCAAGATCGCTCTCTGCCCGTGGCGAGAGCCTGAATTCGCTATGAGGTTTTGGCATGTTTCTCCCGCATGGAGTTCAGGAATGCGCCTGCATCATGCGGCGCAGCTTCGCCGCTGTTCTCACCTTCAAGCAAAGCCGCTTGTAAGGCCTCCAGCTTGGCTTCACGCTCTTCCAGCAGGCGCAACCCTGCGCGCACCACTTCACTGGCCGAGCCATAACGCCCCGCCGAAACACGCGCGCCGATGAAACCTTCAAAATGATCGCCCAGAGAGATGGATGTGTTCTTAGTCATGTGTTTGCCTCCTGTTGTTACCAGTATATAATATTTATTGGTATTTAGCAAATATGAGGGTGAGCGAGCGATTGTGGCGGTACGGCATGATTTACTCAGAAAAGACTAAGCTGCCGCGCCTCAAATTCAGCCTTCTTCCACTCAGCTGATTCAGCCGCGTGATCCAGCCACACAATGACGTAGTCCACGGGCGAGCCCATCTCGGCAACCTGTTCGGGTGAGATGAAATGCGACTTGTAGCCTGTCCCTGTGATCGGAAGCGGAACCCGTTCGACGCTGACCACTTCGATGTGATCCATACCAACCATCGCGCACCAATTCGGGCAATGGCGGATTTCAAGCCCGATCCCGCACCACTCGGCACGGGAGGCGGCATAGTGGTCGTCTGACTTAGCGGCAGGCATAGACATAATGCTCTCCCGCTATCGTGATTTCAGAAAAATCCACGGCCAAATCACGGGCGATGGCGTCATAATCGATGTAGAACTGAAACGCCTCTGGCACTTCGCCATAAAGCCCTTCGTCAACAAACTGTTCGGCCAGCTCGCGCATTGTGTTGACGTCATGAATTTCCACGTCGAACTGGATCGGCTTCAGGTCAGGTTCGAATTGATAACCGCACTGACCAACGGCAATGATCACGGTTTGCTTTTCCCAGTCTTCCCAATCGTCGACGGCCTCCAGAAACTGCCTGAGATTTGCTTGGTTGACACCAATCGCTTTCGCCAATTCACAATCGATCTGCTCGCCGTCAATGAACTGGATTTCAAATTCTTCGACGGGGTCGCCGTAATCGTTGCGCAGAGCGCTGGCCTTGGTGTCGTAGTCTTCTGCAATTTCAAAATAGAAACCTCTGGCCGCAAGATCATAGGGTTGGGCAAATAATGTCGTTGTCATCTTCTCCTCCAATGGGGTTATGGGTTGCTCATGCAACCCTTGCCCTTCGGCGAGAATGGGGGTGCAAGCGGAGGGGAAAACCGGCGAAAGACCCTCTTCATTTGTTGGGGGAAACCTTTAGGGGGAACCGACAAAGAAAGGGTCTCTTCGATCTGTTTTCATCGAAGCACGCCAGGGGCGAGGCCCCAAGCCTTCTGTCAGGGATGGAAGCCGGATGGCCGAGACAAGCTTGCGCAGGCTCGGTTCACGACAGCCCGTCCGGACATCAATAAATTAGTCATTTTGACGTGCACCAAGATAGCATTCACAAATCTGGATGATATGTTTCAAGTAGATTTCTGGTCAATTGCTCACCGCGAAGAGCAATTCTTTCGATATTTTTTTCACTCATTGGGCTGAAATTGGTGGGATAGTCGAAAATCTCATTTCGAGGCACAAGATCAGGAGGAGGGCACGGAAGTTTTTCGTCTTGCTGCCCCAGGTAGGGCAACAAGAAACCCTTGATCTCGCCACTCTTCTTGAGCCTGTGCAGCAAATCGAAAGACATCGAATGAGTGCGTCGGTGAATAGCAGAAACCGTGGCTGACATTCGCGAGTCCCAAAGATAAGGGAGTTGAGAGGCATCAGGTAGTCCCTGTCCTGCAACACAACAAACTACAAAATCCAAATCAGAAACGTTCGTGCTGAAATTCGCATCCCGCCCAGGGATCAAACAGCTGGTACCAAGGTTATCATAAACACCGCCATCAGTTATGATCGTTCGCTGGGCGGTTGTCGTTCCTTGTTTGGAAAACCGCTGAAACTCATCGAATGCCGGGAGCATCGCAGGAAAAGCGGCTGACGCCGCCACCGCTTTGGCGACGGAAACCGGCTCTACGAGCATTCCAAATCGCCAGGACCCACACTCTTTTGTCCCGTACCGGAACGCTGTTCCTGTTCTTAGTTCTGTTGCGTTTATCACGACCTCAAGGCCGCGCCGCCTGACTTCTGCAACCGATCTCTTTTGAAAGATTGAGTCATCTAGATACTTGGCGAATGCTGTTGTTCTGCTCGCATATCTCGGAAGGGGTGCTTGTGTGGCAATAGCGACTTTTCTAGCGAAACCACCCCCGATTCCAACCAGACCTAGCGCTGCAATTGTTAAGCTCAGCAACTTCCCCACAAGCGCCAACGTCCCAGATGTCAAAATCGTACCGAGAATCTTAGGTGTTTCGGTAGAACAGACTGTCGTAAGTAAAATGCCTCTGAGAAGACCCCTTTTAAGCAGCTCCTCTGTTCGTTTTTCAAACTCTTCGAAGGGCTCATCAAAATACGCGTAGAGTGCGGCGATTACACTGCCACCTGAAATTGAGGAAATCAGATTTACACGATCCAAAATGCCTTTGTCATGCAGCGCCCTCATGCATCCCAAATGGAAGGCGATAGCGCGTGATCCACCTCCTGAAAGAGCCAATCCAATTCTCAACGTTTTTGCCACTTCATTCACCTGACCCTTCCGTTTCGATCAAACGAAGCACAAACTCATTTCGGCGAAATAGAAAGTATCTCCACACCGGTTTTGTGGCGGCATAGCCAACTATCAACATCACGACATGTCTCGGCGGATTTTCCTGAAAATGAAGGATGTTCAACATCGCACTGAGATCAATCTGGCTAGGTTTTGGCACTGAGACAGGGTGTGTGTGCCAAACGCCCACAAACCCTGACGCACCGAGTGTTTTACCCTTGTGGTGTTTTGCGGCTTCGGCGGTTCCGATAATTCCGCATTCAAAAAGCTGAGGACTTCTAATACTGTCTGGCGGTGGCCCGCTGGCCGCATCAATCCAGATTCGCTCAATGCTGTCGTCGATGGCTCCAAAAAGCAGGCCACCCGTTTCATCCAATTCTCTGCTTACCCGCCGATTCCGAGTAATCTCAGCTTGGACGCTGCGAACGGCACCCGGCGACGTTAGAACATTGTAACGATGCCTTGCTTCTTTCAATCGCTTCACTGCGCCGAATGTAAACAACGAGCTGGTGTCATTTCCATTTTTTGTGTCATAGGGCAGCATGGAAATGAAATCACAACTTGCTTCGCTCGTCCGCAAAACCGGCAGGCGTGCTAGTGCCGAATTTATCATTGCGGAAGCATAAAATCCAACATCTGAAGCTGACGCAATGAAAGTTGGCTCGGAGCAACCGGGCTCCGGTTGAAATAGCTCTATTTCAGTCTTTGTCGGCCAGAAATCCTTGGCAAAATGAGTAGAACCTGCTGCATTTAGAGACACAATTTTTGCACGCCGCCCGACGTCAATCGGTCCGCCGGCAAACTTCGGCATGCGCACTGTTACCATCCCGTTCTTGGCCTTCGCACTAATCGAAAGGGACACGAGCGGAGGTGCGTTCTTTTCTTCTGATAGCTCTTTTTCAAGAACGATTGACACCGTTCGTGACGCGGTTGCATCCAAAACCAAATCATAGTCACCGGGTGGGAATTCACTAAAAACACCACGCTTTAGATGCCGAACTTGATCTGTGACTTCGGTTTCCAATCCTAAATCGGTTAGACGTACCCGAAGCGCGCTTACCTTCGAGAAGCCAATATGTTTGTCTGGGAAAAGTTGTCTAACAAGAACTCCAGGAGTGACTGTATCGTTATCCACAAGCATTAACTTCGCTGCGCCAGCACGAACGATGTATTCGGCCAAAAATGATCCAAGCGCTCCGCATCCGAGCAGTAAGATACGTTTACCCTGCAGCCAACTTGCACGAGTCCCCACGTCGCGTCTTACGGTGACTTCACTTCTGTTTTCATAGACGCGACACCATTCAGTCTTTGCAGTAACTGCCCATTCAAAAAACTTTGTTTTTGAGGCCTCGGCGTCTTCAGGATTGGAAAGAGCCACGAACGTGGCGCGCAAATCCGCCGCTGACTCTGCTGGAATTCGCCAAACCGTCAAATGCTGCCTCAACGGACCGTCTGGATCGACCCTGCGCATCGGAGCACCAACGATTACGTAGAGATCGTTATCCTCATCCAAAAAGAGTGCGTAAAGGCGCACAAGGCGGTACAGCAGAGCAAAGGGTACTCCACGTTTCTCAAACTCGGCGATCAGTTTAAATACGGTGTCGGGGTATTCCATTGGCATTGGCTGATTGAGCAGGATTGCCAAGCCGCACTGCGTGTTTTCGGGCAGTTCCTCCCCAAGTTCGGTCCAGCCATTTAGCTCAAAACAGTATTGATTTTTTTTTGATAGGTGTGCCCCGCCCGTCCAACTCGTTTCGCCATTGGCGATAACCGGTGTGTTGGCACTTACTACAAACTTAAAATCCGAGCTGGTGTAAGCAATCGGCGGATGAAGAGGTGCGTTGTCCGGGTCTAATTGCCCCAATGCGGCGGCACGAAGCCACTCATTTAGCCGTTGGACAAAACCATACATTCCATCCGATGCAACCCATTCGATTTCAGACGATTGATAGAGGCATATACTGTTTCCCCACTGAACATGCGGAAATCCGGCGAAACGAGTATGTGCGAAGTAGACCGCTGGCTTTTCTATTGGAAAACTCGGCGGTACATTAACCCTGATGGGTTCTCTTGCGTTGAACTGGAAACCGTTTTCTGACTCTTCCAGATGACCTGTTCCAACAGAAATTCTTATGGCTAGATTCCCGCCATCATTGTCGGGAGCCCGGATGTCAACAACTTCGAATTCCCCGTCCGAGGCTTCCGAAATCTCCGCTATTTGTTCGTGTGCAAGACGTTGGCCGTTAGAGCATGTCACTTTCCAAAGCCAACTTTCTCGCTAGGTGGCTCGTCAGAACCACGCGACGTTTCTACGGCTGCGGCAATCTTATCGACTGAAACGACCGCCATAGCAGCTTCACCGGTAAAGATGATCTCTCCATCATCAACGTCAAAAATGAGAGGTTCGCTATCTGCGCTATCTTCATGCGTACACAAGAACTGATCTTCAGCGACTTCTTCATAACGTTTTTTTGCCTTTGCATGTGGAGGGTTGTCGCCTTTCTTGTTTTGTGCGGGGATCGCTTCACTGCTCGCCACTATGCAGCCGTCACCCACCTGAAACTCAGCCAGATCGTCGAGCATATCCTGTTTTAGAACCTCGGAACCATCTTCATCCTGGTACATTGCCGACTTGCTGCAATGATGTGGTGCGAGGAAAACCTTCCATGCAAGATACTGTTCGTTCCCAGCCTCTTTGGTGAAATCAAAGATTTTCCGAATTCTGGGATATGCGATATCGCCAAAAAGCAATACGCCACCGATACTGGGATCGTCGCCAAGCACTACCTGCATCGCAAGACTTGTGTTGTTCCTGTCGCCGACGTCTTCGTCCTTGAAGGGGGCATGAATAAAGGCATTGAATTCGCCTTCATGATCCTCACCATCAAGTTCCGTGACCGAATTTCCCGGAACCGTCAATTTTTCTTCGGGGAAACCCTCGAATTCATCCTCTTCAAGAAGGCTGTCATAACCGATTACCCGCACCCGGTCACCTGAACCCACCGAGTCGCCTTGATCTATTGTCGCTTTTACACGTCTTTCAGCCTCGTCTTTGAAGGCTACGGCGTCATCACAAAGATCGCTATCATTTTCAATGAAAACCCTTGGTGTAAACCAAAGTTCGCCAATCGTCACACGGTCAAGCAAGTCCGCAAATCCAAGAATATGATCTTTGTCGGGATGTGTCAGAGCAAAGCCAGCGAGGTAGGGATCGCCATCTTTTTCCGGCAATTCCTCGACAAGTCTATCGACCAGTGAGGCGTGATCATCACCCTCATCGTCTGATTTACTCAAATCACGAAGATCGACCTGCAAGACAACACCGTCATTGATAACGATAGATGTGCTATCTCCCGTGCCTACGGGCCAAAAAAGAAATTGTGGCTTATCAAACATTAGGTGTTCCTTTTACATGTCGATCCAACGAAGCCGCCAAGCAATCCAGCCTTCGTTCACCATATGATATGATGCGAGCAAGAATTCGCATTCGCGGATATATATGGGGTCAAGTAGGGAACAATACAAGATGTTGGGTTGAGTGGCAAGGGTTCGCTACGCGTATCAGATGTGCTCGGAAAACCATGGGTCGAAATTCAAGTCACCATTTGTCTATGAAGGTCCCAGGTCAGGGATTTTGGAAGGCGCTTTGAATGCCACACAATTGGTCCAACGTCGTTCTTCAAACGGAGTGGAAATTATTTCATGAACCCGCCGCGCAACAGTCATACGTTTGCGTGCGGGCTTAAGAAGGTGTTGACACGATTACTGTAAAACGCGGAGCAATATTGGGCCACAGAAACGACTGCGTGACGCGGTTGTAGCGGAGTAAAATACCGCCACTTTGTGCCCTTCGTTTATGCGGAGGG
>JGI24025J20009_10002450_pt1 | contig 13315 bp, 11 predicted proteins | sample Cruoilmetagenom3_FD_20009 | JGI IMG/M metagenome (IMG submission 20009)
AAATAATAATTTTATCGAAATTGGTTTTATAACTATTCACTATCTGAGTGACCACTAAATAAAAAAATATCTTTAAAAAGGAAGGAATTTAATATTTACTATAGAACCTAATATAATAATATGTTATTATATCAATATATTGAATTACTTTCAATTATAAAAAAAGGGGATGATCAAAATAAAAAAAATTAATTTTGAATCCGGCATACCTTTGTATATCCAAATAAAAGATTATATTAGGGAAAAGGTGGAAACCGGTGAATTGAAAAAAGGAGATAGAATTCCATCAGAAGAACTTTTGTGTGAAAAATTTAATGTGAGCAAAATTACTGTTATAAGAGCATTACATGATCTGGTTAATGAAGGGCTTATAATCAGAAAACAAGGGAAAGGAAGTTTCGTAAAAGAACCCGACTATAAAGCAGATTTAAACAAATTAGCTAATTTTAGAAATATTCATACCCTCCCTCACGACCAAGCTGAACACAAAATATTAAAATGGCATATGATTAAACCTTCCAAAGAAATTAGAGATAGGATGAAACTAACCAAAGAAGATAGAGTTTTCGAAATAGTTCGTGTTAGGTTTTTTAAAGAGGAGCCAGTTGCATTCGAGCGTACTTACATACCTGATAATTTAATTCCCTCCCTGGAAGAAAAAAGAGAATTATTTGAGAAAAAATTTGTTTATGATATTTTTAAAACAAATCCCCAAATTTCACCTGAAAGTTCAAAAATATTCATAAAAGCAATACTTACAGATAAGTTTTATGCAAAAATATTTAAGGTTGCTATTGGAAACCCTCTATTAGTATGGGATAGAACCACTTTTTCTAAAGACAAAAAAGTTATTGAATTTTCTATATTTTGCGCCCGTGGAGATAAATGCAAGCATTATATAGAGTTTTCCTAAATAAATGGAAAGCGTTTTTTAATGAATTTTTTAAATTGTTTTCAAAATTAAAAAATGCTTTCGATTACAAATTTAGCTTTTAAAATGAACAAAAAATAGTTACAAAGACTATTAAATTTGTTATTTATCTATATTTACACAGGTAATTTAAGAAACAAGATTTAGTGAATTAACTTACCTGTGTAAAAAATAAATAAAAAAAAGGAGGTATTTGATATTTAAAAAATTGTAATTTAAATTTTTTCAAAATTAGTAAAAAAGGAGTAAAGAAATGAAAAAAATTTTACATTAGTACTGGCATTGGTTTTGCTGGCAAGTTTTTCAGTTAGTGTATTTGCTGACGCAAAATACCATTGGAGATGGTCTCATTATCAACCTATCGATTCAATTGTCGATAAGATATCCCATGCAGTTGTAAATGAAATCGAAGAAAAAACGGATGGAAGAATTAAAATTGACGTCTATCCTGCAAGTCAGCTTGGAGATTGGATGGAAGTTTCTGAACAAATTATGAGAGGGTCTGTAGAAATTGGTCTTCTCCCGGTTTCACCTTCTTACGATGCAAGGCTTCAAGTTAGAGTTCTACCTTATTCTGTTATGAATTACCAGGAAGCAAAAGAAGCCTATCTTGGTGATGACCCATATCTGTTAAAGATTATGGAAGATATTATGGAAGGTGTAGACTTGAAAGCACTTTCGGTAGTAGCTCAAGGTTTTGGTGGAGGCGGTTTTGCTCATATTCCGACTGTTGATGTTCTCGATCCTTCTACCGATAAAGGCGGCTTAAAAATGAGATTTCCTCCGGGAAACCAGGCATGGGAAAATCTGGTTGCATCGCTTGGTTTTGCCCCTACACCTGTTCCTTGGGGTGAATTATATATGGCACTTCAAACCAAACTTGTTGATTGTCAAATTGGAGGCCAACCTTATAATACATGGTCATCATTCCGTGATGTTGTAAAGTGTTGGGTACAATATAACACACATTTTCAGAATTCTTTCATCTATATGAATTTAGATATCTGGAATAAACTTTCCGAAGAAGATCAGAGTATTATCAAAGAAGCATGCATGAAACAATCATTACAAAGCTTTGATAAAGCTCGTAATGAGGATCAAAAATATATGGATATGATGGCTGAAGCCGGAATTAAGATTATTGTTCCAACTGACGAGCAGCTTGCAAAAATCTCTACAATGGCTAGAAAACAAGTATGGCCATTGATGGATAATGTTATTGGAAAAGAAATTATGGATGAAATGAGAAAACGCGCAGGATTATAAAGGAAGGTAAAAAAATGAACGATAAAGGCCGCGGGTGGAAAAAAATTGCCCGTATTGTATGGATTTCATTGATTAAATTACAACGTACGATAATGTTAATTTCTATCCTGGTTTCTTCTCTAGCTATAATGATTGAAGTAATTATGCGATATGTATTTAAATTTTCAATTATAGGGGTTGAAGAACTCGCAGCCTATTTCGCTTTTTGGCTTTATTTCATAGGAGCCTCTTACGGCTCCTATGAGAGAAGTCATATTAAAGCGGAATTGACTCACTTGATTTTTAAAAATCCCCGGCATTATGCCTGGTCTCGAGCAGTTACCAGTATTATTTCCTTCTGTCTGGCAATGTATGCTATTCCTTGGGCTTATNATTANGTTGAATGGGGTTTTGTGAAAAACGAACAATCAAGATCAACATTTCTNGGAAGCACTTACTCTGTTGTTTTTTTTCAGGCAAGTATTNTGGTTGGTTTAGTGTTGATGTGTTTTTACTTCCTGGTTGAGGCAGTTCAATGGTTACAACCATTATTAAGTGGAACGCCGATTCCCGGGGAAATGATGAAAGTAAGGAAGGAGATTGATTCATGGATATAATTATTATTTTATCTCTTCTATTATTTACGGTACTAATTTTTTCCGGTGTTCCGGTTCCCTTTAGTTTTTTAGGGACCGTTATATTTTTAGTTGTTACAAAAGATTATAATCCCAGCTTTCTTCTCCCTGCCGGTTTTGCCAAGCTCAATTCAATTACACTTCTAACGCTACCATTCTTTATTGCTGCTGGTTATCTTGTGTCCGGAAGCAGCATTGCAAGCCGTTTGATAAATTTTATAAATGTTTTAGTTGGTAGGATAAGAGGTGGGCTCGGGGTAGTAGCTATTGTAGTTTCCTGTGTATTTGGTGCAATTTCCGGTGCGGCTGCTTCTTCAGTAATTGCTATTGGAACTGTTATGATCCCTCAAATGGAAAAACATGGTTATCCAAGAGGATATTCAAGTGCCTTGATAAGTTCCGCAGCAGTCCTCAGCACTATGATTCCTCCTAGTCTTGCTATGATTATGTACGCCTTTGTAACCGGAGAATCGGTAGCAGCCTGCTTTTTGGCAACAGTAGGTCCTGCTTTGTTGTTAACAACTCTTTTTTCTGCTATGAATCTTATTATGGTCCGGAAGATACCGACTATTGTTACCCCTCCCAAGAGTACCGCCAGGATGATTGTTAAAGATTTTGAAGTCCAGGGAAAGGCAGCATTTGGAGCTCTCCTTCTTCCGGTAATTATCCTTGGGGGAATTTATGGTGGAATCATGACTCCAACTGAAGCTGCTGCCAGTGCCATATTTTATTCTATAATATTAGCTGTATTTATCTATCGGGAGATAACTTTTGGTAAAGTAATGCTACTATTAAGGTCATCAGTCTGCACGGCAGGAACGATGATGCTCATGACATTTTTTGCATCCATTTTGAGCCGTCTATACACAATGGAGCAGGTTCCTCAACAAGTCAGTAACATGTTGCTCGGAATTACACCGAATAAGACAATATTATTGCTGCTAATTAACCTTTTTCTAATTTTTACCGGGATGATTATCGATGAACTAAGCGGAATATTATTGGTTACCCCTCTTTTATATCCGGTGATATTAAAATTAGGAATCAATCCAATACAATTTGCAGCTATTATCGGTGTTAATTTAGGAATGGGAATGATGACTCCTCCTATGGCGGGTGTCATGTATATTGGCGCGCGCGTCGGAAATGTGACTATTGATAAAATGTTTAAACCATCGATGACATTAATATTTTGTTGCTCCATTCCAGTCGTTTTACTCACTACTTTTTGGCCGCCACTATCATTGTTTATCCCAAATCTATTAGGATTTGTACGTTAATGGATTGAAAAACTATTAAATAAATCTATAAAAAATAAAGGAGAAAATATGAAAATAAAAGAAATAGAAATTATTCCCATACACATTCCGACTATTATGCCTTATGCGCTATCATTCGGTACATTGACCGAGGCGACTTCTATTGTGATAAAGCTTCATACTGATAATGGAATATACGGCATTGGTGATACTTCTCCATGTCCGACATTTCATGATGAAAGTCCTGAATCCATTTATAGTATTCTTAAAAACTATATATTTCCTGCAATAAAAGGAATGGACCCGTTTAATGTCGGATTGATTCATGAGCGAATGGATAAAACTGTAAAAGGGAATTCATTTGCGAAAGCAGCTATCGGCATTGCTCTTTATGATATTCTGGGAAAATACTTTAATGTTCCAATTTACAAACTCTTGGGTGGATGTCATAGAGAAGAGTTTCCGTTATTATGGCCGTTGATGGGTCCGGATGCGGAAACAAACGCCAAAGAAGCTAAAAATGCAATAGATCGTGGATTCCGATCGGTAATGGTTAAAGTGGGACATAATGATCCTGATGTGGAAGTAGGACGAGTTGCTGCAATAAGAAAAGCAGTTGGCGAAAAAGTGGTTATTATACCTGACGCCAACCAGGGATGGACTTCCCAGATTGCCATTCAATGTATTTTAAAGATGGAAGCATATAATGTCGCCTGGGTAGAACAACCGGTTCCTGCATGGGATATAGAAGGACTTGCACGTGTTCGGGAAGCTGTGAATGTCCCTCTTTCAGCAGACGAAAGTCTCTACACAATTTTTGATGCAATGAATTTAGCTAAAAAAGATGCAGTTGATATTGTAAGTGTAAAACTGCAAAAAAGCGAAGGTTTCTATAAAGCTAAAAAAATTGCAGCAATAACTGAAGCTGCAAATATGCCAATCTATATTAACAGTATGATTGAAACAGGTGGTAGTGTTGCAGCAAGCTTGCAATTTGCCGTTTCATGTCCTAATGTGATTCCGTTCTCAGCTGCTCTTATGTCAACACTTCGGATAAAAGATGATATTCTAAAAGAAGGAAATCTACATATTGAAAATGGCGTTATTAAAGTGAGTGACAGACCCGGTCTTGGTGTCGAATTGGACGAGAAGAAAATCGCTCGTTACGAATATAGCCTTTAATAATACTGACAAGGAGAAAAAAAATGATAAAAAAAATTGCGATATTAGGTGCCGGAAATGGCGGATGTACTTTTGCCGGTCACTTAGCTATAAAAGGTTTTGAAGTTGCTTTGTATGAAGATGAGAAGTTTAAAAAAAACTTAATAGGAATTAAAGAGCGCGGAGGTGTTGAATTAACCGGTGCGATTGAAGGGTTCGGTAAAGTATCAACTATTACAACCAATATCAAAGAGGCCATTCGCGGTGCTGAGGTCATCATGGTAGTAGTTCCTGCTTTTGCACAATTGATTATGGCTGAAAAAATCATCCCCTATCTCGAAGATGGGCAAATTGTAGTCTTTAATCCTGATAATTTTGCATCAATTGCTTTTAAAGGGATGTTGGCAAAAAAAGGAGTCGATAAGAATGTAAAAATTGCTGGAGCGGAATCTCTCCTCTATGCTACAAGACGATCCGGAGATTCAACGGTTGATGTATGGGGAATAAAGGATGTTCTTTCTATTGGAGTTATTCCTGCNTCCGAGACTGACCAGGTACTTGCTACTTTAAAAGAATTATTTACGGAATTTNTTTCAGCATCTGATACCCTNACGATTAGTCTGGCAAATGTCAATATGATTATCCATTGTCCGACAGTTCTTCTCAATACTGGTAGAATTGAAGACACTCATGGTGATTTTGAATTCTATTGGCAAGGTATGACCAAATCAGTATGTAGAGTCATGGAGGCAATGGATAGAGAAAGAATTCAAGTTGCTGAAGTACTGGGTTTAAAGCTAAGAACAAGTCTTGATATCCTGAAAAGGTTATATCCCAATGAAAAGGGTGATAATTTACACGAATTTTTAACTCATAGCAAGGTACACGGAGGCCGTGGGCCAAATGCACCGGATCATCTCGGTCACCGATATTTAGTGGAAGATGTTGCTAATGGTTTAATTCCTTTATCCATTTTAGGAGACCTTGTTAATGTCCCTACTCCCACAGTAGATTCGGTCATTCAATTGTCTGAAATAATTAATGGTGTTGATTATTTTCAAACAGGACGAAATCTTGAAGTTCTTGGTTTATGCAGTATGTCTATCGAAGAGATAATGAAATATGTTAAAGGATAAGATTAGTATTTTTTAAATAGAAATTTCTTTTGTAAAGTTAAAAGCCCCTCAGGAAGTTCCGAGGGGCTTTTAACGTGGGATAGGAGTGTTTTTTGATTTTAATCTGACAGAGAACCTTCAGGCGGCTTAAGGTGATTGGTCATATTTTTTAAAATTAGTGCTTAAAAACCCTTATATTAAACTTTTCCGAAGCCCTTATTTTGTGGAGTTGAGTGAAATAAAAGATAGTTGAGAGTAGGCAGTTTAAACTTTGGTAGGATAGCTTATAAAAAAAATTATAAAAAAATTTGACAAGATAAAATAATTAGTGTATTGTATTTTCCAATAAATCATAAATAAAATAAAGAATCGAGGAAAAGTAGGTTATTCCTTTATTGGAAAGAGAAAGATACAAATGGTGAAAGTGTCTTAAAAAGGATGACTGAAAAGAGAACCTCAAATAAAACAGGTTGGTCACCTTTAAAAACTTCTAATGAGTGGGGTAAATAATTTATCCAATCCCAGGTGGTACCGCGAGATTACATCTCGTCCTTTTTGATAATGAAGATTGTCAGGGGACGGGATTTTTTTGTTTTATCGGGATAGATAGTTATTTGCTCAAGGTGGGTGGTACCGCGAGAGACATATTCTATCTCGTCCCTTTGGATAATTATTGGTGATTATCTAAAGAGACGGGATTTTTTATTTTATAAGAGTAAATGAGGTATGGATAAATGAAAAAAATAAAAGCAAGTATTATTGGTGCAACCGGGTATGCAGGAAAAGAATTAATTAAAATATTATCAGGACATCCGGAAGTGGAATTGATGCATCTGGCATCTTCCACTTATGCCGGGAAAAGCATTACGGAAGTATTTCCTGAATTTTTTAATATATTGGATAAGAAATTGGTTCAGCTCGATTTGGCGTTAATATCTCAGGATTCAGATTTGGTTTTTACTGCTTTACCTCATACGGTTTCCATGGATATCGTTCCTAGGCTGTTAAACAAAAAAGGAATAAAAGTAATTGACTTGAGTGCGGATTATCGATTAAAAGATATGTTGGTTTACAAGGAATGGTACAAGAAAGAACATAATAAGGTTAATAAAAAATTATTAACTCAAGCTGTATACGGATTGCCGGAAATTTATATGGATGAAATAAAAAATGCTTCATTGGTAGCCAATCCGGGATGTTATCCAACCAGTGTAATTTTGGGTATTGCCCCTTTATTGAAAAATAATATTGTTAAACCGGAAGGCATGATTATCGATTCCAAGTCCGGCGTAAGCGGAGCAGGGAGGAAACCTTCTTTAGGCCTTCATTTTGCAGAGTGCAATGGGAGCTTTAAAGCTTATAAAGTTCTTAAGCATAATCATATTCCGGAAATTGAGCAGGAGTTATCATCTATCTATTCCGGAGAAAATAGTCTAAAAAAACAGGTAGATATAAAAGTATCTTTTACTCCTCATCTTTTACCGATCAATAGAGGAATTCTATCGACTTGTTATTTGAATTTAAAGGATTATGCAGGAGAAGCGGAAATTTTTGATGCCTATCAGGAAATGTATCAAAAATCTCCATTTATAAGATTATTTACACCTCCTGATTTACCGGAGATAAGATTTGTAACCGGAACAAATTATTGTGATATCGGGTTTGCGGTAGATAAGAGAGTAGGAAAGATTAAGGTAATTTCAGTGATTGATAATTTGACTAAAGGAGCAGCCGGTCAAGCAGTACAAAATATGAATATCATGTTTGGTTTTTCAGAGACTTGTGGCTTAATTTAAAGTAAAAACCAAGGGTAGTTAAATTCGGGTAAGTCCGATTTATACTTATTAGAAATAAAGAGATAGGGGTTGATAATAATGAGTGATGTTTTAGATAAAAAAGATTTTCAAATAATAAAAGAAGGGATAACCTATCCCAAAGGAATAAAGGCAGCAGGTATCAAAAGCGGTATTAGGTTTATTAAAAAAGATTTGGCTCTCATTTATTCCGAAAAAATTGCTAATAGTTGTGGCATGTTTACTAAGAATAAATTTAAAGCTGCTCCCTTAATAGTCACCGAAAAGAATTTATCATTATCAAAGGGGAAGTTGCAGGCAATTTTAATTAATAGCGGGATTGCAAATGCTTGCACCGGAGATAAGGGGTTGGCAGATGCCTGGGAGACCGTGAGTTATGTTTCGGATGATTTAAAGATTAACAAGGAACATATAGCTGTTACTTCAACAGGTAAAATTGGAGAGTTTCTTCCTTTGATAAAAATAAAAACGGGCTTAAAGGAAGCAATTAAGAAATTAAGCATCCATGGTGGAACTGAAGCAGCAGAAGCAATATTAACAACAGATACCGAAAAGAAGGAAATAGCAGTGAGTTTTGATCTGAACGGGCAGGAAGTGAGAATAGGAGGAATGGCAAAGGGTTCGGGGATGATACATCCTAATATGGCTACGATGTTAGGATTTATTACCAGTGATATTTTTATAAAAGGAAAGCTGCTTCAAGATGCATTAAAAGAGGTGGTAGAAAAGACTTTTAATATGATTAGCGTAGACGGGGATACAAGCACCAATGATATGGTGTTGCTTATGGCTAATGGTTTGGCAGGAAATCAATTAATTACCGAAAAAAATGATGTGTATGACAAATTTTTGGAAGCCCTTTATTATGTTGCAGAATATTTAGCTAAATGTATAGCTAAAGATGGAGAAGGAGCTACCAAATTAATTGAAGTAGAAGTCCAAAATGCTTCATCTTATAATGATGCAAAAAAAATAGCGAAAGCGGTCATTAATTCGCCCCTTGTCAAGACAGCAATTTTTGGGAAAGATCCTAACTGGGGTAGAATTCTGGCAGCAGCCGGATATTCTGGTGCAGTAGTAGATACGGAGAAAGTAGACCTTTATTTAAAAGAAAAAATAGTGGAAAATGGTCAGCCCTTAAAATTTTCAAGGCAGGCAATACACAAATACCTTGAAATTTCTGATGAAGTAAAAATCTTAATCGATTTAAAGATGGGCAAAGAGAGTGCTATTGCCTGGGGTTGTGACTTGACTTACGATTACGTGAAGATAAATACCAAGTACAGTTAATACAGTGATGAGAGGAGCACATTAATGTGTAACAGGAAAAGAGTTAGCTGGTTAGTTGGTTGCCCGGTTTGCCAGTTAATGGGTTTAGAGTTACAGGTTACAAGGTGCGAGTTTATTAATAAGAAGTAGAAGAATGGGTATGCACCCTCATCGTACTATAGTGAAGTGAATAGAAACACAATAATGAGTAAGAGGAATAAGTAATTGTAACTGGTTAACCGGCAAACAGGGAAACTGGGTAACTGATTGAATAATTTAATTGGGTAATAAAAGGTGGTGAACAATTATGATAAAAGATAAAGAAAGAAATAACCGCGGAAAAATTCTTTTGGAAGCTCTTCCATACATAAAGAAGTTTTGGGGCAAGATTGTAGTAATTAAATATGGCGGAAGTGCCATGAAGGATAAAGATTTAGAAAAACAGATTATCAAGGATATTATTCTTCTAAAATATATTGGAATGAAACCGGTCATTGTGCATGGCGGAGGACCGGAGATATCCGCAGAAATGAAAAAACAGAATAAGACTCCCCAGTTCCTTAACGGNTTAAGGGTAACCGATAATGAAACGATGGAGATAACAGAGATGGTTTTAACNGGNAAGGTGAATACCCGATTGGTAGCAGAGATTAACCTTTGTATTTCCGAAGGTCCNGGGAATGGCGTAAAAGGAATTGGATTAAGCGGGGAAGATGCACAGCTCTTAACCGTAAAACAGCATCGTTCTCTTGACTTGGGTTTTGTTGGAGAAATTGCAAAAATTAATCCGGAGATATTGTTTCTACTACTGGAAAAAAATTATATACCGATAATTGCTACTATTGGCGTGGATAATAAAGGAACAAGATACAATGTCAATGCCGATACTGTTGCCGGACAATTGGCAGTTTCTCTAAATGCAGAGAAACTCATATATTTAACCGATGTAGACGGCATATTTAAAGATTTTAAAGATTCCATTTCTTTAATTAGCAGTTTAAATACTATTGAAGCTAAAAAATTGATAAAATCCAGTCAAATACAAAAAGGTATGATACCTAAAGTAGAATCGGCAGTACATGCTATAGAAGGCGGAGTAAAGAAGGTCCATTTTCTCAATGGAAAGCTACCGCACTCCATCTTATTGGAATTGTTTACGGATAGTGGAATAGGAACAGAGTTTATCTCTTGACCGTGTAGACGAACTATGTAACCAGTCTACTAAAGATTAATTAAGGAGGTAATAAAATTATGAATACTAAAGAATTAATAGAAAATGAAAAAAGATATTTGTTTCAAACTTATAGTCAGCCGGCCATGGTGTTGGATAAGGGAAAAGGAATGAAAGTTTGGGATTTGGAAGGTAAGTTGTACTACGATTTTATCGGGGGGATAGCAGTGAACAGCTTGGGATATTGTCATCCCAAAGTAGTTGAAGCCATTGAAAATCAGTCTAAAAAATTGATTCACTGCTCTAATCTTTTTTATCATGCGCCGCAAATTATTTTAGCCGGGAAGCTGGTTGAACTTTCCTGCGGGGATAAAGTTTTTTTTGGTAACAGCGGGGCAGAAGTTAATGAAGGCGCAATTAAATTAGCGGTTAAATATTTTAAAGAACAAAATAAAGATAAACATAAAATAATTTATATGAAAAATTCTTTTCATGGCAGAACGATTGCTACGCTGGCGGCTACCGGCAAATATAAATATCAAAAAGACTATCTGGCTCTTCTACCGGAATTCAAACAGGCGAATTTTAATGATTTGGATTCAGTCAAAGAAGCGTTTGATGAGAAAGTTGCGGCAGTACTGGTTGAACCAATTCAAGGAGAGGGCGGAATCAATATTGGTACACCGGAATTTATCGAAGGATTGCGAAAATTCTGTGATGAAAAGGGGATATTATTAATTTTTGATGAGATTCAGTGTGGTATGGGAAGAACGGGAAAAATGTTTGCCTACCAAAATTATAATGTGGAACCGGATATTTTAACCATTGCTAAATCTTTGGGAGGAGGTATGCCTCTTGGCGCTATTATAGCAAAAGATAGTACCGCTTCTGTTTTTAAACCAGGAGACCACGGAACTACTTTTGGCGGAAATCCGGTAGTTTGTGCTGCAGCTCTTGCCAATTTACAGGTGCTGGAAGAGGAAGATTTATTAGCAAAATGCAAGGAGAAAGAAGTATATTTCAAAAACAAATTCGAAGAGCTAAAAGAAAAGTATCCTGAATATATCAAAGAAATTAGAGTATTGGGTTTAATGGTGGGGCTGGAAGTTGAAAAAAATGGTCCGGAAATTGTAAAAAAATGTGTTGAAGAAGGAATATTAATGAATTGCACAGCAGGTAATGTATTACGTTTCCTCCCACCGTTAATTGTGGAGGAAAAAGAAATTGATTATTTAATAGAAATTTTAGATAAGATTTTTAAAGATATTACGAGCAAAAAATAAACCCCTGCTTCGGCAGGAACAAAAAGGAGAGAAAATAAAATGAAAAAAATGAAGAAAGTAGTTTTAGCTTATTCCGGAGGATTAGATACTTCAATAGCCATTAAATGGCTAAAGGAAAATTATTGCGATGAAGTCGTGACAGTAGCTGTCGACGTCGGGCAAAATGTTGATTTAAAATTTGTAAAGGAAAAAGCATTGAAAGTGGGCGCGATTAAATCATATGTTGTTGATGCCAAAGAAGAATTTGCAAAAGATTATGTTTTAAAAGGATTGCAGGCCGGTGCAATTTATGAATCGAATTATCCCCTGGCTACTGCTTATTCAAGACCTTTAATATCCAAAATTTTAGTAGATTTTGCTGAGAAAGAAAAGGCGGAAGCTGTTGTGCATGGATGTACCGGAAAAGGTAATGACCAGGTTAGATTTGAAGCATCGATTGCTGCATTAAACCCTGACTTGAAAGTGATTGCACCGGCAAGAGAATGGGGATTTACCCGGGAAGAAGAAATTGAATATGCTAAAAAACATAACATCCCTATCCCGGTAGATGTTGATAATCCATATAGTGTGGACCAGAACTTATGGGGAAGATCTTGTGAGTGCGGAGTATTGGAAGATCCCTGGACAGAACCTCCGGAAGAAGCTTATGAATGGACGGTAAATGCGAAAGACGCTCCAGATCAACCGATTTATTTGGAGATATATTTTGAAAAAGGAATTCCGATGAGTATCGATGGAAAAAAGATGTCTTTGCCGGAGCTTATTTTAAATATGAATAAAGTCGGCGGTGAAAATGGAGTCGGACGGGTAGATATGGTGGAAAATAGATTGGTTGGTATTAAATCCCGGGAGATTTATGAATGTCCGGGGGCGACCATTTTATTGAAAGCATATCAGGCTTTAGAGAGTTTAGTGATTCCTCGTGAGTTATCTCATTTTAAAGAGATAATTTCTCATAAATACTCTGAATTAGCCTATTACGGTTTATGGTTCTCTGCACTAAAAGAAGCATTGGATGGTTTTGTGAAGGTAGTAAAAGAAAAAGTCACCGGAACAGTTAAGGTGAAATTATATAAAGGAAATTGTGTAGTCGTGGGAAGAAAATCAGATAATTCACTTTATGATTTTAATTTAGCAACTTATGACAAGGAAGATACTTTTAATCAGGATTTTGCCAAGGGATTTATTGAACTTTGGGGATTACCGACAAAAGTATATTCTTCGGTGAGAAGGAAAAGTATATAGTATATTGTATATGGTATATAGTGAAGAAAGTAGAAATCAGAAGATAAAAATAGTATCTTGTTTTTCGTATTGTGTTAAAAAAATATATAGTCTATAGTATAGTGTAGAAAAAGAAAAGAGTACTAGGAGCAATACTTAATCCTCCCCCTTAAAGGGGGAGGATTAAGGTGGGGGTGAAGAAAATGGA
>JGI24025J20009_10002451_pt1 | contig 13311 bp, 16 predicted proteins | sample Cruoilmetagenom3_FD_20009 | JGI IMG/M metagenome (IMG submission 20009)
CTTTAATTTTACTAAAATCTCAATATAAGAAATGCATGATATTCTATTAATGTGTGTAAATTATAAGATTGTGGGTAATTCATTTTTTGTGAGTTCCCTTAGAGTACATTGACCAAATGCACGATGGAGATGGTTGCCCACTTCCACAAGAAGATATTAATTACTCCTTCCTCTGGATGCGAGATGATTACCAAGAACTGATGGCGCGGGTGGTTGAGCAAATCTACAAGCTTGAGCAAAATAGGACCACATTTAGATATACGTATCTAGAAAATTTCTTTGTTGAGAAGAACGCCAAAGATCACCATGAGGTCAAGGAAAAGCAGGATTGCTTTTTGAAAGATCTCATCGAACGCCGACACGAGGACCCCGACTTTATGAAGTTCGTCTTCAGCGTGATCGCCCATTTTCATCCTGATAGGCGCCGTCAATTCGTAGCCTTGTTCCTCGAACACAATAAGAGCTTCGAAGTCTTTCAGGGGTTACCCTTCGAGCCCAATGTATGGGGCTGGACAGGGAGCGCCGTGCCTATGCTCCAGAAACGAGCGGAGTACTTTGAATCACTCCTACCTCTGCTCAATACAGTGGACCTCCTCCAGCACAAGCAGTGCGTAGAAAAGCAGATTCAAAGAATTCGCTCGGAGTATATTGAGCGAGAGAAAAAGAGAGCCTTCATGGAAGACTAAAACAAAAATTATTGAACACATGTTATTTTAGATTGCCACTTCGACCCAGGGACGTAGCCCAAAACACCCCCTCCCGACCATATCCCCCGCCGAGATAGACACCCGCTCAGATAACAACCGCCTCGATCCCTCGCCTCCGGGCCACCCCACCCGGAAGGTCAATGACCGAAGAGACGGCATCGATTATCGTCCCATCGGCGGTGGCCACCACAGACCGGCATGCCTTGAGCCTCCGGTCCACGTCTTTGGCAGTCTCTGCGGCCCCACGAATATCGACCTCCGCCATCATCTCCCTGACCACCCCTGCCAGCTCGCCGCTCTTACTCATCTGTTGGTCCAAAAGAAACTCGACCTGCGCCACATTTTTTAGAAGATCGAGGACCTCGCAGAGGGCCGGCCCGGTCAGCCCGGAAGATCGATAACTCCTGAAGACGCCCCGGGTGTCCCGGAGAAAGCCATCATCACACCGGTAGACTGGCACCCCGGCCAGGAGGCTCTCCGTGGTGATGAGAACGTTGTAGCCGTCCACGGCCACCTTCCTGGACCGAAGGGCATCCAGAGGCAGAACCTTTCTCCGGCGCGACCCGGCAGCCTCGCGAGGAACGACCACCCTCGTCAAGACGAACCGCTTCTCCTCGGGCAGACGGTGATGGTCGGATACGAACCTGACCGCCGACCCGATAGGATAACCCCGGTCCGCCAGGTACCTCACCTCTGCAACAGCCGTTCTCAGGACCGCCTCGACCTCAGGTTCGCCTCCGCCGATAGTCTCGCCTCCTGGTAGAGATCTCTGCCCAAAGAGTCCATGGCCACGACCAGGGGACCGAACTCCTCGGCCTCAAACACCCAGAGGGCCTCGGCCATCCCCAGCACCGCCAGATGAACATCGATCACCTTGAGGTGTCGGGAGGCCAGAGCACCGCAGCCGCCAGGATAGGCGAGATAGACCGCCTGAGACCGGAGATGTTCGGAAGCTTCCGATATGCCGCCTTTGCCGATGATCGCCTTGACGCCCTTATCGACCACCTCTTTGGTGTACCTGGCCATCCTGCTGCTGGTGGTGGGACCTGCCGAGATGACCAGATCGTCTCTGATCAACGGCCCGCAATGGTAGAGAACCGCCCCATTGAGATCCACCGGCAGACGGCCTTCTGTTCGGAGAAGAGCATGAACCTTGTCCCTGGCGGTGTAGATGGTGCCGCTGATCCAGACGAGGTCGCCGGCGCAAAGGTTTCTGACATCATCGACCGTTAGCGGAGTCTTCAATCTATGTTCCATCCATTATCTCCCACCGTAGCAGACGCGCTCCTGTTGGCCCAGCACTGGAGGTTCACCGCCACCGGGAGTGATGCGGTGTGGCAGCAGGCGGTCAATATCTTCACACCCAAGGCAGTAGTGTCTCCTCCAAGTCCCATGGGACCTATGCCCAGATCGTTGATCCTGGCCAGAAGGTCTCGCTCCAGTTTCGCCTCCGAGGACCCGGACATCTCTAAGAGCGCCCTCCTGGCCAGCCTCGGAGCAAGATCGAAGGTGCCTCCTATCCCCACCCCCACGAAGAGAGGAGGGCAGGCCATCCCCCCACGCTCGACTATCGTTTCCAGGACGAACTCCAGGGGATCGTCGGCAGGGTTGAGCATGGCCAGGAGGCTCATGTTCTCCGAACCGGCGCCCTTGGGAAAAGCGGTGATCCTCAGAGCGTCTCCATCGACGAGGTCCAGTATGAGGTCCGGCATGCCCGGCCCGGTGTTGTCGTCGGTGTTGATCCTGGTCAAAGGATCGACGGCGTTGGGCCGGAGGGGCACCTCATCGGTGGCCCGCCTGACGCCATCGGCGACGGCCTCTCTCAGGTCGAAAGGAAGACTGGCGTCCCTGCCCAGCACCAGATGGAAGACGGGGAAACCGGTGTCCTGGCAGATGGGAATTTGATCCTGGGCCGCGATTGCCACGTTCTCCAGTATCGCCTCCAGCTGAGATTCGGCCAGAGGGTTCGACTCTCTCCGGGCGGCCTCTTCGATACGGTCCACGACCCACCCTGGCAGAGAGGTCTCCGCCCGGGCGAGAACGGCCACTGTCGCCTCCACCAGGTCAGCGCGTTTCAAGTTCTCTTTTTCCTCTGATCTTGATCGGTTTGGACTGGTCGGCCAGGTGGAGTTCGGTCTCCATGCCCAGGGCTCGTTCCATGGCGTACTTGTGCAGGTCTCCCGAGGCGTGGATGCCGCCTTCGCCCCCCCGGACCGCCCGACAGGGATACATCTGACAGAGGAGGCCCGCGTGGGGGGGTGCTTCCTCCACGGTCTTGCCCACGATCTCTTCTGCCATATACCAGGTGCTGCCGCAAGGAGATCCTCTTATTACTTTTACCCCGGCGATGCAGCCATCTTCCACCGAGACCTCCAGCTCGGGCCTGCCCAGCTTCTTAGCGAACTCGTCCACCACATCCACGCCACACTCCTCCAGGGTGCAGCAGATCTCGTCCACCTCCACGTATAGCCCGTACCGGTCGGCTATCTTCTGCAGCTCCGGCACCGATCCGGCCCGGGCCAGACCTCCGGGGATGATGACTGCTTTGGCACCGGCTTCGCCCGCCCTGGCGACGATCTCCGGGGTCACGTCGAGATGGAGCGAATAGGTGATTATTATCTTCGATGCGAAGAATCCCGGGTCGAGGTCGAGCCCGTCCAGAAACTCTTCCGGGTCCTCGATGAAGTCGGGCAGGAACTCGGGCACCTCTGCGGATAGCACCTCGAAGTCCGTCTTATCCCGGATGTTCTCGATCAGCCGTTCGCCGTACTTGCCCCTGATGACCACTCCAACACGCATGCGAGGGAGATTATGGGACGTGGGTTAATAGCTTTCCTCTTCTCGGAGTACATAAAGTATAACTTTATGTGCTCAAGTATAGTCCTGAACGCTAAGTTTGACACTTATCCGATGCGCAAGACGATCCAAGCCCAAGAAAACGCTGGCCTTGTAGCAGATGACATCTTTGAGATGCCCCACTAAGTATCAAGTTACTCGAATCGGTCTATGAGGCAGTCCTTGCATGTATGCTTGAAGAGTGCGGGTGGAACATCAAGTATATATTGCCTTTGACTTCAATAGCATGTATTTCGACGAGCGGGACTTCGCGTCTTCGCGTGAGTCAGAAACTATGGGGCACGCGAAGACGCGAAGGGTGGTGACCCGTCGATGAATGTAGAATAAGTCTCTTCCGTCGTGGTGGATACGGCTATTTTGTTCGCGAAACATGTAGATGACTTCTTTGAGATGCTTCATTAAGTATCAAGTCTAAGGTTCATGACTATACATAGCGCTTCCATTCGAGTTTAGGTGTACCGAAGTTGACAATAAGTCCAAGTGGAAGATTGGTAGCCTTCAAGTAATTGAGCAGTTGCGCTTCTTCGATCCCGGTAATGGCCGTTATCTCGACCACAATCCGGTCATAGCACAAAAAGTCCGCGACGTATCCCTTTTTAACACCCTGCCTTTGTAGGAAATCGCTATCCGCTTTTGGGGCACGTGGGTAATCCGACGTTCAACAAGTTCAATCTCCAAGGCTTCCTGATAAACGGCCTCCAGAAAACCGCATCCCAGTTGGTTGGACACTTCCATCGCCGCACCCACAACTTGATAAACCTCATCCTTCAGAATCAATTCGCGTTCATTCGCGGTTTTTCACTCCGATATTCACGTCCACGATCATCATCGTGTCGTTGCCGAAGACGTCCACCACCTTTACGGCCAGTTTGCGCCGGCCCGGCTTGCATGACAGTGCTTTCTGGTATACATAAAGTTTTCACTGGTAATGAACATCTGGTTGAAATGTTTTCATTGGCAACGAGAGATAATATTAGCACCACAATTTCCACAAAGTTGTGGAGGCATGATGCCGAAAAACCATTTATATTTCATATCACACAAACTATAATTTTGTGTGCTCCTGATAAATCCGACCGAAGGGTGGATTTACTCGCCCGCCGCAGATGAAACAGGTACGAAAGATGAGAGACTGGGACGCGGAGAAGACCGCAAGGGATCCCAAGACAGATAGAGAGGAACTGGAGACGCTGGCCAGGAGCTGGGACTGGCACGTCAGAAGAGCGGTGGCCCAGAACCCCTGCGCGCCCCCGACGATCCTCGATGAGCTCGCACGAGACAATGTACAGTGGGTGAGGGAGGCGGTGGCCGGAAACCAGAAGACGAGCCCGACGGTGCTGGTCCTCCTGGCTCATGATGCCGACGGCTTCGTCAGGGCGACGGCAGCCCTGAGCGAGTCTGCCCCGCCGGACGTACTGGAGGAGCTAGCCCATGACGAGACCGTAGACTTCGAGTACACCCGCTCCAAGAACCGGTACATCACCCAGGAGGCGGTAGCCAAGAACCCCCGCACCCCTACCGAAGTCATCAAGTTTCTGGCTTCGCACGGAGACGAAGATGTGAGGGCCTCGGCAGCCTCCAACCAGAAGGTGCCTTCTGATGTCGTCTTCAGGCTGAGGACCGACCAGAGCTGGGTGGTGAGAAAAAGGGTTGCAGAGAGTCCCGTCACCACGGTGGAGGTGCTGGACTGGCTGGCCGCGGACAGGATCCAGGACGTGAGAAAAGCAGTGGCCCAGAACCCCCGAACCTCTACAGGATCGCTCCGGGGGTTGGCCATGGACCGCGACACGGATATCAGGGTCTCCGTGGCCAAGAACCCCTGCGCGGACACGGAGACCCTGGAGGTTCTCTCAGAGGACTGGTCCTGGAAAGTGAGAGATCAAGTGGCAAAGAACCCCAGCACGCCTGAAGAGATGGTGAGAAGACTGGCCAAAGACGGCGACCAGAGCGTGAAGAAGACGGCACAGGCGCGTCTGGATAAGTGATCCCGTTCTCTGAGGATCCGTGTTCGTCTTAGCCCGGGTCTACCGGTGGTCTGAAACGGGACCGCTGCATCAGGGTTATCACACCGGGTGCATATCAGATTCTCATTACAGACCTGGCCGGATGCGACCAACAGGATGCGGTACTGCTTAAGTCGTTTATCCAAAGAGTTAAAAGCGATAGGGTCGCTCCTTCTTTCGTGCTCATATTCGGCCATCTCGGCCTCACCTTAGCCCTGGCCTATCTTGCCAGAAAAGTATATCCACACCTCAACCCCAGCCTCGCTTTTGTGGCCCTGGGATCATTGCTCCCGGATATCATCGACAAGCCTCTGGGCTACCTGATATTCGGCGACATGGGCACGGGCCGGATATTCGCCCATACCCTCCTCTTCTTCATCGTGCTGGCAACCATCGCGGCGGCTCTGCGAAGCCGTGAGTTCGCATCCCTGGCAGGAGGGGTCTTCGCCCACCTCATCGAAGATTCGATGTGGAAGATGCCAGCGGTGCTCTTCTGGCCTCTCCTGGGAAGCTTCCCGGTCAACCCTCCACAAGGGGTTCTAAGCTACATCCAGATGCTCTTGACGGGGCTCCAGAACCCCGCCGTACTCGTACCCGAGGTCCTGGGTTTTGTTTCTCTTATCTATATTATATCACAGATGAGGCCAATCATAATTACGATGATCAAGACACGCTTTATGTCAGGCGGCGGATCGGATTGATAAAAAACAAGCAGATCCTGGTCACTGGCGGCGCCGGGTTCATCGGCGGCCATCTGGTGGACGCCCTCATCGGATCGAACAGGATCTCTGTTCTGGACAACTTCTCCTCCGGAAATAGAGATGTTATCGAACACCACCTCAGTGATCCGGCATTCACCCTGGTGGAGGCGGACCTGCTCGACCCCGCCGCCGTCAACGGAGTGGTCGAGGGCAAAGACCTAGTATTTCATCTGGCCGCCAACCCGGACGTGAAGCTAGGAACGGAGGATACCCGCGTTCATCTGGAGCAGAACGTCCTCGCCACCTATAACCTCCTGGAGTCGATGCGGAAGCACGACATAAAGGAGATCGCTTTCACATCCACCTCCACCGTCTATGGCGAGGCTGAGGTCGTCCCCACACCAGAGGACTACGGCCCTCTCCGGCCCATATCCCTATACGGTGCCTCCAAGCTGGCCTGCGAGGCTCTGATCTCCTCCTACTGTCACACCTTCGATATGAGATCCTGGATATTTCGCTTCGCGAACATCGTCGGAGAGAGAGGGACCCACGGCGTGCTGGTCGACTTCATCGACAAACTGAACAAAAATCCCGGGGAGCTGGAGATATTGGGCTCCGGAAAACAGAAAAAATCGTATCTGGAAGTTCGCGACTGCGTCGAGGCCATGATCTGTTGCGTGGAGAAGGGTCACGATAGGGTGAACATATTCAACATAGGATCGGCCGACGCGATAGACGTCGTGGAGATCGCAGATATCGTATCGGATAAGATGAAACTGCAGAACGTTGCCTATAGATACACCGGCGGGATCGACGGTCGCGGATGGAAAGGAGATGTGAAGATGATGCACCTCTCCATAAACGCCGCAGAAAGCCTCGGCTGGAGACCGCGCCACAGCTCCAAAGAGTCCATAGAAGCTGCCGTCGAGGCGTTGTTAGAGGCGGTTCCGTCGCGGTAAATACATGCGGCGTCGGTGCCTTCTAGGACAAAAAAACGCGAGAAGCCTGCAGGTTCGCAAAAGTTAGGAGATGAAGCGACGAGGGGTCTTGCTTCTCCTTGAGCCGTATTGGACAAAGTATTTATATGGTCTGAACATTGATTAGGATATATCGTAGGGTTGAGAGGGAACGTATGCTATCATCAATAATGAGTACTACATCGGCCATGAGTACTACATCAGCCATGAGTACTACATCGACTGTCACCATGTTCAGCACGATCGGTGCCGCTGAGATCGGCGTCGCTGCGGTCATCTGTCTTATAATTCTTCTCAGCGCATCTGAGATATTATCGGCATCCAAACTGTGGAATGAACGCTTATCTACGTCTTTCAACTTGGCGATCTGGCCGCTGGTGGTCACCTTCGTTGCGATAGTCTTCTTCAGAGTGACAGAGATCCTCTGATCATAACTGTTTTTAGTGAAGCCTTCATCACCGGGATTATGCTCTCAGCCAGTGCGAGGCTTCTGTTCCAGTTTTCTCAGCCCTCGGAAGTATTGGGCGAGAGAAGGCATGCGCCGGGCGCGCAGCGCCCGGATGGCCGGACCGCTACCGGGCGCCGGTATCGATGCTCACCGGACATGAACCCGGGTGCCCAGGCTCGGTCAGATCTGGATCGCTCTGGCAGCCACGTCCGTTATATATTCTGTATCTCCTCCTTCGTAGCCAGCTTCATCCCCGCCCCGCCGAGAACCACCTTCGCCTTCTCCAGGTCGTCCACCCGGATTATGAGCATCGCCCTCTCCGCCTTGGTGGTCACGAAAGCGTAGGCATAATCGACGTTGATCTCGTTGCCGCCCAGAACGTTCATGATCTCATAGAGCCCGCCGGGGATGTCCTTCATCTCCACCGCCAAAACGTCGGTCTCGGAGACGGTGAACCTGCTCTCGCGCAACACCTGGTATCCCTTCTCCGGAGAATCGACCACCATCCGGATCACGCCGAAGTCTCCAGCCTCGGCCACGGTCAAGGCGCGGATGTTCACCCCGGCATCGGAAAGCGTCTTCGCCACCCGGGCCATCCTGCCGGGCTTGTTCTCCACAAATAATGAGATCTGTTTTATAGCCACCATTTTTCACACCTTCCTATTGTCTACGACCCTGACGGCCTTGCCTTCGCTGCAGGGATGGTCCCCGGCTCCATGACCGTGATATCTTCCGGTCTCACGCCTGCTTCGTTGAACCTCTGCCTGTAGAAGGGCGGTGGTCGTAGATGTAGCTGACCATCGTTCTCAGTCGCTCTTCCAGGAGCTTGCGCAGATCTTCGATCGGCATACGCTCGATGTGGTGGTTCCAGTAGTCAAACATGCCAATCAACCTGGATCTCCAGGTAGATTTTGTGCAATAAAAAACGATCGATCCTTCCTTCAGATAAATACGAAAGAGTGCAACACACTGTCTGTCCGGAAGAGAAAAGATCGAGAATGGATATTCGGAAGTCTGATATACAATCATGGGATATCTCTGATAGTACATAAAGCATAACTTTATGTGCTCAAGTAAATCCGACCGAAGGGAGGATTTTCTCGTTGTACATAAAGTATAACTTTATGTGCTCAAGTAAATGTGAGCATAAGCAAACATTTTCTTGTGGGAGGCAACAGATCTTGAGGGCAGAAATTTGTCTTTGCGTGTTTCTGGTGGCGCTCCTGGCAGCCGGACCGGGAGGGGGACAGATGGCAGACTTCAACCAGAGCGAACCGGTATTGGATCTGTCACAAGGGTCCCCCCTCGAGCCACAGGGGCTCCTGCCCACGGCCGTGCCGACGCAGAACAGGTCCGAGATGGGATGGACCGGCTGGACCGTCCTGGAAGGAATACGGGTGACCACCTCTCCGGCAGCGGTCTCACCGGAACCGGACGTGATAGATCTATTCGTGGGCGGGAACGATAGTGGGCTCTGGCACGTCCATCACCAGGAGAACTGGTCGGCCTGGAAGAAGATCTTCGGCCCCCCTCCCTATAATAAAGAGACCGTGGGCGTACCCTTCAGGAAGTACGATCTCAGCGTGGTCCACACCCGGGGAGCCTATCACCTCTTCACCTGGGGGCCGACCAACCACAGCCTCTACAAGAGATGCTGGGCCTCGGGAAAGGAGGCCGCCTGCAACCAGAGCATGGACTGGACGAAGATCGACGGATATATAAGCTCGCGACCTGCGGCGGTGGTCTGCTACGACAGGATCTATCTATTCGCCCTGAACGATTCCGGATGGATCATCTGGAACCGGGCAGATCCGTCCTCGACCGACGAAGATCCCATCTGGAAGGGCTGGTTGCCTCTAAGAGGGCCTTTCGGATCGCCCCCTGCCGCCACATCGACAGGAAAGACGATCCACCTCTTCGCCCCGGACAAAAATGGCGAGATCGTCCACCTCACCTGGCTGATCGATACCGGCAAGGTCACCGCCGATACGTTAAAGTACGATATGAAATGGCCGGCGGCAACCACCCTGGGCACCAACATCGATCTCTTCGGGGTTGAAGGAGACAATATCGTCCACATCTGGCATAACGGCACCGACTGGCAGAACCTGGAGAACCTGGGGGGTGAGGTGAGGAGCAGGCCAGCGGTGGTCTCCAACGGATCACAGATCCGGGTTTTCGCCCATGGGGAGGGCGAGAGGCTCTGGGAGATCGGGTACGTCGCCCATCCAGCAAAAGAATAAGAATAACAATAATAATAATAACAGGATAGACGGTGGTCAGAGCTCCTCGATAGCCTCCCTCACCAGCCGGTTAGCCTCACCGGGGTCGGCTCGTCCCCGTGTCTTCTTCATCACCTGGCCCACGATAAAGTTGATGGCTTTCTCGTTTCCTCCTCTGTAGTCTTCTACCGCCGGGCCGCACTCCGCCACCGCGGCGCGTACCGCCACCCGAACGGCGTCGTCCTCTGCCTTGCCCAGCCCCCTGGCCTTCACGATCTCCGCCGGAGATCCTCCTTCGTCCAGGATCTGGCGGACGACCTCCACGGCACCCTTCTCTGTGATCGCCTCCAGTTCCAGCATCTTTAGGATCTCCACCATCTGATCCTCGTGGAAGTTCTCTATGGACAGGTCACGGTAGTTCAACTCCCCCTTGAGAACGTCTGCGATCCAGACCGCGGCCAGCTTCGGCGGGGCCTTGCCCGCCACCCTCTCATAAAAGTTGGCCACCTTGATCTCCGAGGTGAGAGACTTGGCGTGGTCATCGGTTATGCCGTACTGCGTTCTGAACCGATCTCTTTTGGCATCGGGCAGCTCGGGCAGCTCTTCTTGGACCCGGGGAACCCAGTCCGCGATCCTCATGGGAACCAGGTCGGGCTCGGGGAAGTAGCGATAGTCATGGGCCTCCTCCTTCGTCCTTATGGAGACCGTGACCCCCCTCAGCTCGTCGTAGTGGCGGGTCTCCTGGACCACCTTCATCCCTCTCCTTCTCACGTTCTTCTGCCTGGTGATCTCGTAGTTCAAGGCCTTCTCCACCCCTTTATGGCCGGAGATGTTCTTGACCTCGGCCCTATCTCCGCCGACCAGGGATAGGTTGGAGTCGACCCTCATGGCCCCCTCCAGGTCGCCGTCGAAGACGTCCAGATAATCTAAGATGCTCCTCAGCTTGTCCAGGAAGGCTCTGGCTTCTTTGGGCGACCGGAGATCGGGTTCGGTCACCACCTCCAATAGGGCCATCCCGCACCGGTTGTAGTCTACCATGGTATACTTGGCCCGGTCGATGGTTCCCGCATGAACCAGCCTTCCCGGATCCTCCTCCATGTGCACCCGGTTGATCCTGACGACCCGCTCACCATCTTCGCCCTTGATCAGCATGTGCCCGCCCAGGCCCAGGGGATAGTCGTACTGGGTTATCTGGAAAGCCTTGGGAAGGTCGGGATAGTAGTAGTTCTTCCTGTAAAAGAGGGTCTCCTCCTGGACGACGCAGCCCAAGGCCAGAGCCACCCTGATGGCATACTCTACGGCTTTCTTGTTGATCATTGGCAGGGTGCCCGGCAACCCCAGACAGACCGGGCAGGTGTGGGTGTTCGGGTCGTCGTCATGATAGTCTGTGGAACAACTGCAGAAGAGCTTCGAGTTCAGCTTGTTGAGCTGGACATGGACCTCCAGCCCGATGATTACCTCGTTCTCCATATCAGATCACCTCCTGCGGTCTGGCGGCATGATGGGGTGTGGCATCCTCGTAGGCCCGGGACACCCTGAATACGGTCTTCTCGGCAAAGTGATCTCCTACGATCTGCAGTCCCACGGGCAGACCTCCGGCGAACCCGCAAGGCAGAGATATGGCGGGCACCCCTGCCAGGTTTATGGGCACGGTAAATACGTCGGCCATGTAAAGAGATAGCGGGTCTTGGATGCGTTCCCCTATGCGGAACGCGGGGAAAGGCATTGTGGGCGTGACCAGAACGTCTACATCTTGGAAAGCCCGCAGGAAGTCCTCTTTGATCAGGGTCCGCACCTTGAGGGCCTTGAGATAGTACCTCCCGTAGTACCCGGCAGAGAGAGCATAGGTTCCCAGGAGTATCCTCCTCTTGACCTCGGGACCGAAACCCGCGGCCCTGATCTCCGAGAAGGTGGTATGCCAGTCCTTATCCGTCCCTATTCTCAGCCCGTAACGGAGCCCGTCGAACCTGGCCAGGTTGGATGAGGCCTCGCTCATGGCGATGATGTAGTAGGCTGCCAGGGCGTACCTGGTATGAGGGAGGCTGACCTCTCTCCAGGAAGCGCCCAGATCCTCCAGGACGGATATGGCGTCCCAGACCGACCTCTCCACAGAACTGTCGAGACCCTCGCCGAGGTACTCTTTAGGCACTCCGCATACCATGCCTCTGACCCCGTCCTCCAGACCGTCCAGGTATCCCCCTTCGGTCTTCGCCGAGGTAGAGTCTCGCGGATCATGACCGGCTATCACATCCAGCATCAGGGCGGCATCTTCGACCGTGCTGGCAAGAGGACCGATCTGTTCCAGAGAGTTGGCATAGGATATGAGGCCGTACCTGGATACCAGACCATAGGTGGGCTTCATGCCCACGATCCCGCAGAAGGAAGCCGGACACCGGATCGATCCTCCTGTATCGGAGCCGAGAGCGCAGGGTGCCTCGCCTGCAGCCACCGCCGCCGCGCTACCGCCACTGGACCCTCCGGGTACCCTCTCCGTATCCCAGGGGTTACGGGTGGGGCCGAAGCAACTGGTCTCCGTGGACGTTCCCATGCAGAACTCGTCCATGTTGGTCTTGCCGAGGATTATGACCCCCTCCGCCTTCAGCCGTTCGATAACGTGGGCATCGTAAGGAGGTATGTAACCCCGGAGTATCCACGAGCTGCAGGTGGTCTCTATACCCCTGGTGGATATGGAATCCTTGATGGCTATGGGAATCCCCGCCATCCGACCGTCCCAAGGAGATTCGTCGAACTTCCTCGCCCGGGCCAGGGCAGACTCTTCGGCCAGGACGTTATAGGCGTTCAGTCGGCTCCGCTTGACCCGCTCCAGGAGAGCGCTGATCACTTCTTCGGCCGATCCCGAGGCGATCTCTTCTTTAAGCTCTCTCAACATGAGATCACACGATCCTGGGGCTTTTGAAGTAGCCGTTCTCCCTCTTAGGAGCGTTGCGGAGGGTTTCTTCCTGGGGCAGAGACTCTTTTGCCTCGTCCTCCCGGAAGATGTTGACAAGTTCCACCATCCGGTAAGTGGGTTCCACATCTTCTGTATCCAACTCATCGAGCTGGTGGAAGTATTCCAGAACGGTGTTGAACTGGTCTACAAACTCGTCCTTCTCGTTCTCGGCGACCCTTATGCTGGCCAACCAACTAATGTGATCCACATCTTCTCCGGTAATCATGCCTATCCCAACATTGATCCTTCTTCGGGCAATAAAATCTGTGAGGCTATCAACCTTTTGCCGGACGAGGGGCAGGACCGGGACCGCTGCAGCCTGCACGTTATCAGAAATCAATAAAAAATAGGTAACTACTCAGGTACCTAAACCACTATCGGGGGACTTCACTATGCAGGAACTACCCGGGACATGGGGCATACTGTAACCAAACACGGAATATAACC
>JGI24025J20009_10002452_pt1 | contig 13310 bp, 7 predicted proteins | sample Cruoilmetagenom3_FD_20009 | JGI IMG/M metagenome (IMG submission 20009)
ACCACAAGATTACACAGATTTCCACAAGATTTCTGTGTTAATCTTGTGTAATCTCGTGGTTTTATAGGTAGATATCCACACAATATTGAGTAAGTACAATTTATCTTATTGAATGTATCTATTCTGCTTTTTCTGCTTTTCTTTTTAAAAACGGGACCTTCGTTGATGTCACAAGGCGCATAATATAGCCACTTGTCACTTTCTAAAAGCTTATCTGTCTTTAGCGCATTATATTCATTCCCCCGCTCTCGAATCCTAAACCCCTTCCTCTCCCCCCACCTCGCCGGACGCCCTCTGCAATGCAGCAATGCCTGCGACCGTGTATGCCTTCGAGAGCAGCGTTGCGATATTGTCTTTGCTTATGGAAAACGGAGCGTCTCCGAGCCTTCTCAGGACCGCGGCTTCCACCTCCGGGCGGGTCGGGTTCACCGAGAACGAATCGAGCGCATCACCAGCCTCCCAGAATGAATCCATACATTCATCGAGCGGTTTTACGCTCTTCCCCTCTTCCTCTTCCGCGGAAGCATCAGAAACACGCCGTTTCCTGAGCGCATCGATGATATCCTCCTTTGTTCTGCCCCTCAGCTTGAAGATGAGGAACGGATCCTCATCGAACCGCTCTGCCAGCAGGTAATAGACGGCTGCGATGTGCTTGCACGGGTTTGCCCAGTCCGGACACGAACAATCGGTTTCAAGATCGTTTAATTTCACCGGAAAGAGCGAGATTCCGGCTTCTGCGAAAGCATCCTCTATATCAGCCGGCATCTCACCCGTCAGGAGTTTTGCTGCGAATATCGCTTTTGACGCCATCACGTCTGCCACCTTCTCCCAGTCCGCATCAGAGATCGGATCCATCCTGATTGTGACGCTGTATGGCTTCGATCCTGAGCCCTGAACCTTCGATTTGACGGTCCCTTCCCGGACATCGATCGAGATCACCTGCCCCTTCCTCGCATAAGAGCGTCCGCGGGTCAGTCTTGTCCCCATACTGAATGATTCGAGAACAGCGATCCAGCGTTTCGACCACCACGTCGTTCCGATCTCGCCCCGCTTGCTCTTCGCCTTTATGCCGTTCTTCACCTCTTTTGGCTTTTCGGGCTTGTAGTATTCCCAGTAGCCCCATCTCACCATCGTTAATCGCCTCCGGAAAGCGCGGCATCACGGCTCAGCGTGAAGATATCCTTGAGTTCGTCGGTAGATAGTTCGGTGATCCACGCCTCGCCAGTACCGACGATGGCGTCTGCAAGCGCTTTCTTCTCCTCTATCATCTGGTCTATCCGCTCTTCGAGCGTTCCGATGCAGACGAACTTATGCGCGAAGACGTTCTTTGTCTGCCCGATGCGGAAGACGCGGTCTGTTGCCTGGTTCTCAACAGCAGGGTTCCACCAGCGGTCGAAGTGGAAGACATGGTTTGCGGCTGTGAGGTTGAGCCCGAACCCGCCTGCCTTGAGTGAGAGAACAAAGAGCCGCGGTCCGTGCTCGTCCTGCTGGAACCGCTGGATCATCTCGTCCCGCTGTTTCCTTGGTGTCCCGCCGTGCAGGAATAGCACCTCGCAATCGAACCGCTCCTGCAGATGGTGGCGCAGCATGGCGCCCATTCCTGCAAATTGTGTGAAGATCAGTGCTTTGTCGCCCTCGGAAAGCACCTCCTCAAGCATCTCACCAAGACGCGTCAGTTTTCCTGATCGCGCCTTTAGGGAGCTTCCGTCCTGGAGAAAGAGCGCTGGATGGTTGCAGATCTGCTTGAGTTTCGTAAGTGTTGCAAGCACAATCCCCTTTCGCTCGATTCCGTCCGCGTACTCGAGCTTATCAAGCATCTCCGCAACCACTGCTTCGTAGAGCGATGCCTGCTCATGCGTCAGGTTGTGGTAGACCTTCGCCTCCACCTTCTCAGGCAGGTCCTGTATTATAGTGGGATCGGTCTTCAGACGTCTCAGGACGAATGGCTGGATTATGCGCCTGAGCACCTCTGCACGCGCCTCGTCCCGATACTTCTCGATAGGTATTGCGAAGCTCTTGCGAAATGCCTGTGCGGATCCGAGGTATCCGCGGTTTAAGAAGTCCATGATCGACCAGAGGTCTGATAGCCGGTTCTCAACAGGCGTTCCTGTGAGCGCGATCGTGTGATCGGCTTTGATCCTCTTTATCGCCTGCGTCTGCTTGGCAGCGGGATTCTTGATGTTCTGCGCTTCATCGAGGACTATGTGCCGCCAGTGAACCTGTGATAACGCCTCTTCGTCACGATGTGCCAGTGAGTATGTGCTGATCACGAGATCGTGCTTCTCTGCCTCCTCCGCGAATGCTCTGCCAGCGAGCCGGTCAGCGCCGTGATGGATCATCACCCCAAGAGATGGCGCGAACCGCTCGACCTCCTTTCGCCAGTTGCCGACGACCGACATCGGGCAGATCAGGAGTGTCGGATCAGGGGTTCCCCCCTCTCCGCCCATCTCCTCGCGAACGTGTAGAAGAAATGCGATCAACTCGATGGTATTGTGGCAGAGGATATTGTTTGCAATGAAGTTGTGATGTTCTTCAACTTCAAAGTCGTAAACCCAGCCATCGTATTGCACCTCTTCTATCTCCTTAATCATACAATAATACACTTCATTGTCAAGCAGGTGCTGCAATCGTGTTTTCGTTGCTGATACCAGTTGCTTATCCAGCCGCGTATATGCCTTAAGTGTCTGCGATGTCCATTTTGAGCGATTCAACTCCCTATATCGCTTTTCTGCTTCACCGCTGATAACGTCATCCATCGCATGTATCACCTTCTCCAGACTCGCGCGAGAGAACTGCTGCGAGCCATCGATGTACACGGTGGTGTACATACCGAAATGGCGAATCGGGAGCTTTGTAGCTTCAACTACGCTGGCGACGAGATCAGAGGCCGGAATTCCTTCAACATTTGTATTGTTCGCAGTTTCGCATATTTTCCTTAAACGCTGTTGTTTTTCAGGAATGGAAAAACCGATTTCCTGATAAAATCTCCTTGCCGAGTTACCACCAATAGTGCCGATGTAATAGGTGCGATATATCCCGCTTCCATTTGTGGCTCGCTTCTTTTTGGCGGAAATGCGTATCCATATACCAAAACGGCGGAGGAGGTACGAGAGTTGTTGAATTAGCATCGATGAGGCTGTGCTAATCTCAACACTCCTCATGCTTTCGACAGATGAACCCTCGGCGTCGAAGTAGTTTCGCAGAAAGACTCGCACGCTATCAAGATCGGATTGCATGATGAACGGAGGGATGGTTTTACCCCGAGATCGCCGCCCCCAGAAATACCCTTTATCCGAAAGAAAACGTTCATATTCCCGACTATTAATCTCCAGATTAGGAGTTTTACCGGCATAAGTCCGAATAGCCGGGGAGTTAATCTTAATTTTGTTTTTTTTGCATATTCGAAGGATGATTTGTCGTAAATCATCGAGCCGTTCGGTGTCTTTTTGTGTAATGCTCAGCATTGCCATGTTTGTGGGCTCACAACCTTTTGCAATTTGCCAGGCAAGGAATTTTACCAGATCCGGGTCTTCCGGTCTTCCATCCCAGATAATCTTTGCGGGCACACAGACGTAATCACCCTCGTGAAGGTCGTTTGTCCAGCCTTTGTCCGTGAGAAGTCGATGGCGATAGGTGATGGTCACATTGCTTCCGTCTTCCAGATGAACTTTGCGGAGACGTGTATTGACATACTGGCGGTACAGTTTTTGAATGCGTGATTGCACAATTTTTCCGGTCTCTGAGCAAAGAGAGTTGGTGCACAACGGTTCAGTGGGTACAGCCCAGAAGCCTTCGCCATCAAACATCGCTTCCCCTGCATAACGACCCCAGATTTTATCAGCTCTTTGCAGGGTTCCGTTAACGAGTATCAGGGAATCGGCGCTCGTACACTTTCCGAGTCCCATATCATCTGCCAGACATGCGCCAAAACCAAATCCACCGAGATACGCAAGCCACGAGACGCCTTTCGCCTGATACGGGCGGAGGACTCCGTTAAACGCTCCGGGTTGATCGACAAGGGCTATCTTCGCACCATCTCCCCTCTCCCCCGCATCACCGCCTGAAAATTTGCTTAACATCTCTTTAAACCAGCCCTCGGTCTCGACTCCCACGACCGGAAGCCCGATCTCATCTCCGATATCTTCCGCACCAAGCCCGAGACGCATCGCTTCGCCAAGCGTAATCTCGCGCTCCTTGTGCTTCTTTTCGAAGAAATTGATCGCGGTCTCGATATCCTCATCCCGCAGCTCCACCCACTCACCACGTACCCGGACGAGCGGTATCTTTAAACTGGCTAAATGCTTAAATTCATCCATAGAAAGCGTTTTATCTCCGATCGCTACCGTCCAGTCGTAAGACATGATCGATTTTACGCTGAAATGCCCTGAACCGATGCCACCTTCCTGCACCGGGGACGGTGTCTTGATCTTTAATTTGACGCCGAGACGTGCGCCCGGTTTCTCCCACCATGGCGGGAGAAGAACTCCGAAACCGTTCTGCTCAAGAAGAGGGGCAAACTCCCGCAGGAAGGAATACGCCTGCCCCGCACTCATATCAAAACCCACAGGGCGTGCATCCTGCAAACTCCTCTCGATTGGGGGGTACGTCTGAGAAGCTCTGCCAAGGTCGGCAAGCAACTGCTCCTGCGGGTTTTTGAACTTTCGTTTGAGAAACGTGAGTGTTTCCGACCGTGTCTTCCATACCTTCTCCGCAGGGATCAACAGACTCGGGTCGTCCTTCGCCTGAAGAAAGAAACCGAGACTCCACATATTCCAGCCCCGCCCCGGGTCCCTGTCACGAGTTTCATCGCCACCATTCTCACCATCATAGTCGCCACCATCCATCTCTTCATACTCCTCCTCATCAGGATCCGGTGGTGCATCAAGCCTGAAACACGTGCGAAATGGCGCAGATGACATGGATGGCTGGAGCCCGGTGAGCCACCCCTCTAACTCACCAGAGAATGCTGCCACATCCTCGATCGGTGCATCGAGCGCGGGATTCCCGGTCGATAGTGCCGATACGAACCGCTCCGGCAGCGGGGTGATTCTGGGGCGGCGACCACGGCGAGGCGGGATCAGTGATATGGACTCGAGGCTCCTGCGCACGAACACGTCAACGGTTCGGTCGATAAAACTCCGAATTATATGCCGTGGCGGCGTATCCTGTGCGTATGGTCGCCCCTCTTTCCGGATGATGAGTGCCCGGCAGTACGCGGGCATCGCATCTGCGAGTGTGTGCACCCGTTCCACGTCATCTCCAGCGATCACCGCGGTCCAGACCGCGGCATTCTCTTTGATTGTGGGTACGAACTGTTCTTCCGTGATAAGCGCAAGCGATAATAGGGCTGCTTCGGTCCAGAACCGAAGCGAACTCCCAAAGGCGATGCCGTGGGGCGGACTGGCTGGTAGATCGAGTAAGAGATCAAACGCCGAGCCCGGATCAAATATTAGCATCTCGACATTCCAGCCGGCAAGCGCGGTCGCCTTCCCGTGGCTATACTCCTCCTCCCGGACAAGCCATGGCGATGGCAGCGGACCTCTCTGTGTCGAGGGGAGGAGAAGCGGCATCGTCCCGATTCCGCATGGAGTCTGCCCGAAGGTGCTTCCGACGATCTCGCTTAGCACATCGGCCGGAAGAGAGAATGGGTGAGTCCTGGGCTTTGGGTTTTTTGGCGGTCTTCCGCGGCGGGGCGGGGCGGTCAGTGGCAGCGCGGACGTCTCCGCCCATAAGCACAGTTCATCGCCGTTCCAGATTGCATGTAAGACCTGCATTATGCGCACTCCTTCGAAGGTATACTGATCGATGATGTGATTCTTCTCTTCATAAACCTGATCCGGATGATCGCTCTCAAGTCAGGTGACCGCACAAATAAGGAACTGTCACAAAATAACCCGGGCCAGGTCAAACCTTCTTACCAAAAAACCGCATCGATGGACCCTATACTGGAATCGGGTAAATCACTCCCTGCTCGCATCCGAGATTTCTAGCATCTTATCTATTATCTTATCTACCGTATCGTCCGGCTCAGTCATAGCGACCCCATGCAGCGCATCCACTATTGCCTCCTGCTTCAACATCCAATCATAGTCAGCCCTCATCCTGAAATTTTTTAAAACGCTGTACGCACGGTTGACCTCTGGTGTCCGCTCCAGGTCCTTGTACACATTCCTGATAAATCTCTCTGCTTCTCGCTTATCCTCTGGAATCGAATCCCTGTCGATGGTCAACACATCATAAAACGTTTTATCGCCGGTGTAGTCCATCCAATCAATGTGTTCAGCCATAATCAGGTCCTGCCTTCTCATATCTTCATAACATCTAAGCGCCACCAGATACATGCGATCATCCCCCTTCCATACCGGTTTCCTGCTCTCGCCGTCCATCAGATAATCCACCGGCAGAATTTCATCCGCTCTGTCAAGCATAAAATCGTATTCGAACCTCAACTGCGGATTGTTCAGTATTCTACAGGTATCTTCTACCAATCTCTTGTCCACACCCTCATTTTTACATTGCACCACTTCCCCTGCCTTCAATTTCGCCCTGTCCACGCCAAGAATCTCGTAGAACGTAGGTGCACCGAGATGATAGAGGTTAAGCCATGCACCGCGATGCGTCATGAGGTAATTCACTGTAGCATAATCTTTCTCTTCTTCTATCCATTCATCATGCTCTTCTACCAGTTCCCGCTTATCTTTCGCACTGTATCCCTGCATGAGCTTCAGAAAAAGACGCAAAATCTCCTCATAGTCGGAACGCTTTTTCCTGTCGCTTAACATCTCGCAGGCTCTCTCGATCACATCATCAGGATATGTGGAGTGCTCGATCTTTCGCTGGTATGCCTCCTTGATCACATCGGGCGGGTCGTTCTTCGAGACACAGAGCACGCAATAATACGTTGGAACCCCGGACAGGAGATCCTCGATGTAGTTAGAATACTGTTCTCCAAAACTTTCCATTTTTTTCCCATGCCCCATCAGCCGCGAAAAATCCACATAGCGTGTCGGGAATTTCCAATACGGGTCGTCACAGGCGAAGAGCTGCATCCATTCGTTATATGCCAGCTCCTCTTCCGAGATCTCTATCTTCTCTGCCTTCTTCGCCTTCGATTTCTTTGCTTTTTTCATTTCAATTCCAGCGTCGAACCGTCTGTTATATTCAGGTCCCGGACCAGGGATTCGTCATCGAGCGCTTCATCATCGCAGAAGATATTCATCCCTTCGCTTAAGATACCTTTCTTCATAAGGTCCTGCCTCACATCCCGGATAGTCGCGCTTGGATTGAGGTAGTACTCCAGAACATCCCGTGTATCGATATTTTCAACCGTTACTTCGATTGCGTACGTATTCAGCATCTTTCGCATCCACTTGTTCTTCGCTCTCTTTGTGAGCCTGCCTACAGCCTCCATCTTCACGGTCCGCTCATTGCCAGAGTCATGATCCTTTGCAGTCACATGCAGGATGCCAAACTCCTCTCCGATCGCAAAAGAGATGTCGATCTTCGATTCGCCCGCGGGTTTTGGCTCAATATCGATCCAGAACTCGCCAAGATAGCCCTCTTCCTCCGGATACAGGCTTTCTCCCTGGTATACCTCGATTATCACCTCGTCCGCATAATCTCCTGCATTCGTAAACGGCTTCGTCTGTATGACCGGAATCTTTGTGTTCCTTGAGATGATCTTTGAAACGGTCCCGTCTGCGACTGAAACTCCGATAGAGCGGGAGGTGACATCACTTATCTCAACAGGTCGCCTTATCGTTCCGGATATTCCTTTTTCCTCCCCTTTTCCGCCACCTTTCCCAACATTCTCTTTGACACCGTCTTTCAGGGTAGCAACCGCCGCTCCGAGCGAGACCACCTCGATCGGGTCGATTCTGTGCTCTGGTTCCTTGCCAAAGAAGTCGCGCACAAACTCCTGCACCGCGGGTATGTACGTGGTCCCGCCAACCATGAGTATATCATCGATCTCGTCCGGATGAAGCGCAGCATCGTCGAGCGCCTGTTCCACCGGCTTTCGTGTCCGTTCGATGAAATCGAAGATGAGCTCGTTAAATTCCTGCCTTGTTAGGGTGTAGCTAAACGCAATTGGCGCGCCCTGCTTGCTCTTACTCAGGTATGGTAAATTGACGGTCGCGCGCTCTTTATCTGACAGTTCGATCTTTACGCGCTCGGCCTCTTCCCGGATCGACTGAAGCACTGATCTGTCCCCTTTCTTCTTATTTATAAGGTCTATTTTGTGCTTTTCTCGTATTTTATTGATGATAAACTCCTCGAGCCGGGAATCGATGTCATCGCCACCGAGATGGTTGTCTCCGCTCGTTGCATCGACATCGTAGAACCCACCTCCGATCGAAAGGACTGAAACATCGAACGTGCCACCGCCAAAGTCGTAGACCAGGATTCTGCGCTCCTCGTCCTCACCCTTGAATCCGAACGCGAGTGCGGCGGCGGTCGGCTCGTTTAAGATCCCGCGCACATTCAAGCCCGCGATCTCGCCAGCGTCCTTGACTGCCTGCCGCTGCGAGTCCATGAAATATGCGGGCACCGTTATTATGACATCCGTGATCGGCGTCCCGATTCGCTTCTCAGCATCGGAAACGAGTTTTTTGATGATGTGGGCTGCCACGTACTCTGGTGGATATGACTCATCGCCGATCCGCACCTTGTGGTCGGTGCCCATGTACCGCTTGATCGACGCAACAGTCCGCTCCGGGTTTGCGATGATGTTGCGCTTTGCAGCGCTTCCGGCCACAACATCTCCCCCCTCTTTAAAATACACAACAGACGGAGTGACTCGCTCGTTTTCGTTGTTCTCTATGATCATTGGCTCGTCAAATTCGATGAACGCTATACCTGAGTTTGTCGTGCCGAAATCGATCCCGATTACCTCTTTTTGCATGTTATATCACCTGTTGTCAGCACCAGAATGGTGTGGATACTGTAAATGGGGACTTCTTCTTTTTTTCTTCATCTATATCTTCTTCTACTTCACTCGTGTCCCGCTCACCTATTTCAATCTCGTTTAGCAGTTCCCCCCGCTCTTCTAACAGCGCCTCGTTGTACCGGCTCAGGGCGATGCTTTCGATGACCAATTTGTCTTTCCTTCCGTCCATCTCCTCCAGATTCTCATGGGCGATCTCCAGCACCCTCTCTGTTTCTTCTATCTCTGCTGTCAGCGATTCTTTGCGCTGCACAAGCCCACGGATCACCTCTGATTCTGCATTTACCAGTTCTTTTGCTTTTTGTAACTCTCTTTCAGATATGGACAACTTTTCATCGATCTCTACTATTTTCCTCTCCATCTTTGACTGCTCTTCGATGTTACATGCTCGTCGTTCACCCATATCCTCCAATTCATAATTAAGCGCTTCCCTTTTTCCTTCCATCTCATTTATCTCGTTTGACAACTTTCCCCTCTCTTCGGATAGCTCTTCGTTGTATCTGCCAAGTGCAATGCTCTCAACAACGATTTTATCCTTGTTGACCTTCTGTTCATTGAGAGCATCAGTGATGGCAGATAATTGCCTCTTTGATTCCCTGATCTCAGCTTCCAACACTTCTTTGTGCTGTTCTAATTCAAGAACCCCCGATTCTGCATCTTCTTTTCTTTTTGTCCATTCTTCTTCTCTTTTTTTAAATTCGTTCTCTCGCAGGTCAAGTTCTTTGACCGAACTTCTGAGTATTTCCTCGTTACGGGCTAATTCGCGTGTGCGCTCCCCCAATTTCTGTTCTCTCTCCGCGATCTCCTTCAACTCCACTTCAAGCGACCTCTTCACAAAACGCCTCATAAATCTCGAAATCATCGTGCCGGGCTTTGCTTCTCGTGTTCTCTTCGCCCCGTCATTCTCTCCGTCCCGCCCCCCTTCTACAGGTTCGCCGCCGCCTCTGGAGATGATCACCTCAGCCGGTCGGATCAACTCGTTGTTCAGCATATACCCTTTCCGGATAAGGGACAGGATGGTCTTATCCGGAAGAAGGGGGTCATGTGTGGTCTCTATTGCGGTGTGTAGTTCATCGTCGAACCGTTCGCCGGCTGATGGCGCTATCGGAACGATCCCCGACGCGTCCAGCAACTGGTTGTAGGTCATCTCCATGCTGCTCCGCGTCCCTTCTACCATCCTGTCCACGACCTCGCACCCGCCCACGCCCCTATCTCCTCGGTCATAGCTGTATACGGCACGTTCGAGCGTGTCAGCGACGATGAGCAACTGCCTGACCAATTCGCCGGATGTTTTCCTTCGTATCGCTTCGCCTTCGTTTTGAGTCCGCTCTTTGTACCGCGCAAAGTCGGATTTCATCTTCTCGGCTTTAGCCTTCAGGGATGCGATCAATTCGTCCTTCTCGTCCATCTCCTTCTTCGAAACTACTATGATCTCGTTTGTCACAGCCTCTCCAGCCTCATTCTCTTCGCCATTGTTCTGCATCTGGTAATGATGTGGACATGATCGATTTAAATATTTTGCGAGTGTACGCTTTTCAGGTATACTCAGGGCTTGCCAGAAAAGTTACAGAACGGTAAAATCAGTGTAATCTGCGTTAATCTGTGGCTAAAAACCCTTATCAGCCACTGATTAACACAGATTACAGGTTGTTTCTGCCGTTGGTTTCATTTAAAGACTCCATACGATATTGAGTATGTACAAATAATCGATATGCCCAAATAGTATATGGCCACCTACCTGCGGGTTCTCACCACGGATACTGTGGAGAACGCAGAGTTTTCCCTTCTGCGCTCAGCGGTTAAATTCCCTGATTTGCCCCCACGATTTCGACCACGCAGTCGGCAGTCCGTCTCAAGCCACCCAGAGGGTGCGCAGGAGCGAGAAGACCGGAACACCCTCGATCGTGCCCTTCCCGAGTTTGTCGACGAGCACCGCAATCGCTATTGGTTTTGCCCCCATCTCGGTCAGTTGCTTGATCGTCTCTGTAAGCGTTCCGCCTGTGGTGATCACGTCATCAACGAGCACACAGGTTATGCCCCTCACATCTGCGAAGTTGTGGCTGAAGATGCCTGCCGCATCCGTATTCTCAGTTCCGAAGAGTTGCTTGTTCGGATGGAATATTGCGAGTTTGGTGCCGAGTTCGTTTGCAACGATGCTTGCCAGCGGGATGCCGCTTACAGCGATACCGACCACAGCGTCGATCTCTGCTACGTCCTCGACATTATCAAGGACCAGATCCGCAACCGCATCAGAGATGCACCGCAACCGGTACGAACTCTCGCCGATGCTGCGCCAGTCCATCGACATATCCTGCGGTGCGCGGAGTTCTGTCTTCTTGCCGGCATGTGTCAGGAGGTATGTGACAGTCTCTTTGGAGACGTTGAGTTCGTCGGCGATCTGTCCGACATGCATGCCATTTTCCTTCATTTCAGTTGCTCGTTTTGTTAATTCATCAATGCCGTTCATACTGATCACCTATTATTTTGTTAACGGGCTCGCCGCGATTCGAACACGAGTCATTGGGTCCGAAGCCCAATAGGATATCCGCTACCCTACGAGCCCATGCAGTATTACCATCTCCCGCTGGAGTTGTAAAGTTATCGGAGGATGAAACCATATCCGGCAAACCTCTGTTTCTCATCCAGATTGGCGAGAATAAATCGGTCTGATTCGGCATAAGCGATCTTCTTTGAACCTGAGAGCGTAAGAGTNCACTCACTACCGGGCAGAGCAGAGTCCACGCGCTCCCCCTTTACCACGATCTCATCGATGCGTGCGGGTGCCGACTGAAGCCCTACGAAGAGATGCAGCACATCCCCGACAGTAATCTCTTTTGTGAACCTTGAAAGCGTGGTGTTAAGCGTAACACCGGTGGAAACAATCTCCCTATCCCCTTCAGAGATCACATCTCCGCGCTCCACATCCTTCGGTTGTATATGCTTAAGAGCTAGTCCGACTCTCGCGCCAGCCGCCGCGCTCTTTGCGTCGACGTCATGCAACTGGATCGACCGTATCTCGACAGGTTTCTCTGCCGGCATCATGAGCATCTTATCCTTCGCATGTATCGTGCCCTGCTTGACCACGCCCAGAATCACGCAACCGATGCCGGTCACGTTAAAGACGTGATCGACCGCCACGCGCGCCGGGAGCGCATTTAGCTCTACATTCTTACTATCCACAACCGCGCCAACCGAAGTTATCATCTCCTTTAGCTCTTCCATCCCTTCAAACGTCTCGGCAGATACGATGGCACACTCCCAGTCCTCGATGACCGTGCCAGCCCCGATCGTTCTGATCTTCTTCTCCAACTCCTCGAGTGCGTAAGGATACGAGGTATCTGACTTGGTCAGCACGATCATCCCGTGCTTGTAGTTTAACAGGTCAAGCAGGACGATGCACTCGCCTGTGGATGCATCAGGACCTTCTGGCGGGACTGCGAGAAGTACTATATCTGAGAGGTTAAGTGCGGTCAGAAGCGGTTTTACGGACTTTGGATAACCAGTGGCATCGGTTATCGTGAGTATGGTTCCGCTCTTGGAAAAATCGTAGATCGTGACGTCTGACACGTTTCCTTTCCTGCCAAGTTTCGATGCAAGAGTCGTTCTCCCACTCTGTTCGCCTCCGATGATTGCTACTTTCGTCATGTTCGTTCTCGTATCTCCCGTGCTATGCTACATGGTGCTATGCTACATGCTATGTGTTATATCTCCCGCATCTCTGCTATGCTCCCTATCACGGCATCCGGCTTGATCCGGGATTGCCTGACGCTCTCCGCAGTATCAACGCCGGTGAGCACGAGCACGGTCTTCATGCCGTATCTGCTGCCTGCGAGAATATCGGTATCGAGACGGTCGCCGACCAGCGTGCATTCGTGCGCAGGAAGCCCCAGATGGTCGATCACGGCATCCATCATCGGCGGGTTCGGTTTGCCTATCACAAACGCAGATCTCCCGGATGCCGTCTCAAGCGCACGCACGATAGCGCCTGCGCCCGGCAGGAAACCATGTTCTACCGGAAGAAGGGGGTCGGTGTTTGTTGCGATGAGTCCTGCCCCGGCAAGGATGTTTCGAAGACCGATTCTTAATTTTTCGTAAGTGAAATCCCTGTCAAGACCGACGACAACAAAGTCCGCAACCGCATCTTCATCCCCGCCCTCATCGATCTCGTGCCCCTCTGCTTTCAGTTCATGGATCAAGCCCGCCTCGCCGATCGGATAGATCTTCTGTGCGCCGTACCGCTTCCTGATATGTACGGCAGCAGCATACCCGGCAGTGATCACATCGCTCTCTCTGCACCGGATGCCGGATGCATTTAATCTTGCAGAGACAGCATCCCTGCTCTGTGTTGAGTTATTCGTCAGGAAGA
>JGI24025J20009_10002455_pt1 | contig 13302 bp, 9 predicted proteins | sample Cruoilmetagenom3_FD_20009 | JGI IMG/M metagenome (IMG submission 20009)
ATAAAATCAGGATCAAGACTGTTTATATCATCAGGAAGTTCCTTATATGTTCTTCTATAAATTCGCTGGACTTCCGTCTTCTTAACCTTCTTTTCAATGCGGATGGCCAAATCTTCGTTGAAATCGAACTCACTAAGGCCCGCCCTTTCATTGACAGCACCAGGAGAGCTTTTCTTATGACCAATGACCAGGGCACAAAGCTTTTTCGGTGGCACAGCCTCCTGCTCACTTTCCAACTCGGACAGGCGCTCTTGAATCTCCGTTAAAGAAACGATGCCCTTTTCTGTTAGTTTTTGAATCAAAGCACCCGTTAAACGGGGCAGAGTTTCCACTACCTGTGCCGAATAGAAAATCTTGCCGGCAAGCTCCCCATGGACTAGGGCTGTTTTTCCTAAGTCTTCATCGGCAATAGGCAGCGCTCCCGATTCAGGCGGTTGTGGTGCCCCTTTGGCAAGCGTGGTGAGCAGAATCTTCCCAGATTCAGTCTTTAGATAACCATCCGGTCTAAGCGTTCCTGTGAGCCAATCTTTCACCGCCATTTGTTCCTCCTGATTTTCTTGAAAAAGGACCTCGACATTATCTTCCACAACGCCTGAATCGCTGATATGGAGGTCCCTCTTCCCTTAGAGTATTTCTACTATTTCACCACCTTGATGGTATATGCACCTGTTCCGCTCTGGCTGTTGTAATGTTCAACTCTGACATAGTACGTACCAGGTGAAAGGTCTGCGGCAATTTTTGCATTCCAGCCTGTACCGCTGTCGTCATCACGCGCAATCAGCTTTGTTTCACTGTCCGGGCCGTAGAGGGCCATAACTAAATCCGTGCGGCCTTCTGTTTCAACGGTATATCTTCCTTCGTCGTCAACTATGAATTTATAGGAATCTTTCTGGCCTGGATTAGTGATCTCTGCTTTATACGGCGCAAAATCAATAACCGGCAACTCAACCGGTCCCTCTACGGGAGGAGCAAAAATCACAGCAAAGGCTTTCTGGGATCGAAAGACATCTGTTAGAGGCCCGTATTCATTGTACTGGGGCTTCTGGCTTGACCTGATCAATTCGCATATCTTTTTATGCAAGTCTTGGAAAGTTCCGGCAAAAGCCCCATCTTGCCAAGCTTCACACAAAGCGATAGTGAATGCTCCACCATGCTGGTATCCAGCAGACGTAAAGCCGTCCCGACATCCTCCCAGATGAATAAGTTGGGCCTTTATTTCCACTTCCTCTCTCGGCGTCCTTGCTACAGGCCTGAATATGGCCTGTTCATTTACCGACACCATCATTCTTCCTCTGTAATTCGTACCGGAATTGCAACTGTCGCTGATCATTACTATACGTACGCCGGCTTTAAATCTTGTCAGTGCATAGTGAATCTTGTCATCTATTACTTCTCTGTTGTATGCAACAAGTGTTTCATCCTTTCCATCCAGTTCGTCTCCGTTAAGATCCGGCTGTTGTCCCCCATGCCCCGAATAATAGAAAACAAAGATGTCATCACCGACCAGGTTGTCAGCCGCGCGATAGAGTGAAGACAGGACTGAGTTCCGGGTGGCATCAGCGGTCTTCAGCACCTTAGTATCGTAGCCAAGGGATTTCAGAATTCTCTCCATGTTGTCCACATCAAGTTCGCATCCCCAACATCCGCCCGTTCCATCCCATCCGTTATAAGAGGCGGGATCTACACTTTTCAGTCCAACCAGCAGAGCATGTCCTTTAGCCATTTTCTTTCTCCCTTCTGCACAGTTAATAAAATCCTTTCTTTTCCTTTTGTTTATTATCTTGACCGGTTCTTATGGCAATACGACGACTTGCTTCCCATATGAAAGAAACTTTTCTCTGTCCCTTTAACTCCTAAAGATATCTCTTCTTTCCTTCGTTTCTCCATGATGAGATATGATAAAATGCTCCAGGATGGGCTATTCTCAATGGCCGTGCCATAATCCCTCCTTTATCATCAAACGATTTTATGGCCTCTGCACATCAAGAGAGCCTATCTGTCAAAAATGAAGTCTGCCCCCGGGGTCGGGGTTTTCCCGGCTAGGCAAATGCCAGGCGGGCAGAGCGAGGCGGGCGGGTATCAAGCCTGGAGTATAGCCTCTCCTCCGAATCAACTATTTGCCTATTCCCATCAGACTTATTTAACATGGTCAATAATGTCTACAATATCCCCTGTAATCAATATATTAACGCATTTACTTATTTACCTATGGTAGATCTCGTATTTCTAATTCAATCTCTACGGATTCTTCTTTCTCGACGAGTTCATAGCGTTCGCCGAAAGTCCTAAATCCAGAAGCTGTTACTTGGACCTTAATTTTTCCACGGGGAATAACCCGCAAAACAGCGACACCTTTGCTGTTTGTTTTAGCTGAAAATTCTTGACCGTCGCCTGATTTCACAAAAACATTGGCACCTTGTATTAGGACAAGCTCTTCATCGCCGCCTTGCGCCTTGACAACCACTTTGATGGTCGTATTCTGCGAAGTTTCCAGGGCCGCGGTATCTTGTGTAACAGTCTCATTTGCTTCTTCCATCGAGCTATATTGATCGGCTAGTGTATCGTTGTCACTGTGCTGGGATTGTTGGGCAGTATGTTCTGTTTCATTGCCAATATTTGCGCTTTCTGCGCTAACGCAGCCCGCCAGCCCAATGGACATCAAAACCAAAATGATCATTGAAACCGCAGGAGTGAGCATTTTCAGCATAAATAGTCCGGTTGTGACAAGATGGCCATATATAAAAAGGATTGAGTAGTTCTTCATTGTGGCTTGCTCAGCATTTTTCGTGTACGTACGAGTTCATGAACAACCTCGTCGTAGTAGGGCTTCTCTTTAAGGCTGGCGCGCGAACCCGGAAAGTAAACCAGCGCTAATTCCGCACTTCCGGATTCCCAGCGTCTTAACACGATCGCGACGCGTTGTCCTTTTGAGAGGCGTGTGTTGTCTATCATAGGAAAGTCGAAGAATCCGACACGAAAGGTAAAATCGGCTTCGACTTGGTCTTCCTTCCAGATTTCTAATCTGACGCGTAGCTCTTTTTTGTTCTGGTCGTAGTCGAGCACCTCGACAATGAAAAGGCGATTTGGCCCGCTGGAACTCTTGTCTGCCGAAGGGAGCCGGAGTGTCTCCTCGAGTAATTGGATACCTTCGGGATTATTTTCCAAGTCTTCAAAGAACACAGTCATAGGCCGAACAACACCAACATCTTCTAATGCGCCAATTTGTTTGTCCGCTACCTCACGGGCGACTTTTTCTAAACGTTTCTGTAAGATTATACGCTCGTCTTCTGGATTGTTTTGGATATTTTCCTCCACATGTTTAAACAAAGGACCGAGATCGATCACATCGTGGAAGTTATAAGCGATTAGCTCCAAAGCTAGGACTTCCTTCTTGTTTTCCGGCTTGTTTTCCGATGACTTGGATTCCAGGAAGGCTTTTATAATAGCATTAAACATCTCCTTTCGGAGGTCACTATCGGCTTTCTCCCGGTTGCTCATCAGTTCGGCATAAAGCCGAATGTTGGTTTCCGTTGCTTGTTGTCCCTCTAAGTATTGTGAACCGAAGAACCCGACAAGGGCTATCGATAAAGCCGCCAGCAATCCGCCTACAGGTCTGAGAACAACATCCCACTTGTCCCAGGTGTCCTTTTTCCTCCCCAGTTTGTTCCCTGTGTTCTTTTCATTCGTCATTGTTATCTCCTGCGCAGGACGTAACCGTCGCCCTGCCTGATCAACTCAAAGTCATAGCGGACTGGATCCCGGTAGGAATTAATCGGATGTTCGGCTCCGGGAAAGTCAGGAAGCTCAAAAGAACAATTGCCGGTCTCGTTAACATAGATGCTGTAAGCGCCACGCTCATTCGTCGTTCCAGGATAGGCTCCTTGAGCACAGGTAATCTGAATGGGTACCCCATGACCGACGGATCGGCTGTCTTGCCTCAAAGTTCCATTGATTTTTCCTGCATAGGTTGCCGGTGGGAAAACCAAAATGGTTAACAGGACGAAAGTGCAGAGCTTCATCGCGTTCTCCTTGATGTTTATTAATTGGCTATGCGTTTCATGGGTGTTTTTAAGGCAATAGTGCCCTTAAACTATTTTCCAAACCACTTCTTGTAAAAGTCCTCATAAGTCATTCTCATCCAGAGGTCACACCTGTACAGGTCACAAAATCCCCCAGAGTAACGGTCTTGCCCGGCGTTTTCGATCTGATCTCTTAATTCTTTCTGTTATTAGAATGCCTTCAATATTTGATACTTTTGATCACTTGAGATTACCGTACGTATTGGTCTTGTTGTAAGTTCGGTGCAGACTGTTGTTGAATAGAGTGTTGCTCCATTGGTGTGGCGTCCGACTCAATATCCGGTGTTGTCCTCTGCCGGCCTTCCAATGCAGGATAACTAATTGCTGGGAGCAAACCTTGTAGCAAGCCAAGCTGCTGCGACTGCAATCGAGACAATTCTTTGATCTCCTCCTGGATTGTCTTTAAGGCGGCAGAGGTATCATCCTTTGCCAGCGCGATGTCGGCCGTTTTGACTTTCCCGATTTGTGCAAAAAGCTGGGCGAGCATGTTTTCGGCGATTTGCTGCCTGCTGGCCAGTCCTTTGTAATTTCCTGTTCTGGAGTCCAAAACGGCAACAATTTCAATCCCGCGATTTTCCATTATCGCAAGGGCTTCCTGCTCGGAGGTTGTGTTATAAACAACATCCGTCTTGGCAGACAGGCTCTTTTGATGTACAAAGGCCGTAATAAGGAAAACGATCAAAAAGATAGAAAACAAGTTAAAGCCATCAGGAATGAAGACCCGACCCCAGCTTTTCAGATATCGATTTCAATACTAGGCGGATAGACCGTTATGATTCCCGGTACAACAGCCGTAAAGGTTAACGGCACAGTAACAGTGGCAATATCCACTGGTTGCATGTTGAGGAAATCATTGAGGGCCTCTTTCAGATCAAACATTCCGTCACTGTTTTCGTTCCTGGTCCCGCTTACCTCCTGTTCACCAATGGTGAGTGTGACCGGCTGTTGCTGCGATAGGGCATCACTGGTTTTGCAAAAAAGCCTGTACAGTGCCTGTATGTCCGCGCCTTTTCTCTCGGTCCAGCCATTTCTTTGACTATCTTTTTCCAGTATCCGTACATCCGAACCACTGATTTGGGCTAGCCACAGCGCCGCTCCACTTGCAGCTTTTGTGACTATCCAGTGGGTCTTCGATGGGATGACTACGGCTTCAGCAAAACGAAGACTCGTCCAGGCACGCCTTCCAACATGCTCCAAAGTGATGGTTCCGTCGGCCAATTTTTTCCCAGATGGCTGGCCCTGCCAGTCTTCCCGCAATTCAAGGAGTAATTCGGTTTTCTCTGCCAGAGACATCAGGCCAAGTCCAATGCCGCTTGCCAAAATGGCTTGGGCCGAGGTGGTTTCTTGAGCGACCCATTTTTCGACCCCGAGGAAAATTCCTTGATTCTGCGTAAGCAAAGAAGTCCACGCGCCACCGTCGCTGGGAGCAAACGGCCGGTCACTTTGAAAACTCTCGACTGTCTTGAGGACTGCTGAGGTCACTGTGGCGTTGCGGGGGAGCTGCAGGAGAACCTCCTGACCGCTCACGTGATCCCCGTGAAACCGCAGGATTTGCTTTGCCAGTTTCTCTCCGTTTGTGGAGGGGAATGATTGGACAACAGGGCGATACGGTATGTTAAAATCCGTTATCTCCAGAACGCATTGGGCGTCTGACTCGATAATGAGGTCTACCTCAACAGTGTCCGGTACAGAAGATTCCTGGCTACCGCCGGCCTGATCGTTCTGCAACAAGGCAAAATACTCGTCCAGATGGCGTTCAAGTGCATCAGCCAGTTCCCGGCCCACGCTGAACTCGCCTTGTCCTGATGTGGCCTCCCTGATTTCTCCTGGCATCTGAAAGAAAAAGATCGGAGATACCAGATCGTCCGAATCCTCTGATTCCGATGTGGCTATGGGAGCAATTCCAAGCCGTGGTCCGGTAGGGTAGCTACGAAGTTGAATTGCGACGATATCGCTCGTCTTCAGAGCTACGAGCTGCCCGTTCGAATCCTTGAGTCGTATGGCAAAGCGGATGTCCGTAAAATCAGGGTCCGTAGGCAGCGTTGCAACGTTATCCTCCAGGGTCACGGTAGCCGTGGGGCTTTCTGATAGGGTGTTACCGTCAAGTCGATAGAATTCCAGAGAGTACTTCGAGTCAGAGGTTGTATCGGCAGACAGGTGAATTTCACGCACCTGTCGCGGAGCATCCAGGGTAACTATGACCGCCTCGTCAGAAAGAGTGAGTGACTCAGTAGGGGATGCCAAACTATAATCGTAATAATTGAACACCCCTGTAAAGGTCGGAATTTCATCATCATTGTTTTGTATAGCTATTCGATCGGCCATCCTACCGGTAGTAAAACGCAAGGACACAACCTCTCGAAAGAAGCGCAGAGGTGGTTCGTCTACCACTGTTTTGACCTCCACTTCGCGATTCGCATTAATGCCAAGGGAGGTGATGTCTATATTAGGCATGTAGACTTCCGTGAAGTTGTGACCTTTACCTGATGGGCGTAACGACGCGTTTTTCTAAGTCGGTGACTTTGCTGCCCAGCGATTCTATCTTGGAATTGATAGTCTTCGAAAGCTGATTATAGGTAGCGGTGTTCACCTTCCCCATGAGCGAGTTATTCACCCGGGTCTGAAATTGACTGAATTCGGTTGCATCCACCTTGCCCGCTAGTGCGTCATTAAATAGTGAGCTATCAACCTTTGCAGCAACTTGTGACTCTACATCCTCCACCTTCTCAGTGAGTTTATTTATATTACTGTTGACACTACTTGAAAACTCATTAAACGATGCGCTGTTCACTTTACTCCCAAGCGAGCTGTTCACGTTGGCTTGGAATTGAGTGAATGTGGCTGTATCCACCTTGCTCTCGAGCGAGTTATTGACCTGAACCTGGAATTCTTCAAATGTAGCAGAGTCTAACTTGCCAGCCAGTGCTGTATTTACTTCAGATCTATTAATCTTTGCGTCCAGTTGTGACTGGATATTGCCCACCTGCTCTGCCAGTTTGGCTATGCCTTCTGCCTGCACCTGGGTCACTTTGGTATTTATGTCATTGCGCAACTCAGCGTGGGTCTGGCCAAGAGCGGACATGACGCTAATGCCTGTGGTCGCCAGGATGGCCGACGTCGTCTTCAAGGCAGGAAACATAACCGCAACACTGTCCAGCGGCAGGCTGGCCATCTCAGTGGCCATGAAATGGCTAATCGAGGTCTCAGCGACTTTTTGCCCAACGTATTCTCCAGCAAGGCCCCTTTCTTTTCCAACAAAGTCGCACACAGTTCGATAAATACCGTCAAGCAGCTCACCTGGTTCACCGTTAGTTTGCTTGACCTGCTGCAGGGTGACACCAAGTGTGCTCTCAGAGTCAACCAGCGAGAGATAAGCTTGCAGCCAAGGCCCAAGCCAGTCCTTGAATTGTACGCTGAGGGACGCTGCGGACCGGACAACGCTGGACTCGCCTTCGTGCTCGCGCTCCCGCACAAACGCCATAACCGTAGCTTCAAAATACGACCACGATGCCATGAAGTCACTCTGATTGATGGTGCCGACCAACTGGCCGCGAAAGTCACGAAAATAGACGTCCACTGCCCGGCGAAACCGGATATTGACGTCCCAGCGATACTGCCTGGCCATGGCCTTAAAGCCCGCTTCTATCTCACGTGGTGAAGTGGCGTCGCTATTGAGGAAACGAAGCATGGTCTCCAGCGCTCCCTGCTGACCTTCTGTCAGGTCCTCTGAAGCAGGCGGCAGCAGGGTTACCTCTGCTGTGCCGTTGATACCCGTGCATGCCGCAACATTTGTTCCCTGCCGAACCGCGTATGGCTCAAATTTTTGTAATCGGCCCCACATGGTGACAAATGTTATTGGCACGTTGGCTTGCGGCCTGCCTTCATGGTCGGTAACCGTGGCGACAATGGTAACCGGCTGGCCAAGAAACGGCCTCGTCTGCACTGGACGCAGCGTCACTCGATGCCGTGCCTGGCTCAGCGCCGTGAGGGACTCCATGGTCTCGCGCAATGCTCGGATCTCTCGCAGGAGTTGCACATACAGGGCTGATGTCAATTCAGTTCTCTGAGGAAAGCTTGCTCCTGATAAGGTGACGACAATCTCCGTGAACCGCTCCGGGCCTACCTGGGGCACATCGGCCACCTGCTGGAGGTCTGTGAAGCCGCCGAGCTCATTGCGTCTGTTGAGTACACGCTGGGCAACTCTGATACCCACATCCGGCTCACCAGGGATCTCAACGGCCTCGGCTATCTCTTCGGCTGTTTCCGCAGCGTTCAGAAAATCGAGCACCTCTTGTGCATCGGCCTGGCTTACGTCCTGAGGCCTTAAGTACACGTCTGCCATGTATATTGTCTTTCTATGCTCGCTATGGCCAGGACCGGAGGGAAGACACACCCACTCACTATCCGTCCCCCACTCTGTCCTTCCACAGCATATTGGCCTTACCCATTGCTTCCTGTACATCTTTCACATTAAGGGATTCAAAGCTCGTTACTTGGTTTCGCAGGGTTTGAACGTCTGTCTTGATATGAGCGCTGGCCGTTTGGACATTGTTTGTCCTCTCATCTAGCACGCCTAAAGAATTCTGAACATCTTGTACCTGGCTGCCCATAGAGTCTATGTCTGCTGAGAGCTTGCTTACCTCTTCTTCAAACGCAAAACGGGCGCTTTGAGCTTGAGTTGCCGTATCTGTAAACACCTTAACGGCCACTGTATTATTGACAGCTTTGGCGCTTTCCAGGGCAGCCTGTATGGCTATTGCATCCTGCATTGCTCCTCTGATATCATTTAAAAATGGCGGTGAATCCTCCACGACCAGATGGTCCAAGGCATACCTCATGGCCTGATAGGCCCGCTGTTTTCCCACCACCCCTTTTTTGCTGACATTTTGAGCCACCTCTGCCTGGAAAGCCACCATGGTCTCGGCAAAACCATGCGTTACATTGGAGGCAAACTGGACCTGATACTGTTGGGCAAGCTGCACGATTTCGGCAAAGAATTCCATTGCCAGCCAAGGTCCGATCCAATCCCGGAAGTTTACCTGTATGGAACTGACCGCGCGGCTCTGATCAGGGGTTTTCGGGTCAGAGTCTTTTTTGGCAAGGGCCATCACAGTGGACCGGTAGTGGCGCCAGTAAGCAGGAGACCAACCCCAATATGTTTCCTGTGGTTGAGGATAAAATTGATAATAAGTGTCCACGTACTGGGGCAAGCTGGCAGCTTCGGACGTCTCGTATGCTGTCGTCATCATGGAAAAGACACCGGCATTCATGACCTCCATGGGGACGGCCGCTTGCGTGATAATTTGGGCAACACTCACATTTGTGCCCTGCACTTCCATCTCCATAAATCCGGCCACTTCATCTTCGGCCTCTTCGGTGATGCCTTCGGCATGCTCGGCAGTCAGCCGCACTTTTGCAACACCCTCGGAATTGGTCCGTACTGATATGGCACGCCCCACTGCGCCTTCACGGCTGAAAAAGCCTGATGCCGGTCTAAGAATCCCCCAGACCGCGACGAAATCGACCCAGGGCCTGCTCGATGCATCGGACAAATTAAGCAGATTGCCCTGCAGGTCTGTAACCTGTGCGGTGATCTCCGCCACTTCACCGAGTGAGTAGTTCACTTTACTTGTTTCCATGGTGAGGCGATAGTACTCTTGTAGGAACGGTTGAAACGTCTCCTGAAAGGCGAAGAAATCAGTCTCCAGTTGGTCAACCCGCACATCCAGATCGTGGAAGTTGCTATTTACCGCCTGAAACTGCGTTGTCACGCTGGCAGACAGATCACTTATGGTTTGCGTGAGTGTATCGCCCATATCTTCCACGTGCTTGACCAGAGCATTCCAGTCTTCCGATTTTACGAGCTGCCCTGCAATCTTACTGCCCAATTCATCCACTAATTTCCCCATGGATTTATCCTCCCACCATATCTTCTTCAAAAGCCAACATGGCGCGAACGCCTGCCGGCCGTACTTGCTCGATTCCCTTCCATACCCGATCAACGATGGCCGGATCGAGATGTTCGTCTGCAGAACATTTTTTGAGACGAACTAACACGGTTGCCGGCCGCCTGGCCTCCCACTCAAGCCATACCCTGGCCGATGGATTGAAGGCAAAGACCGATTCATCAAAATCGGAAACGGGAGGCGGTTCTTTCATATCGTAACGCCCAGGTCCCGGTGCCACTATAGTATAGCGGAAAGGCTTTAGTAGCCTACCGTCAATCGGCCTGAATGGTCGTATTTCTCCGGCAGGGAGCAACCTGCCTTCAATCGTCCATGCAGGCAGGTCTTCGGGTATCTCAAAACCCTTTGGCTCAAGAGAGAGATAACGCCAGATTGAAGAACCTGCCGGCAGACAGGGGATAGCTGGTATACCGCCATCGACGATGCGCGTCTCACTCGGCTTATAGCGTACAACAAGACGCGTCGCATCGGCCTCCGTTGGGTTACTGAAGTTCGTGCCGTCCCACTCTCCGAGGTCTCCAACCACCTGGTCGGTCCAGAGCATCGTCCGCACCGCGGCCTCCGCCTCGGTGCGGGGTTCGCCTGAATAGTCAATCCAGTCTGATGCTTGAATATTGAAACGCTGCCACTGTGATGAAGCGCGCCGGAAGCGCCAAGTGCCCCTCGATTCCGGGATGGTTTCATAAAGCGTGTCTGCACGACCCAACTGGACCCATGTACTGGCCTGGAACTGCCACCAGTCACGGCCGTCGTAACGGAAGAGCCCCCGATCTGTACAAAACCAGACCAGTCCTCTTGCATCCTCTTTGATGGCAAAAACGCGGTCGGTTGTGAGATCAGGAAAGGCTTCCAGCACGGTCTCATAGACGAGGCCGCGCACGGAACGGGCTACGTAACGGGCAATGCCGTTATCCGTTCCGATCCAAAGTGACGCATCCAGTCCACGATACACACACCGAACAGCCGGCAGAAAGACTTGCTCCTCGGTCGGGAAATTGCGCTCTCCTTCTTCTTTTTCCGGCACAAAGATTTGCCAGTCCTTGGCCTGTTCCGTGTGCTTTTCTCCGGCATACCAGTACCAGTCGCCTGTGCCTGGCTGATACTGAAACAGGCCCAGGTCAGTACCGAAATAGAATGCGTCTGTTTTGTCCTGGCTGATGGCATATACCTTAGTAGCCGCGGCTTCGTCTGCTCCCAATACAAACCGCTTGACACTATATTCGTTGGTGTCGTCACCACCTCGTTTTTGAAAGAGTTGAAAAATGCCGGTATCAGTTCCAACCCACCACGTCCCATCGGCTGCCAGGAACAGCGTGTATACCCCGGTCTCGAGCCCTGGCACGGCTGTGGCGGTCACAGGTCCTCCTCCTTCCGGATATAGTGGCATGTGGAGCAACCCCTTTGCTGTGCCGACCAGCAAATCGTGACCATTCTCAGCCAGACAATACAACCGGGCCAATCCGTCCAGTACCGTTGTCCAGCTCTTGCCATCATAGCGCCACAGAGTGCCCACCGCATCAGTGTTGGTTGCAAGCCAGAGCATGCGGTCATGGCTTTGCAGGATTGCCGCTGTTGAAGCCGATGGCGCTTCCGCAAGGCTCTGCCAAGGGCCGGCCGCGGTGGGGTCTGCCGGACCGTTTTCGGAAGGGAGCGCCTCGGCACGCTGGATGCCGGAATCAAGCCCCAACCAAGACACAAAAGCCGGTCGCAACCGAAGTGTCTGGCCCGGTGCAATAACCTCCCGGTAGCCGAGACCCAACCGGGGCATGCTGCCGCCACCCTCATACAGCTCGATTAATGGATTTTCTGTGGCATCGACAAGACCTTCCTGGGGTTCGACCCCCTGGATATAGATCGTTGGCGAAGTCGGCTCAAGACCATCATTTGTTGCCGTCCAACGCATCAGCGGCCCGACCATCGCCTGTGGATCTCCGCGTGTCTGTACCGCCAGTGTGTCTTTCACCAACGGCGCAAACTCCTCTATCCAGAATGGCCGGTCCCGAATCTCCGGTGATGACTGCATATCTATGGGTAGCTGGGCTTCAACCATTCTTTGCAGCGCATCCATGGTCCCCAACCCGTTGCGGTACAGTGCAACGATCCGCTCGATTCTTAACCGATACCCCTCCACCAACTCGCGCAGTGCAGACGGCTCCTGCCATGGCGGCAGCGCCAGCAGCGATCCAAGGCGGGCAAGATCGTGAATATACGGGAACTCAAGCAATACCGGATCATTGACGGTCGGCGATGGCAGGTCCTGCAACTGACGGCCCCGGATAAAATATTTATTGTACATCGCCCGGTCCGCATAGGAAAACCAGTGCGATTGCAGCACCTCGCTTGTTTCCAGATGAATATTCTCAAGAACGTCGGCCACTGACCGCAAAAATCGTGTCAACAGGCCGGTATCCCCTTCCTCCGGCCTGTAGAGTGTGGGAAACCGATCTCGGATTTGCTCAAACTTAGCCATCCGCAGCCTCCGGGTGAACTTCCACACCGCCGAGTGACATGCGCTCAAAGGGGGTAAGCTGGTACGCATCGTCAGTGGCCCGGGACAGAATTCGACTCAATCCTGTTTCCAGGGTGATGACAAAGTGCACCTGATACGGAGCGATAGTGGTCTCGTCCGGCAGCTCTGGCGGGGTGCCAGCGTCGTATGCTTCAAGCGATTCCCCTGTCTTGTTGGGGAGGGGAATACTGTGGAGAAACTTGCCATAGGATAGTTCTCGTCGCGCCGCCTTCGCCTCTTCACTCGCATTCATTTCATTGAGATATGTGAGGGTATTGGTCAAAGAGGCCTGGATAGCCGGCGCATCGGGCGGTGATTCCGTATCCGGATAGGTGATCACCACGTCCAGCCGGGTCGGCAGGTTGGGGTCGGCGATATGCAGTTCACCGAGTACGATATGGAAATCGCCCATGTTCGGATCCGGGGTGGTGAACTCTCCTTTCTCGGGGTCCAGCGCATCTGTGCCATCTTCCCAGGTGGCGGAAACCACACGGACATCCTCCACCCCGGCAACACCGAGCACGAGCCCTATGATGCGGTTGATACTGCCGGGCTCTTTTGCGGGCAGACGGGCAAAGTAGTCTTCAATACTGTCATGGACGGCCCTCTGTGCCGCCCGAAGGTCTTGCTCCAGCATGTTGCTTTGTGTGGTAATGCGCAGTTCCAGATTCACCTTGGCAGGCGGCTTCGCTATTATGGGCCGCTCTACCAGCACACCTGCCGGCCGTGTTTCTTCGATTGCGGTGAG
>JGI24025J20009_10002457_pt1 | contig 13300 bp, 13 predicted proteins | sample Cruoilmetagenom3_FD_20009 | JGI IMG/M metagenome (IMG submission 20009)
GGTGGGTAAGTCACGACGAGTATTCTGCATCAGAATATCACATCTGATGTTTTAATATTGCTCTTTCCTCGGCTGAGTATGGCTTTGGCTCATCCATTAACAAACAAGTATGGTATATTTTTGCCTGCTTGCTACCTGGGAGCTGGGTAAAAAGTTCTTCTTCCTCTGCTTGCTCAGTTATCAGCTTCACGGCAACACCAAATGCAACATCATTCTCTGATTCAACAAAGCGGGCAGCTGCAAATAGGTCCACCGCCATATCTCTGAAGTTAGCCGGCAATTCACGGTCATGAACTGCACCCGCGACCTCGGTAAGCTGACGAAATTTCCTGAGAGAGGCTACAGCAAGCACAAGTGACATGCTCTCTGTATCCACCCCAATGCATCCTGTGGTTGCAATTACTGAGTGTCTCTCTGAATATTTGGTTGCTTCAGCATCAAGCTTTTGAAAAGCAACGTTGGGGACAGTTATGGCACACAGTTCGCCATAGCAGTCTATACACCACAGCCATATCTCCTCACGAGACTTTAGCGGTGTTTGCCTGCCTCCAATAGATATTACATCTTTTGAGGCTTGTCCTTTATCGTTACCATATGAAAACATCTCTTGTAGAACCCGTTGCCATCCACTACTAACATCCACTCTTCCTCTCTACTTCCATGGATGATACCATACATTTATTTTGATTATATACCTGTCCTGAGCAGGATACAATAGTTCTGGTTAAGAAAAATGTTAGATAGAATACTTTTGACACATCTTGCGCTGATAACTATAATTCAAGCCCGTTGGGGATTAGTCTAGCGGTAGGACAGCGGACTCTGGATCCGTCAGGCCAGGTTCGAATCCTGGATCCCCAGCTCAGCTATGGCGCATTCGTCTAGGGGTTGAGGACACCTCCCTCTCAAGGAGGAGATCACCGGTTCGAATCCGGTATGCGCTACCAATATCTATTCAAACAGGCTGAGGTAACGAATGTATTCGGACTAACTCAGTTTGTTGGGGTTCTAAGTGTATCCAGATTTTGACTAGCTGGGATGGTAAATGTACTAGGGCTCGCTTGATTTGCTGATGTCGCATATCTAGCCAAATTTTCTTGATTTGTTTATGTGGTAATTCCATCCGAGCTTTCTCGAGCGGACAGGGCTTATATACAAATTGAGGCAGGACGGTCACATTGTTGGCAATGAGGCTGCTATTAGTTCTCGTAGCTACTACCTTTATCCTATCACCCACTTTTATATCTGCGGAGGTAGATTCTTCTTTACCGGGAACATTAAATTTGGTTTCGGTAGTGACTAGCACTTTGACTAGTCCTCTTTCCGTTTTTAACTTAATAAAGCCTTCATCGTTACTTATTTCGCTTTTCTCCACTACTGTACCAGAGATGTTGAGCATGGAGATTAATGAAGGCTCCGCAGCGAAGATATTCCCCATGCTACCTAGCATTAACCCTGCCGATAGAGCCAGAATGATCAGGATTCGTGTGGTTTTTACCATCTCTTCCTCCTTAGCGTGAGTATTTTCCCACCATTCTATATATGTAAAACGGAAAACATGCCCAAAGAGTTATGACAACCATGAATCTGGTGCGTTCCCAGAATGGGTTCGTGGGTCTAAATAATAAATATCATTGTAGTAAGCTCACACTTCTATTACTGGGTAGTCATGGTTTGAATAATAAGCGAAGGGAGTTCCACCTCTGGTAACTAGTTTTGCCTCGTCATCATCCCAGTAAGGCCCAGAAGTAGCCTCCAGAGGTAACCACTCTCCGTTATACCAGAGTTCTAGCCAGGCATGTCCTCCCTCTCCATTTTCAAACTTAACTTTCCCTAGAACTACCCTGACTTTCTCTGGGCTGATCCCTTCATCTTGGAGCAGGGAAACCAGAGTATTGGCTTGTTCCTCACAATCGCTAACAGCATTCCCTTGTAAAGGATTGCTGGGATAATTGGGTGTGTCAGATAGGAATTCATGTGGCATCAGCCACCTCTCGGGTTTGCCATGGAGGATCTGGTCCGAAACCCAAATCCACTGGATTGCCTCTCTGTAAGCTTCCTGAACTCCGTTTATACGCCCTGCTAGTGCTTCTACGGCGGAATCGTGAGGGGTTACATAAAGCTGATAGCGAGATTCCTTATCTGGAGGGATAACAGGGTGAACGATTTCCAGTTGCCTCTTTAATTTCTCTTCGTCTATGATGTTCTTGTTCATAAGAGATGGTGCTACTAAAGCAGGTTCTTGTTTGAGGACTGGCTTTCCTTTCGGCTCTCCCAGTAAGCAGCCTTGGTAAGGAAAGCAAAGGAAGAAGATTGTAACTATCAACAAAGCACTAGATATGTTTTTGCCTTTTGGCATATCCTTCTCCTCAGGTTTGTGATATTAATTTATTCTCTGCACAATTGAAAATGAATAAAAGTGATATAGGTTTACATCATGAGAGATAAAATTGATATTGAGATAGCTAATCGCGCTCCAGCCATCTTACTGCTGATTAACACAAAGCCTTATAATATAACAACTGCATTCGAGCAATTCTAATCTTGTTAGCCATATTTACTGTGTGCTAAACTTCGGTGGTAAACGAATGGCAAAGCGCGTTTTTACTGGTTTTCGCCCTACAGGGAAGCAGCATATCGGTAATTATGTAGGAACCATCCAGAATTGTATCTCTCTTCAGGATGAGTATGATTGTGTCTATTGTGTCGTGGACATTCATGCCCTTACTACGCTTGAAAGCACAGAAGGGCTCCAGCAGGATATCTATGAGATGGTGCTTGACTGGCTGGCGGCTGGGATTGACCCTCAAAAAAGCATCATTTTTGTCCAGTCCCATGTACCTCAGGTAATGGAACTCCATACCATTTTTAGCATGGTGACTCCTCTGGGCTGGTTATTGCGCGTACCTACATTCAAAGAGAAAGTAAAGATGCAGCCGCATAATGTCAATTATGGATTGGTAGGTTATCCAGTTCTTATGACGGCTGACATTGCTCTTTATAAGGGAGAATTTGTCCCTGTGGGTGAAGATCAATTGCCTCATCTTGAGCTAGCGCGGGAAATAGTGCGCCGGTTCAACTCACTTTACGGATTAGTATTTCCTGAACCGCAGGCGAAGCTCACCTCATTTCCTTCAATTTTGGGCTTAGATGGAGTGCAGAAGATGAGCAAAAGCTACAACAATCAAATTGAAATAGCTGCCTCACCTCAGGAAATTCTGGATCGGGTAATGACTGCAGTTACCGACCCAGCACGGCGCTACCGTTCTGACCCAGGGCATCCCGAAGTCTGTAATATCTTTCGACTCCATAAAGTCTTCAGCCCTGCGCATGTTTCTGAAATCGCCTCAGAATGCTGTAGTGCTGACATCGGCTGCGTTGATTGCAAAAAGATGCTGGCTCAAAATATCAGTTCAGCACTTGAGCCTTTTCGAGAAAGAAGAGCGGCATTATCGGCTAAACCCAACTACATTTTTGAGGTTCTCGCTGAAGGGGCTAACCAGGCTGAAGCTGTTGCCAGAGAAACCATGAGGGAAGTCAGGGAAAAAGTGAAACTTCTACCACGTAGCTATACTTGAGGTGCTCGGGATTAACTTTTCTTATATTTGCTGACGAACCTGCCCATTCTCTTCAGGGCTTCTTCGATATTGGATAGCGAGGTAGCATAGCAGCAGCGGACAAAACCTTCACCGCTGTGTCCAAAGGCGGGGCCAGGAATCACAGCAACTTTTTCCTCATTGAGCAATTTCTCAGCGAACTTTTCTGAGGTCATACCGGTAACTTTTATTGAGGGAAAGGCATAGAAAGCCCCTTTGGGTTCAAAGCAAGAGAGGCCAATCTCATTCAGCCTTTTAACTATGATGCGGCGGCGTCTATCATATTCTCGGACCATCTTTTCCACATCGTCCTCACCGTGCTTTAAAGCTTCGATAGCGGCCATTTGTGCCATGGTGGAGGCGCAGAGCATAGTGTATTGATGTATTTTGGTTATGGGTTGAATAAGCTCTTGATTGGCTGCCACGTAACCAATACGCCAGCCCGTCATGGCATGAGATTTGGAAAACCCGCCAATCAATATGCTTTGTTCCTTCATTCCAAAAATGCTGGGAAAACAGATATGTTCTCCATCATAAACCAGGCGAGCATATATCTCATCAGATATGACTAACAGGTTGTATTTATGTGCTAAATGGGCAATATTATTGAGTTCATTTCGCGATATAACAGCGCCTGTGGGATTCGCCGGATAGCCAATCAAAATAGCTTTAGTCCTCTCATTAATTTTGGGCTCGATATCAACTGCCCTTAGACTGAAGTTATTCTCTTTGGTTGTGGGAATAAGAACTGGCACACCTCCAGCCAAAACGATGTCAGCAGGATAGGCGATATAGTATGGATCGGGGATTATTATCTCTTCACCAGGGTTGAGAATTGCTCTGGCAATTAGGTCTAGTGCCTCGCTGGTACCTACAGTGATAAGAATTTCACATTCAGGGTCATAACTGACTCCATAGTGAAGCTCCAGATATCGGGCTAATTCCTGGCGTAATTCTATCAGTCCTGAGTTTGAGGTATACATAGTCTGGCCTTTTTGTAATGAATATGTCGCTGCCTCTCTGATATGCCAGGGAGTAACAAAATCGGGTTCACCTATACCCAGAGAGATGACCTCCTTTATGGAAGAAGCTAAGTCAAAAAATCTTCTGATTCCCGAAGGTGGCATATTGTCCACTTTTTGGGAAATGAAATTACGCTTAGTCTGACTTATGGTGTGCTGTGTTGTTGTCATGCTACGGTGTTATTGGCAATCGTTTATATTCTTCAGGCAACTGGAAAATTTCTCCATTTTCCTTATATCGTTTGAGAAGAAAATGGGTAACAGTACTTCGTACTTTCTCTAAAGGGGCGAGTTTTTGTGTGACGAAGCTGGCGATTTCCTGCATGTTCTTGCCTTTCACTAAAACAGCCAAGTCGTATGTACCTGAGACCAGATAAGCAGAATATACCTGGGGAAACTGGCAAATATGTTCAGCAATGGCATCGAAGCCCACATTTTGTTGTGGTGTGAGTCTAACTTCAATTAAGGCCCAAACCTCTTCTTCCCCCAATTTAGACCAATCTATAATAGTTTTATATTTTACGATGGTCTTGTCTTCCTCAGCCTGCTTGATAATTTTTTCTACCTCACTGATAGGCAGGCCCACCATGGTGGAAATTTGTTCTGCCGTAGTTCTGGCATTCTGTTCTAAAATTTCAAGAATCTGTTTCATTTTCCCTCCCGACCTCATGAACTTGAAACCTTATTCTAACAAAGGTCTTCTCTTATGCCAATCGGTCGCTTGCTCATAGGCAAAGGCAACCTGGAGTATAGTGGTTTCATTGAATGGTTTGCCTATGATTTGCATGCCCACAGGTAATTCTTGGACAAAGCCGGCGGGAATTGAAATGGCTGGGATACCGGCGATATTTATCGGTAAAGTGCATACATCGCTCAAATACATCTGCAGTGGGGTCTCCAGTTTTTCACCCAACTTGAAGGCGACTGTGGGTGAAGTTGGGGTAACCAGAGCATCATACTTCTCAAAAGCTTGCTCGAACTCCTGCTTGATTAAGGTACGTACTTTTTGTGCCTTGAGATAGTAAGCATCGTAATAGCCGGCAGACAGAGCATAGGTGCCCAGCATTATGCGTCTTTTAACCTCTGAGCCGAAACCAAACTGCCTTGTTTTCTCTGTTGCTTCAATTACACTATCGGCATTTCGCTCAGAAAAACCATATTTCACTCCATCATAACGGGCTAAATTTGCTGAAGCCTCAGAAGGTGCGAGTATGTAATAAGCTGCCAGAGCATATTTGGTGTGTGGCAGAGATACCTCCCAATCCACTTCAGCACCTAGTTCTTGCAGCTTCTTCACTGCGGTGACCAAAGTTGTTCTAATTTCGTTCTGCATGCCTTCGGTGAAGTACTCTTTGGGAACGCCGACTTTCATCCCTTTGAGGGTGGGAATCAGTTTGTGCGTGTAATCTGGTATGGGATGGGGGACTGAGGTTGAATCTTTGGGATCACACCCAGCGATGATGTTCATTACCAAGGCACAATCGGTGACATCTTTAGTGAGTGGCCCGATCTGGTCAAGAGAGCTGGCGAAAGCAACTAAGCCAAAACGGCTCACTCTGCCATAGGTTGGTTTAAGCCCTACTATGTTGCAAAGCCCTGCTGGCTGACGAACACTACCGCCAGTGTCGGAACCAAGGGCATAGATAACTTCATCAGCGGCTACAGCAGCAGCTGGGCCACCACTGCTGCCACCCGGGACGCGACTCAAATCCCATGGATTATGAGAAGGGAAGAAAGCAGAGTGTTCTGTGGAAGAGCCCATGGCGAATTCATCCATATTTGCTTTTCCAACAATTACTGTCTTTTGTGCCTTCAGTTTTTCTACTACTGTGGCATCATAAGGAGGGAGGAAGTCCTCCAGCATTTTCGATGAGCACGTAGTTCGTATTCCCTTGGTACATATGACGTCTTTGATCAACACTGGTATACCTGTTAAGGGCATAATATTGCCACTCTTTATGCAATCATCCGCATCTTTGGCTTGTTTCAAAGCTATCTCCGCAGTGATGGTAACACAGGCACGAATTTTATTCTCCACCTCACTGACACGTTTCAATACAGCTTTGGTGAGCTCAACTGAGGATATTTCCCCTTGTTTGAGGAGCTCATGTGCTTCGTGGATGGTTAGGAGGCATAGTTGATTGTCCGACATATTTATCATTTTTCTCGAGGCTGCTCGTTTATTTTTGTGTCACTTACCATCACTTACAGAGTTTAACAAATAGATGTCCTTCATGGTGACCATGGCGCTGAGCAGCTCAGAGATAGCTTATTCTAATATCGCCTTAACCTTAAAGCAATTTTCTTGTTTTCTGGGTGCGTTGGCAAGAATTTCATCCTGGGGATATGATTCAGCTGCTTCGTCTTCTCTGAAAATGTTCTGTAACGGGATGATATGGTTTGCTGGCGACACATTTTCTGTGTTCAATTCCTTGAGTATCTCGAAGTTCTCCAGGATATTCGATAGTTGTAAGCTCAACTTCTCTACTTCCGCTGGACTTAGGCGCAAGCGAGCTAGCCAGGCTATGTGTTTTACCTGTTCATGGCTTAGTTTCATGCTGGTTTAGGTGAGATTATAACATTGGTTCACTGATATCACAACGGCTGTTTGTGCCCTATATAGCTTGATGCTATAATCAGCTTTTATGAGAGTTATTCTGTATACTGGCAAAGGTGGTGTGGGTAAGACGAGCATAGCTGCGGCTACGGCCCTGAAATCTAGTGAACTAGGTTATAGAACTATTGTCGTCAGTACCGATGCTGCTCACAGCCTTTCTGATTCACTTGATGTTTCCTTGAGTAGCGATCCCAAGCGTATTGCCACCAACCTGTGGGGGCAGGAAACTAATATATCCCGGGCTTTGAAGACTTACTGGGACACTATTCAGGATTGGCTAACAGCTTTGCTAGTCTGGCGGGGTATAGATGAAATTGTGGCTGATGAGATCGCAGTTCTTCCTGGAATGGAGGAGTTAGCTAATTTACTCTATATCACGCATTATAGTGATGCTGAAGAGTACGATGTTGCTGTGATAGATTGCGCCCCTACTGCGGATACCTTGCGTTTGCTCAGTTTCCCTGAAATACTACGCTGGTGGATGAAGAGAATGTTTCCTGCAGGGCGTGCTGCGGTTCACATTTTGCGTCCTGCAGCCAAGTTAGCTCTGGATGTCCCTCTTCCCAAAGAAGAGGTCTTTGATTCCATAGAGAATTTATTTCAAGATCTTAACAGAATACAGGAGTTGTTTCACGACCCTAAAAAAACTTCTATTCGACTGGTAGTCAACCCGGAGAAAATGGTAATCAAAGAAGCACAGCGCATGTTTACTGACCTCAATCTTTACGGCTATCCTGTTGACCTTGTTATTTGTAATCGCCTTATCTCTGATGAAATCCAGGATGCTTATTTTGATTACTGGAAGAAAAATCAAAGCGAGTGTTATTCTCTGATTGAGCAGTCTTTTGCTCCTATTCCCATCTTATGCTTACCTTTGTTCAGGCAAGAAATAGCGGGAATAGACTCGGTCAGGCGCATGGGGGAAGTTCTTTACCAAGGTGGTGACCCCACAAAAATTTTCTTCTCCGGCCAGGTTCAGCGTATCGAGCATGTGGATGGTAATTATATTCTTAGTCTAGCTCTACCCTTTACTGCTAAAAGTGATATTGATATAGCGCGAAATGGGGATGAACTAACTGTTCAAGTAGGACGATTTCGGAGGAACATGATATTGCCTAATATTCTGGACGGCGTGGATGTGTCAGGGGCTGAATTCACTGAGGGAAGGTTGAATATCAAGTTTGTCAAAGAGTAGTTGAGTTGCCTGGGATTAACTACAAGGAGGAAAATAGAATGGCTGAGAAGATTTTTGAAGTGCAACGTGAACCTGATGGTGAAGTTGTGATAAGAATGAAGCCAGCAAAATTCATTGTGATGCCTGAGTTGGTTCAAGGCCATCTGAGGGCAGCTCGGAAAGAGAACTTACTCGCCTTGCGAAGCCTCATTGATGCTGCCATAGAACAGGTGGATAAGTCACATGGTAAGAAGAAAGAAAAGAAGAGAGAGAAGATAGAAGTAGAATAATGGAAATCCGTAATGTGGTTCTGTTATCACATCAAGGTGCCGGCAAAACTTCACTGGCAGAATCCATGCTGTTTAGCGCTGGCGCCATCCAGCGTTTAGGTAGTGTTGAAGAGGGCACTACCACCTCGGATTATGACCCAATTGAGATAGAGCGTCATATTGGTATTAACTTATCCGTACTTCCATTTGAATGGAAAGAAACGAGAGTGAATCTTATTGATACCCCGGGATATGCTGATTTCACCAGCGAGGTGAAGTCAGCATTGCGTGTAACAGAAGGAGCAGTAATTGTGGTATGTGCTGCTTCAGGTGTAGAAATAGGCACAGAGCAGATGTGGGCTGCAGTGGACAGGCTGGGTTTACCCTGCCTGCTCTTTGTTAACAAAATGGATCGCGACAATACTGATTTCTATAATACCCTGGAACAGATTCAGAAAAAGTTAGGGAAGAAATGTCTGCCAGCGCAGTTGCCCATAGGAGCTCAAAGTGACCTTCGTGGCGTCGTAGATCTGATAACGATGAAAAGCTACTTTGGCTTTCCTGTTGAGGCAAAAGAAATCCCTTCGGAACTTGAAGAAAAGGCAGCCAGTTTTCGGGAGAAATTGATTGAAGCTGCTGTTGAAATTGATGATGAACTCATTTCTAAATATTTAGAGGGCGAGACGATAAGTGATGAGGAAATTTTCGGTGCTGTAAAGCAGGCTACCCTGTCTGGTAAGTTGGTGCCTGTTTTCGCTGGCTCCGCTCTGCATGGCATAGGAACTCAATCACTCTTGGATGCTATTCATCATTACCTGCCTTCACCGGAAGAGACCACTATTGTAGCTACCAACTCAACAGGTGAAGAGGAAGTTCTCAAACCAAGCATAGATTCTCCTTTGACCAGCCTTGTTTTCAAAACTACTGCCGATCCATATGTGGGTAAGCTTAGCTATTTTCGCGTTTACGCAGGTGTTATTTCCAGCAACTCTCAGGTCTGGAATGCTAACAAGAGTGGTATGGAGCATATTGGTCAGTTATTTACCTTGTTGGGCAAAAATCAACAACCTGTCCCTCAATTAGGTGCTGGAGATATGGGCGCAGTAGCAAGATTGAACTTGACTACTATTTGTGACACTCTTTGTGCGCCTGAGCACTCCGTAGTACTTGCGGGGATTGATTTCCCCAAGGCAAATTTCAGTATGGCAGTTTATCCACGTACTAAGACAGACCTGGACAAGATGAGCACGGTTTTATCCCGGATTTCTGAAGAAGATCCTTCTTTGCAGATGCGGCGTGACCCTGATACCAATGAGTTTATTATCTCTGGAATTGGCGATAACCAACTGGATATAATTAGAGAGAAAATGCGCCGTAAGTTCGGTGTAGATGTCAGGTTAGACCTGCCCAGAGTTCCTTATAAAGAAACTATCACTACGGCGACCAAGGCAGAATACAAGCATAAGAAGCAGAGCGGTGGGCATGGCCAATATGGGCATGTCTTTCTGGAACTCACGCCCTTACCTAAAGGTGGCGGATTTGAGTTTGCTGAGAAGATTTTTGGAGGGGCGATTCCTCAGAACTATATTCCAGCGGTGGAGAAGGGGGTCAATGAGACGAAACAAGAGGGGATTTTGGCAGGCTACCCCGTTACTGACTTAAAAGTTACTCTCTATGATGGTAGTTTTCATTCAGTAGATTCTTCGGATATCGCCTTTAAAATAGCTGCATCTCAGGCCCTGAAGAAAGGGTTGTCTCAAGGGCAATCTGTATTACTTGAACCTATCATGAATCTCGTTATAATAGTGCCTGAGGTGTGTACCGGGGATGTTATTAGCGACCTCAATACCAAGAGGGGGCGTGTGCTCGGTATGAACCCTGCTGCTGACTATTCTGAAGGTGGTGAGGAATCTAGTGGCAGGATGGTTATCAAAGCTCAAGCACCTTATGCAGAATTGCTCCGTTACACCATTGATTTAAGAGCACTAACCCAGGGGCGCGGTGACTTTGTAATGGAGTTTGACCATTATGAAGAGGTGCCTTCTCATATCAGCCAAAAAGTAATCGCTGCTCAAAAAGAGCATCAGAAATCCACCTAAAGGCGTAATTTTGCGTTAGCTCGCTAATATTCCCTTCAGTTTTTTAGTAAGGGCGGGAACTACCTCTTCATATTTCCCCACTACTCCAAATTCTGCCTCTTTAAAAATGTTTGCCTCAGGATCTTTGTTGATGGCTATGATATGCTTGGCTCCAGAGCAGCCAGCTATATGCTGGCTGGCGCCTGATAGAGCTACTGCAATATAAATATCGGGTGCAACGATCTTGCCTGTGAGACCAATGTGTATTGCCTCTGGTACCCAACCATTGTCAGCAGGTGGACGTGTGGCCCCCACGGCACCATGCAGGGCATCAGCTAATTCCTTTAATGTGGTGTTGAAAGGCTCAGCGCCACCAATACCTCTACCTCCAGTAACTATTGCAGGCGCATCCTCAAGCTTAATGCCACTTATCTCTTCTTTTATCGTTTCCACAACTTTTGCTTTTACTTGTGACATATCTATCTCAATCTCGGTAGGTATCACCTCGCCTTTTCTTGAATCATCATGTTCTAAAGGTGACATCGCTTTGGGTCTCACAGTAGCTATATGAGGTACAAGTTTACTAACAAATGTAGCTTGTGCATTGCCTCCGTAAACCGAGCGCGTTTGCAAAAGTAATTTTGTGTCCGGATCTATGCTCAAGCCAAGACAATCCGTTGCCAAACTGACTCCTAATCTGAAGGCAAGGTGAGGAGCTAAATCTCTACCTATAGCGGTTTGACCAAATAAAATAGCTCTTGGTGAGATATCTTTAACTACCTTCTCTACAACCTGGATATAAGAGCTTGCCTGATATTGCTTCAGTGAAGGCTCTTCTATGGTGTAGACCTTATCTGCTCCGAAGGCAATTGCTTCTTTAGAAGCTTCATCAATCATGTCACTGGCTAAGAGGCAGGATAGCTCTTCGTTCAAATTGTCAGCAAGTTTGCGGCCGCATCCCAATAGTTCAGTAGTGATAGCAGCCAGTTGCCCGTTTGTTAATTCGCCATAGACCAATATGCCTTTATTTTCAGCCATCGTTTTTCCTCCTTGTCCTTAGAGTAATTTTGCTTCTCTGAGTCTTGCAGCGAGATTAGCACCAGCTTCTTCAGGAGTTTCTCCCTCAATTATCTCACATTTGGCTTCTTTGACCGGTTGGAAAAGCTTACTTATTTCAATGTGCCTTCCCGCTGCGCCAACCTGCCCGGGCTCAAGCCCAATATCAGCTGGCTTGTATACTATTGGTTGTTTCTTTCCCGCTGCCATAATACCCTTTAAAGCGGGGTAGCGAAGTGTTCCCAATTCGCTGGTTACTGTAATCACGACAGGGGGTGCTATTTCGAGAATTTCATAACCATCAGGGATGACGCGCTCTATATTTATTTTGCCGTCAGCAACCTCTACTTTTCGAGCAAGAGTCACAGCAGGAATTCCCAGGATTTCCGCGATGCCTATTCCTACCTGGCCGGCGTCCCAGTCAGATGATTGTCTACCACAGAAAATAAGGTCATATTCTCCTATCTTCTTTATCGCTGCGGCTAGGGCACAGGCAGTAGACCAGCTATCGCTTTCCTCAAAAGCTTCATCCTCCAGCAGAATAAGCTCATCGCCCCCGACAGCCAGACTCTTTTTGATTACGTCGCGAACCAATTTATTGCCCAGGCTGAGCACTGTGATCTTGCCTCCCATCTTATCCTTGATTCTCAGGGCGGCTTCTAAGGCAAACTCATCATATTGGCTTATTACCGGCTTTACATCCGATGCGGTGACCATTTTATTGGCTGCCGTATCGACCTTGAATAGAGATGGTGGGGCTTCGGGATCAGGAACTTGTTTACAGCAAACAATCATGTTAATACCAGACATTTAATTAACCTCCCTTAATATAAATCTGCGGTGAGAAAGAATACAGCAAAATCTAATACTTGTCAATCAATAGCTACGAGTCATAATTGACTTTGCAGACATTGACAGATTAAGATTTATAGGTATAGAATACTCGCTTGGCGTAAGGAGAGGCAGCATCATGGTAGAAATGTCGATTGATAGTATCAGGGTAAGTTTAATGAATTATCAGCGGGTTGTGATTCTGAAAGAGAAGGGGTCCAATCGTTACTTGCCTATCTGGATTGGCCCTAACGAAGCAGACGCTATTGCTGTGAAATTGCAAAACATTGAATTGGCTCGTCCCTTAACCCATGATTTGCTGCAGTCTGTTATTACCACCTTGGGTGCTTCAGTAAACTATATTGTGGTGAGTGAGCTTGAGAATGATACTTTTTATGCGAAGCTCTCTCTCAATATCGATGGCAAAGAACTGGAGATCGACTCCCGCCCCAGTGATGCTATTGCCCTGGCAGTAAGAGCTGGGGTTCCAGTATATGCTGAGGAAACAGTGCTGGAAAAGGCTGGAATTATACTTGAGGAAGAAGCAGGGAAACCTGTTTCTGAGGGCAAGATGGATGAACAGGAGCTCAGGGGATTGTCAGCATATCAAGATTTCATAAATACACTCAATCTGGATGATTTCAACAAGCGAAAGTC
>JGI24025J20009_10002458_pt1 | contig 13300 bp, 8 predicted proteins | sample Cruoilmetagenom3_FD_20009 | JGI IMG/M metagenome (IMG submission 20009)
CAAGTAGAAGAAAGTATTGCCGATAACACCTTCGTGCTTGATACGCCCGAAGAAGCAGGGCTTGAACCAGAAGCAGAATTCGAGCCTGAAGCGGAACTTGAGCCAGAGGCAGATATTGTACTTGGGCCTGAAGCGGAACTTGAACCTGAATCAGTATTCGAACTTGACTCCCTTGACGAGAGCTTCGACCACGAAACCCTGTCAGAAGAACTGGCCGCAGAAGAAAGTGATTTTTCTGAAAACCTTCCTGAGCAAACCGACATTGCAGAATTCAGCGCTGCCAGCGAGCAAGACAGTGAAGTCGAATTTGATGAAACCCTCATTGAAATATTTACAGGGGAAGCTGAGTCCCACCTGCAAACGGTTCACGCATTTCTCAAAGACCACCCTGTAGGCGCAGCCCCGGTCAAAGTGTCTGGCGATGTTCTGCGCGCCCTTCATACCCTGAAAGGAAGCGCTCATATGGCCAATATGTCCAGCTTCGCAGACATTGCTTCACCCGTAGAGCAACTGGTGAAACAAGTTGCTAACATTGACTACATGCTGCACGAAGACCTATTAACATTACTCTTTAACGCTACAAAAGTGCTCGATGAAAAAGTTAAACATATTAAAACGCACTCAGAAGCCGAAGTCGTAGAAGGAGAAAACGCGCTCTTCAATGAAATAAAACAACTTGAAGAAAAATACCAACAACAACAAACGGAACACAGTAATAAAGTTTGCGACCAAAACTTTATTAATATATTTCTTGCCGAAGAAATGGATATTATTCTTGAGGCAGCCAGCCATTTAACAAACTGGGAGCAGACACCACACAGCCACGACATTGCGGGCCAACTTGAAAAAGAAGTGATGGCTATTGCCCATCATGCTGCCAGCGCGAAGATTCCAGAAATAGAACGGCTTTGTAATAAACTCGCCGAGTGTTACCAGGCAGCCCAGGCTCACCAACTTTCCACCGACGAAATATTTTTCGAAACAGCACGTCAAGCACACGATTCCTTGATAGAGCTTATGGATAAACTTGCTGCGCATCAGCCGATTGATGCGACAAGCGAGATGGAAGAGAAGCTAGATAACTTACTGCTGGCTGTTGATTCGGCTGCCAGTGAAAACGCACAAGAACCTTCTGCGATAGCTCTTGGGCAGTTTGAGCCTGAAAGCTTCGAGCTGAAAACGCAAGAAGAAACAGCAGAGTCAGAACTGGAACAGCGTGAGTCCGATAATGCTGAAATACTCGAACTCAACGACGCATTGGAGCCCGCCGCTCTCGAAGAAGTCGAAGACGTATTAGCCCCTGAAGAAGCTATAGAAGAAGCGATAACAGAAGACACAGAAGTCGCGGAAGATAAGGCCCGCAACGAAACTGCCCTTGAACTTGAACTCGATCCAGAACTGGTGGAAATCTTTCTGGAAGAGGCCGATGAGATTCTCGAAAGCCTGTCTGGAAACCTCGAACGCTGGGCAAGCGACACCAGTAATACTGGCGAAATCGAACAACTGCAACGTAGCCTGCACACGCTCAAGGGCGGTGCCCGCATGGCTGGNTTAAAACCTATCGGCGACCTGTCTCACGANCTCGAAACCCTGTATGAATTAAGTACCAATGGTGAGCTAGCCTACTCAGAAGAAATGGGTGANCTGCTTATACAGTGCCACGANAGCCTGGGCGATATGGTGGATGACATCAAGACAAACATCGCACCCCAAGAAGCCAGCGCTCTCATTGAANAGATTATAGCCTTCAGCAAGCAAACGGGCAGCGAAAGCCCAGCTGAAATGGAAGCAGCCAGCCTTGAAGGCGTAATCTCACCAAACAACGTCACCCCCATCACGGCAGCGCAAGCTCCTGAAACAGATGAAGAGCTGGTTATTGATACCAGTGACGTTGAAGTTATGGCCTTGTTCGTGGAAGAAGCCCGTGAACTGCTGGAAGCAATCGAAAACAGTATCGAACAATGGCAGGCGACGCCTGACAGTGATGCGCAGCAAGAAGAGCTAAAACGTCTTCTACATACCTTAAAAGGCAGTGCCCGATTAGCCGGCCTCAGCCATTTAGGTGATCTCAGCCATTCGTTTGAAAGCGACATCGTTGATCTTGAGGCACAGCCCGAAACAGACAACGACGCACTATTCCAAAACCTCAAAGGGCAATACGATGGACTGACCACCTGGGTAGAAAAGCTAGCAGCCCAGTTAGCAACTCAACAAAACCTCGCCCAGGAGGATCGCACCAAAGAGCTTGCGGAACAAACCGCCGAGATGGCGCGCAAAGCACACGCTGCCAAAGAAAAACCCTCCAACAAAGCGGAAGAACAGCAAGAAGCGGCGAAAGCAGCTACCCAGGAAATGATCCGTGTTTCGTCGGAATTGCTTGAGAACTTGGTCAACCTTGCAGGCGAAACCAGTATCAACCGTGCGCAGGTGGAAAAAGAGGTGACCGACTTTACCTACACATTGGATGAAATCGGCGACACCATTGAGCGCTTGCAAGAACAGATGCGTCGACTGAATATGGAAACAGAGGCACAAATCGTTTTCAGCCATGAAGCGCAAGTACAAGAAGAGAGTAACGAATACGAGGATTTCGATCCTCTTGAAATGGATCGCTACTCCCTGATCCACCAGCTTTCCCGCTCTCTTTCAGAAAGTACCCATGACCTTACAGATCTGAAAGATACACTCACGAACAAAGCAAGAGACACCGAAACCCTGTTGCTACAACAATCACGCATCAACACCGAGCTACAAGAAGGCCTGATGCGTACCCGCCTTGTTCCATTCTCGCGATTGGCGCCACGTTTACGTCGCATGATTCGTCAAGTGGGCCAAGAGTTGGGTAAACCCGTAGAGCTGGAAATAGTCAACGCGGAAGGGGAAATGGATAGGGCTGTACTGGATCGCCTGGTAAGCCCCCTGGAACATATGCTGCGTAACTCTCTTGACCATGGTATCGAACCCCCTGAAGAGCGTGAGAAACTCGGCAAGAATAAAAAAGGCAAAATCACCCTGCACATTTCCCGCGAAGGGGCGGAAGTAGTACTGCGCCTATCCGACGATGGGGCAGGCATTGATTCAAACAAGGTAAGAGCCAAAGCTATTGAGCGTAAGCTGCTGGATGGCCAGGCAGAACTCACTGATACCGAAATTCTGCAGTTCATCTTCAAACCAGGCTTCAGCACGGCGGAAAAAGTGACCCAGATTTCTGGTCGCGGTGTGGGTATGGATGTGGTTAACAGTGAAATAAAACAGCTGGGCGGCTCCACACGCATTCATTCGTCACCCGGAGCAGGCACCCAGTTTACAATCCGCCTGCCCTTTACCGTATCCGTCAACCGCGCCCTAATGGTAAAAGTAGGCGAGGACACCTACGCCATTCCACTTTCCCATATCGAAGGTATCGTGCGGGTTAGCCCCTATGAGCTGGAAACCTACTACCAGCCCGACAACGAAAATGCCTTTCAGTACGCTGAAAGAGATTACGACCTGCAATACCTGGGCGCTTATGTAAAAGATATTCCCAGTCCTATCCTGACAGGACAGACACAGCCTCTGCCCGTTATTTTGGTCCGGGGTACAGATAAACCCATGGCCTTCCAGGTGGACTCGCTTATCGGTAGCCGAGAGGTGGTTGTTAAATCCCTCGGGCCACAGCTGTCATCAGTGACCGGCCTCTCTGGGGCAACCATCCTCGGTGATGGTAACGTGGTTATAATCCTTGACCTCATCTCCATGATTCGCTCCGACTGGGCCCAAAGACTCTATGGCGAATCCCACAGAGAAACAGAGGTGCATGAGAAAACAGGTAATGAAATACCCACGGTGATGGTGGTGGATGATTCAGTTACGGTTCGGAAAATCACCTCGCGACTGCTCGAACGTAATGGCTACCAGGTTGTTCTTGCCAAAGATGGCATGGATGCCATCTCGATACTCCAGGATCACACCCCCGATGTGATGCTGCTGGATATTGAAATGCCCCGTATGGACGGCTTTGAGGTGGCCAGTATCGTTAAACACGAAGAGCGCTTAAAAGACATTTCCATCATTATGATCACCTCGCGTACCGGCCAAAAGCACCGCGAACGAGCCATGAGCCTTGGGGTAAACGAATACTTGGGAAAACCTTTCCAAGAAGCAGAGCTGCTCAAGCATATAGAAAAATACATCAGCGCAGATGTCAGCGTGTAAGCGCTGACATTATGGCTTAACAATGAGCGAAAACCTCGGTAAGCAACTCGCAATCATCTCAGATAAGGCCAGCTGCCTCAGGCTCCTGAGGGAATCTGTTACCGAGGCGGGCTACCCTGTGTGCTTTGCCGATGCCCCCAACGCAGGCCTCCTCCCGGAATCAAGCTCGGTATCGATTTGGCTGGTTTATCTTACGGATGAAGACCAATGGGAGGACTTACTGGATGGCCTGCTAGAGGACAGCGATACCCCACTCCTTTTTGGCAGTACTGACGTACCGCCACCCTCCTCCACCGACTTTATGCGTTGGAAGCGCACCCTGCTTGAAAAACTCAGTAAGCAAATAGGCCCGCCTGAGAGCTTCCGACAAGTTGCGACATCGCTCCCCCAGCTTGATACAGAAAACCCAAACCAGGCTCCCCCCACTTCACTACCCGACCCTAAGACGGAGGCTATAAAAAACCAAGCACCATGTAATGACGAAGTAAACCGCGTCTGGGTATTAGGCGCCTCATTGGGCGGCCCGGCTGCCGTCAAAGAGTTCCTTGATGCTTTACCTGAAGATTTACCCATCGCCTTTATACTGGCTCAGCATATCGACAAAGGTTTCCAGAGTGTGCTGACCGAGGTTCTTGGCCGTCACAGCAGCTTCGAATTAAGCAAAGAAACCATCGGCGCCAAGCTGGAATATGGCAAGGTATACGTCGCCCCCGTAGAGACGGTCTTTGACATCAAAGAGGGGCGAATTGTTTCCACAGGTGCCCAATGGCAAGGCCCCTATGCGCCCAGCATTGACCAGGTAATGGATATCGTTAGCCAGTATTACGGTGCCAACTGCAGCACCATTCTATTTAGCGGCATGGGTAGCGATGGCGCCATTAGCGGGCCGGAGCAAGTAAAAAGAGGCGGCATGGTCTGGGCACAAACAGCCGTAAGCTGTGCCAATAGCAGTATGCCGGACTCAGCAAGGGCCGTGGGCTGCGTCAGCTATAGCGCAACGCCCAAGCAACTTGCCCTGCAGCTGGTAGCCAGAATACGCAAACAACAAAAAGAAGCGGTACCAAATCAGTCGCAAAAAGCGGCGGGTTAACTAGACTTCATAAGAAGGTGCCATTTTCGCAGAACAAACACATAAGAGGGTAAAACCCATGAGCAACGTTTCTCAAATCAGTGACAACAAACTGCCGGAGCAAATTGCCTGCCTGATGATTCCCATGGAATCGGCCACACTGCTTTTACCCAACGAAGCCGTTGCCGAAGTGGTCAGTGATTTACGCCCGGAAAAAATGCCGGACCTGCCCGACTGGTGTTTGGGAGAAGTGGAGTGGCGTGGCTTGAGAATACCTGTCGTTTCTTATGAGAAACTCAGTAGTGGCAGCGATGTCATCCCCACTAACGATAGCCGCTTGGTGGTTTTGAACTCGGTAAACAGCGGCTCAAAACACCCCTTCTATGCCCTGCTCAGCCAGCATGCCCCTAAACTGATCCGCGCCTTTAAAGAAGAACTTACAGAGGAATCTGAAGGGGAAGGCATTAATAAATACCATGTTAGCGTGAACATCGAATCGGCCATCATCCCCGACCTTGAGTTGGTGGAAAAGAAGCTGCTGAATAGCTAGCACCTCTGTTCCATTCATAGCAGCTCAAGCCCCTTAGTAGTCCCCAAAGTGCATTTGCAGAAGGCTCAGGGCAACGAGGGGTGCTGTTTCTGCCCGTAAAACCCTTGGCCCGAACAGCTGCGGTATAAAGTGAACTTCGCAAGCCTGCATGACCTCTTCCTTGGTAAGGCCTCCCTCGGCCCCAATCAAAAGCGCAGCACTTTCGACTTTCTGCGGCCCAGAACCTAGCACAGTGGAATTTGGCTCGACGGTTAATTCTTCAAGCCTGGGGTGACACACCCAGCGTAACGTTTCCTCTCGTTCAGCCAACCAACTCTGAACGCTTTGGGGCATATTCACCTTGGGGACAATATTACTCTGGCATTGCTCACAAGCACTTTGTACTACCCGCTGCCAGTGAGACACCTTTTTTTGCAAGCGATCTCCTTTTAGCCGCACCTCGCAGCGCTCACTGACAAGCGGGGTAATCTCCCCCACTCCCAACTCGGTGGCTTTTTGCAGGGCATAATCCATGCGCTCCCCTTTTATCATCACCTGACCCAAGTGCACTCTTAAGGGGGACGTTCTGTTTTCATCAATAAAGGTATCTAGCTTTACTCGCACCTCTTTTTTCGTGACCAGACTCAAGCAACCGTGGTGTTCCCCCCCCTGGCCGTTAAACAGCACCACCTGCGCCCCTTCTCTCATACGCAATACATTGGTCAGATGGTTCGCAGGTGCGGTGTCCAGACGCAGCTCTTGTCCGGCAACAAGTGGCATATCAATATATATCCGAGCCTTGCTCATAGTTTCTTCAACTCGACTTTTTGTATGAAAAGGAAGGGTTAATCTTTCGTAGCCAGATTGATTCCTTCTAGCATAATTTCTACTAACAAATGGATTTGCTCTGGGGTGATGACATAGGGGGGCATTAAATACACCACATTACCCAGCGGACGCAGCAAAGCACCCTTGGATAAAGCGTGTTGATAAACCCGTAACCCCCGCCGCTCCTGCCAAGGATAGGCTTCACGATTTTGTTTGTTTTTCACCAGCTCCACCGCCAGCACCATACCATGCTGGCGCACCTCCGCCACATGAGGGTGGTCGGCAAGGGGGGCGCAAGCCTGCCTCATCACTTCCGATAGTTTATGGTTGGCATTGATGACATCATCCGTTCTAAATATCTCTAAGGTAGCCAAGGCTGCTCGGCAACCGAGAGGGTTTCCGGTAAAACTATGGGAGTGAAGAAAGGCCTTCATGCTTTCGTAATCATCATAGAACGCATCGTAGATAGGGGTAGAGGTCATCACCGCTGACAAGGGCAAATAGCCTCCGGTTAAACCTTTAGACAGGCACATAAAGTCAGGACTAATACCGGCCTGCTCACAGGCGAATAAAGTCCCGGTGCGGCCAAAACCCACCGCGATTTCGTCAGCAATGAGATGCACGCCATAGCGATCACAAGCTTCACGCAGCTTGGTCAGATAGATCGGGTGATACATGCGCATATTACCGGCACACTGTATCAAAGGCTCCACAATCACCGCGCACACCTCGTGATGGTTTTCTGCTAATGCCTGTTCCATTTTTTCAAACTGGCGTTCACTGTAATCCTGCCAGCTTTCGCCCTGCTCACGGAAATAACAATCCGGGCTCGGTACGGTAATCACATCCATCAACAAGGGCTTATAGGTCTCCTTGTAAAGAGCGACATCCCCCACCGCCAGTGCCGCAAGCGTTTCTCCGTGATAACTATTGGAAAGCGTCACAAAACGATTTTTTTTCGTTTGGCCGCAGTTCTGCCAATAGTGAAAGCTCATTTTCAGGGCAACTTCAACGGCGGAAGAGCCATTGTCGGCATAGAAACAACGGTCTAATCCTGCGGGTGTCACCTCAACCAGTTGCTCGGAAAGCTCTACCACGGCACGATGTGAAAAGCCCCCCAAGATCACATGCTCCAAGGTTTCGAGCTGATCCACCAGCGCCGCATTAATACGCGGGTTCGCGTGACCGAAAAGTTCACCCACCAGGAACTCACCGCATCGATATAACGGTTTCCCTCGAAATCTTCCAGCCACACACCCTGACCACGCTTGATGGGCACCACCGGCAACCACTCGTGATCCTTCATCTGGGTACAAGGGTGCCAAAGCACATTTAGATCTCGAGCCATCCACTCAGCGTTACTTGCCATGATTATTACTTCCCAATATTATTTTCATTGAAGCGCCCATCGGAGAAAAGGGAAACTCTTTAAAACCAAGCCGCGCTTTTTGTTAGACTGTCCCCTTCATTCGACGACAAATTCTGGCGAAATATTATGGCGCAACTCGGTCACTATAACGACATGACCCTTCTAAAAAAAGAACACATGGGCTGGTTTCTCGATGGCGGGCTATTTGGCAAGGTATTACTGCCCAATCGTTATGTGCCCGAAGGCTGCAAAGCCGGCGATAGCCTGCGCGTATTTTTATACCTCGACTCCGAAGACCGCGCCATCGCAACAACCCAGCGCCCCTTGGCGACAGTAGAGCAAGTAGCCTATCTGCAAGTAAAAACCATCAACAAAGTCGGTGCCTTTCTTAACTGGGGCCTCGCCAAAGATCTACTGGTGCCCTTCTCTGAGCAGAAACGCCCCATGGAAGAGGGTCAGTTCTACGTCGTCTACCTCTACTTGGATAAATCCAACCGCATTGTCGCCAGTGAGCGCCTCAATCGTTTTCTCAAAGACCAAGCCCACCAATACGAGTTTAACGATAAAGTGAAAGTCATCCCTCACTCCCCCACCGACCTTGGCTACAAAGTTGTGGTGGATGACAAATATTGGGGAGTCATACACGCCTCCGACATAAGCCAGCCACTTAAAACAGGTAAAAAATTAGAAGGCTACATCAAGCAACCCCGTGCAGATGGAAAACTGGATATCAGCCTAAAGCCTTTGGGATACAAAAAAACCGGCCAATTATCAGATGTAATTTTCGAAAAATTAGAGCAAGCCGGTGGCTCTATTCCTCTTGGCGACAAAAGCCCCGCAGAAGACATCGAAGCGTATTTTGGTGTTAGCAAACGAGTTTTTAAAATGGCTATTGGGAAGCTTTATAAAGAAAAGAAAATTACTATTGAAAAAGGAGGCATACGCTTAAAAAGTAGCATTTAATTTATGAAAAGGTAGACATGTTTTTTAATGTATTTAAAATGTGACCGCTATTTTTACTTCGAAACAGCAAAACTTCTCTGCCTAATAAATAAAAAGCACACAACCATCAAATCGCCGAATAAAAATATTGTTTGGCCCTAGCTTTCATGGCAGTCTAAAAAGATGCTACTTCTAAAAGCTTAAAGGATCCATTTTATGCGAGTAAAACTATTAGTAACCCTGCTTAGTAGTATATTTTTGACAATATCCAGTGCGTCGGCGGAATATTATCCTAAACCTGAGCAACGTATGGTGCCATTGATTCTAGAGTGCCGATCTCCGGGAATGGTTGCATTGACATTCGATGATGGGCCTTCCGAGAATTATGCCCAGGTTATCAACACTCTAGATTCCCATAATGTTAAAGCCACCTTTTTTATGGTGGGCAGCAAACTAGAAAAGCAACGCCATATTGACGAAGGTCTTCTGGCGGTAAATAGCGGCCATCAAATAGAAAACCATGGCTGGGATCACAGCGATTTTTACACCTTATCAAATGAGCAGATTTCGTCACAAGTCGATAAAACGAATGAAATCCTGTGGCAAACTCTAGGCGTCATACCCCGATTCGTTCGGCCACCTTATGGGCGAATAGACGTACCTAAAGCTATGCCTGTCTGGGATATGGATTATGGTATCGCACTATGGAACTTAGACAGTAAAGATTATCGGAGAACATCTTTCAGCTGGGGGCCCGACAAAGTTCTTGAAAATATTGAAGACATCTTAGACAAATCGTCCCCTAGTGAAGACTCTTTTGTGATTTTATTACATGACTTCAGTGATACAAGCATAGAAGAACTCGGCAATATAATAGTCACGATAAAGGCGCACGGCTATTCTGTTGTTAATTTAGATACTTGCGCTGACAGAAAAACACATTAGGGCAGCCCTAAGAGAGATGCACTTCACGCACAAATGACATGACCTCTATAAAAAATATCAGCTTTGGCGTGTTATTGGCGACGAATTATTTCAAGTAAAAGCTTTAGATCGCTGTGTTTTATTAGCAATGTTTCCCTAAACCCTAAACCAGTTTTCCTTGAATAAATGACAGCCAATCCAATTGCCGCAATTGCATAAGATAGCGTTGAAGCTAGGGCCACACCATTCATACCTAGCAATTCTACAAAAGCATAGTTAAGGATGATATTTATAATAACGGCCACCCCAGAAATAATAGAAACTGTTCCTGGCATATTCTGCCCCAACAGATCCAAACGAATCAAACTGCAGTAGCTTAAAAACACCACACCGGGTAACAACAGCAATAGCGGCTCATACGCTGGAAGAAAATCCTCTCCAAAAAGGATCAAAATCAACACCTTTCCCATTATCGCAAAGATAAGCCCGCATACAACCATAACAAAAACAAGGATTCTCAATACGGCAGGTGTTACCTCATTTTCCTCTTCACTGCTTCGCCTCATTAGAAACGAATACATGGGAATAGCCAAAGCATTGGGAAGAGCGAGCAATAATTCAGCCGCTGCGGTTGCCATTGCGTAGTAACCGAGATATTCAGCTCCCAGGAAACTACTAACGAACAAAAAATCAATACGCAAAAGCAGCTTTTGAAATAAGGTGTCAAAATGTCCGCGAACACCATAGTTTAATAGATCCTTTTGCAAGTCGATCTGAAACTTAACGGGAAAACCTTGCTTGAGAAATATTATAGAAAGCATTGCCGCACAACCAAGCGTGCAAAACCAAGCCCATGTAGCGGCAATAAGCGGGTTAATATCAAATACCCCCCAAAGAAAGAGAAACAATACCAGGGGTGTTAATGATTCAAACAAGCTAAGAATATTGACTTGATTAATATAATGTAAAACATTGAGAATATTTATATTGATATATTTAATCAACATAAACGGAATGGCAATGGCAATAAAGAGAGCAAAAGATTCTATTGGTACTGAGTAATCTTTTACAAGCCATGGCTGTGCAATAATCAAAAAGCTTGACGCCATCAATATCAGACTGATAAAAACAATCAACGCATTCGTATTGGCGAATATCTGCCTAAGTGGACTGGAATTTTTGGCGGCATGATACGCGGCCGAATTACTAAGGCCCGCATTTCCAGCGGTCATTATAAGTTCAGGAATACTACAAATCAGTGAAAACAAGCCCCTGTCTGCAGGGCCAAGTATTCGCGCCAATAAAGCATTTCTTACCAAGCGTAATAGAATATTTAGCAGCTTCGTAATCAAACTTTGACTGAAATGGCGTGCAAATAGCTTTTTGCTGGGTTCTTGGTTAGATTTTGGCGCCACGAGACTAGCTTCTCCTTAGAGCAGCGCGCATTAAACGATAACTTAGCCTATCAGAATCCAAAGCCAGTGCTTGATGTACGTTTATTCTTGGCACCAACATAGTCGTCGTAAAATCCAGCCGGTAGATACCAGCATTCGTTGTCAGCCCAATATCATAATTTTGTTTTGCAAACCCCACTACTGACTGATTAAAATCTCCATAGGGGTAACAGACCCCATTTACGTAGCTAATCCTTTTTTGGGATATTTCAAGCTTTGAGGCTACTAATTCATTTTCTTGCTCTGCTTTTGACAAAAGACTAAGCCGAGGATGGCTGATGGAGTGTGAGCCAAAGCTAATATTATAGCCTGACATTTCTTGGCACTGCGACCAGCTCAAACCATGCTGAGGCACATCCGTATTTGCTATGCTTATTGCTTGATCAGTAATCGTATGCGCATCACTATAGTGCTCCCTCTTAATGGTATCGATAATGCCATCCGCATCCAAACTATTGGCAAGGGATGTCTTTAGATAGCGACTTAGTAGCGCTGCTAAATCTGCACGCTGCGAATCACTAAGCTCCTCATTAAGCAGTATATCTCCAAGCTGTTGCCACCAGAATCCACATGTAGAATCAATATAAGCTGTGCTTAAGAATATGGTAGCGGGAACATTAAGCTCTTTTAGTATGGGAAAGGCATTTGTATAGTTATCGCGCCATCCATCATCAAACGTAATGCAAGCATATGAGAGCTTCACATCAAGCGTGCCCCGATCGTTTTTCTGATGATCAATCAGCTGTTGCAATGAAATAATATTGAAACGCTGCTTGATAGTTATCAAAAACAGTCTTAGCGCAACATCACTGATAGCAATAGAGCGTTGAAACCGTGTGTTTTTAAATTCTTTTTCGGTCAATACTCGGTGGAGTGTAAAAACAACACAAGTGCCTGGCAAATAACGCGACTGAAGTGTTTGCTGACTCAAAGAGCCAAGCCAACGCTTTATCACCAATGGCGTACTCAACGGTTATCCTCCGGCGACCAAAATGTGAAACGCTTTCCTAGCAAAAATTGCACTATACCGGCAGCCAAGCCAAAGCTACTTAAAAGAATAAACCCTGCAATGGAAAATAGTTTTGGCAGACGATTCCCACCGTCTATCAGCCCAGCCAATGCGGTGCAATAAAAACACACTTGAATAAAAAACAGCGCGACATAAAACCCGCCACTGCCCAATACCATTAAATTCATGGGAAACAAGAGGGTCGCAAAGAAAGGAACAAACCGTCTGACCAGCTTATGACTAAAAAGGCAAAATGAATAAGTTCCATAGCTAAATATATTAAATAGCTCTCGACGTCTCCATAAGCTCGTCATCCCTCTTACCGTAACACGTATCCGGCGTCGCAACTGATTACCCGCACTGTCTACGCCATCATCATAAGCAACCGCACTTTCTTGATAAACAAGCGAATGCCCACCAAGAACCGCCCCTGTGCTGATATAAAAATCATCGGTCACATCTTGGGGTAAGTTTTGATAGAGTGCGCGACGTATGGCAAATATACCTCCATCCGCAGAAACAGCATTACCCAATTTTGTTTCACACTTTCGGATAAAGCCTTCATATTGACGATATAGTCTATCACCCATACCAAGATGTTTTGAGTTTTCCCTAATACTCAGCTGCCCTGAAACAACTCCCACAGAAGATAAGCTAAAAGGTGAAATGAGCCGCATAAGCGTATTCTCTGTCCATTCATTATCCGCATCACTAAAGACGACGATTTCATTGGACGAGGAGGCTATACCAATATTAAGAGCAGTGCCTTTTCCACCTCTTGGGAGGTTTATTAAGTTTACCCGATCATCTTTAAAGCTTTTAACTATTTCAGCAGTTCTATCGTCGGAGCCATCGTTTAATATCCATATATCGAAACAAGCATCAGGGTAAGTTTGATTTAAGAGAGACGCTATTTTTGTTGCGATGTAATCCTCTTCATTGTATGCGGCGACCAATATGCTCACTGATGGCCCGGCACTTA
>JGI24025J20009_10002459_pt1 | contig 13293 bp, 14 predicted proteins | sample Cruoilmetagenom3_FD_20009 | JGI IMG/M metagenome (IMG submission 20009)
GAGGCTTCGGCGGTGCGGATTGCCACCATCTGCGCCGGGAAGTTCCATTCATAGACGGCACTTGAGATATCCAGCCCCTCGTAGCATTGCAACCGGATCAGACGGCGGTTTAGTCCGGAGGCCAGCGCCTTGGCGATCTCGGTCTTGCCGACCCCGGCTTCGCCTTCAAGAAACAAAGGGCGGCCCAGTTTCAGCGACAGGAACACCACCGTCGCAAGCGCGCGGTCACAAACGTAATTCTGATCCGTCAGCATCGCCTGAACGGCGTCGATTGAAAGTGGTATCGGCATGCGGTCCCCCCTTCAGCCCAACAGGTCATGACTTGTCATTGGCGTCAAGCCGGTCGGGCAACGTTGACGGAGCAAAGCCGAAATGGCATGACTTGGACAAGGTTTCGATCGCGAGAGGCCGATGGTCGGCGCGACATGAAGGCATGGCGGTAACACTCTGAAATACCTGGCAATCCTTACAGTGCGTAACGAAGCCGCCTTTCTGCTGGAATGGCTGGCGCATCATCGTGCCGTCGGGTTCACCGATTTTCTGGTGTTTTCGAATGATTGCCAGGATGGCACCGATGTCATGCTGGACCATCTGGCCGGTCTGGGCCAGCTGACCCATATCCGCAATGACGGACCCTATGACAAGGGCGGCATCCAGTTCACCGCGTTAAAGCAGGCGGATCGGCTGGACATCGTGCGGCAAGCCGACTGGATACTGACACTGGATATTGACGAATTCGTCAACATTCACGTGGGCAACCGCACCCTGCCGGCGCTGATTGCCGCCCTGCCCGAGGCCAGCGCCATCACCCTGACCTGGCGGCTGTTTGGCAATGACGGGATCGCGCGCTATCAGGACCGACCGGTCAGCGAGACCTTCACCGCCTGCGCGCCCGGGGTCATATACTGGCCCTGGCGGGCGGCGATGTTCAAAACGCTTTACCGCAATGATAGCACCTATCAAAAACCCGGTGTTCACCGCCCGCGCAGCCCGGACAAAGACCGGTTGAGTCAGGCCCGCTGGTTTGATTGCGCCGGGCGTGAACTGGGCGAAGATTTCAAGACCAGGCGGCTTTATTCCGACTATGGGCGACCCCTTTTTCGGCTGGCGCAGCTTAACCATTACGTGTTGGGGTCAATGGAAAGCTATCTGCTCAAATCCGACCGGGGCCGGGTCAATCACCGGGACCGGATGCAGCTTGATTACTGGGTCGAGCGGAATTTGAACACCGATCAGGACTGCACGATCCATGAAATGACCCGGCAAAGCGCGCCCCTTCTGGCGGCGCTGAAGGGCGATAGCACATTGGCCCACCTGCATGAAGAGGCCGTCAAATGGCGCAAGGCCCGGTTCGTGGCGCTGATGCAGCAGGATGAATTCCGCGCGCTTTACACGCGGCTGTTGATGACCCCGCCATCACGCCCGATTGACGCGGATACCGCGCGCGCGCTGGCCGGTTATGCCCGAACAGGGCAAAATACCCAGAAATAACAGCACTTCCGGAGCAATTCGGGCGCAGGAATTTCCAATTTTAGCCGCAATCTGTATATAGTCAGGGCCCGATGGCAACCGGCCCGATCAAGCGGCCGGAGTTCTGAGGAAAGAGTTCATGCAGGTCGAAAACAACGATATAGATACGTCACTGACCGATTTGAAACCGGACGAGTGGAAAAAACGCCTGATGGCGCAGGCCGAAGAAAACGGCATGCATCAGGAATTGGGCAAGCGCCATTTTGCCACGTTCATCGACCAGAAAAGCACCTTGCTGGTGACGTTCGAAACCATGCAGGGCATCCGGTCCCTGTCTGAAACCGCACAACCTTTTGGTTTTGACCTGGTCAAGTCAAAGGGATGGTCGCATCTGTGCATCATTTCCGACGGCGACACGTGGTTCCGCAGTCCGCGCATCTACGGGTTTTTCGATCAGTTGGTGGATGACGGTTTTTTCGAGGAATTCGATACGGTGGTATTCTACGGGGCCGGGCCTTGCGGCTATGCGGCGGCGGCCTTTTCCGTGGCCTCCCCCGGGGCCATTGTGGTGGCGGTTCAGCCCCAGGCCACGCTTGATCCGCGCATGACCGAATGGGACGACCGGTTTCCGAAAATGCGGCGCACCTCGTTCACCGACCGATATGGCTATGCCCCCGATATGCTGGACGCGGCAGAGCGGGCTTTTGTGTTTTACGACCCCCGTCAGGAACTGGACGCCATGCACGCAACCCTGTTTGAGCGGGAAAATGTCACCCGCCTGCGGATGCCCGGCATGGGGGGCGCGTTGCAGACCAGACTGGTCGAGATGGAACTTCTTTACCGCATTCTGATCCTGGCCGGGTACAGTAAGTTGACCGAACAGGCGTTCTATCAGCTTTATCGCGTACGTCGTCACAGCGGAACCTATCTGCGTGCGCTTCTGGCACGGCTGGACGCGGACGACCGGCCATACCTTCAGGCCCAGGTATGCCGCAACGTGCTTTCGCGCATGGGCGGGCCGAAATTCCGCCGAAAACTGGAATCGCTGGAAAAGCGGGCCGAAGCCGGGGAATTCCGACTGCCGCCGCCATGCAAGTAATGCGTGTTGCGTTCAACTGAATTTACCTGTCGGGGTGAACGCTTGCATCCGATCAAACGCACGTCACCCGAAAGAGCAATTCCCCAGGTTACGACCGGGTAATGCGCCGCGAGACCCGGGCCATCTTTTTCGCCTGCTTTGCGGTTGCCTGCATCTGACGCTGCTGCGCACGTTCGTTTTTGGACATCTGGCGGGGCGCATCGCCGTCGCCGTCCTGCTGGCCCTTACGCCCCATCCCCGAAGCCGCAGTCATACCTGCGCGGATGCCCGAATTGATCATTTTGCGCATGATGACGCGCATGACCATGTTGATGATCTGGTTCATATTCATGCCAAATCCCTTTTTTTCTGCCGATACGCCATCCTATGGTCCAATTGTGACATTTTCGGGGCAGCTTGGGGCTAGTCTTCAAAAAGCTCGGGCTGCGACGTGTCGTCTGTGTCACCATCGCCCGGCGGGGTGCCCGGCGGCGGCCGGTTTTCCAGCAATCCGGCCGAGCGAAGCTCTTTCAGACCCGGCAAATCGCGGGCACTTTCCAGCCCGAAGTGATCCAGAAACACCGGCGTGACGACAAAGGTCACCGGCCGTCCCGGTGTCATCCGGCGTCGGCCCAGCCGGATCCACTCCAGCCCCAGCAACTGATCAATCGTGCCGCGTGAAACCGACACGCCACGGATCTCTTCGATCTCGGCGCGGGTGGTGGGCTGGTGATAGGCGATGATCGCCAGCGTTTCGATCGCCGCGCGGCTGAGTTTGCGGGTCTCGACCGTTTCCTTTTGCATCAGAAACCCAAGGTCGGGGGCGGTGCGGATCGCCCAGGCATCGCCCACCAGAACCACCCGAACACCGCGCCCCTCATAGCGTTTGCGCAACAGTTCCAGCGCCTGGGGCACGTCACAGCCATGCGGCATTCGCGCCTCAAGATCGCGCACGCTGACCGGTTCGGCGCTGGCGAACAGCACCGCTTCGCACATGCGTTCCTGTTCGCCCATCGGCGGAGCCTCGAACAGGCTTTCTATTGCTTCTTCAGGGTCTTGCATCACGTTCTTCCATCAACTTTACGCAGGTGGATCGGCGCGAAAACCTCGGACTGGCGGATTTCCAGTTGACCCTCTTTGACCAGTTCAAGCGAGGCGGCAAAGGTCGCGGCCGTGGCCGAGCGGCGGCGCACCGGGTCATTGTCCCAACCTTCGGGCAGGTACGTGGCCATGTCTGTCCAGCTGCCGCCATAGCCAATCAGCCCGCGCATCCGCTCGAGCGCCTGTTCCATGGTGAATACCGATTCCCTGTCCAGTGCGAAGGGCCGGAACTCGTCGCGGGTGCGGATCCGGGCATAGCCCTGCATCAGGTCCAGCAGGGTCGCGGAATGGGTCACCGTCCTGATCCGGGTCACGTCCTCGCCCTGGCCGCGCACAAAGAAATCACGGCCCCGCTGATCGCAGGCCATCAGCCGCGCGGCCACATCGCGCATCGCCTGAAGCCGCTCAAGCTGAAACGCCAGATGCGCCGCCAGCTCTTCACCGCTTGGCCCTTCTTCGGTCGGGTCGGGCGGCAGCAGCAGGCGCGATTTCAGGAATGCCAGCCAGGCCGCCATCACCAGATAATCCGCCGCCAGTTCCAGCCGCAGCGCCTTGGCCCGTTCGACGAAACCCAGATACTGACGTGCCAGTTCCAGCACCGAAATCCGGCGCAGATCGACCTTTTGGGTGCGCGACAGGCTCAACAACAGATCCAGCGGACCCTCAAAGCCATCGACATCGACAATCAGCGCCTCGGCAGCCAGCCGGTCGCTGACCGAAAGTGCGTCTTCCTGAAACAGATTATCCGTCATACGCCTGCCCGCCCATCAGGCGTGCAAGGTCGGCTTCGGCGGCGGCAATGTCAAGTTCGCGGGGTGGTTGGCGGGTCGCCAGCGCGGCCTCGGCGCGCGATTGCGCCACCTGCCCCATCTCGCCTGCGGCCAACGCCACCTCCCGGCGCTCGGCCAGAGACCGGTTGCACGCCAGCACCACGTCACAGCCCGCATGGATTGCATCGCGCGCAATATCCCCCAGCGCCCCGCCCAGGGCCTTCATCGAAATGTCATCGGTCATGAGCAGCCCGTCAAAGCCGATCTGATCGCGGATCAGCCCGATCATAACAGGCGAAACCGTCGCCGGTGCCGGGTCGATCGCGTCATAGACAAGATGCGCGGTCATGCCCATCGCCAGGTCATTCAGGGCGCGAAACGGGGCGAAATCGGTGTCGTCAAGCGCCTCGGGATCGGCGATCACATGCGGCAGGTCGTGATGACTGTCCTGCGTCGAACGGCCATGGCCCGGCATGTGTTTGACCACCGGCACAACGCCGCCATCCAGCAACCCATCGGCCACCGCCCGGCCAAGGGCGGCCACGCGGTCGGGGTCATTGCCATAACAGCGATTCAACAAAAACGGATGGGTCTGCGGCCGGGCCAGATCGAGCATCGGCGCGCAATTGCTGTCGATGCCAAGCCCGTGCAACTCATGGGCAATCAGACGATAGCGCAGGTACATGGCCCGTTCGGCCCCGTCTCCGGCGCGGGCCACATGATCCAGCGGGGCCAACCAGTCACGCGCCAGAGGGCGGTGCAGGCGCTGCACCCGCCCGCCTTCCTGATCTATGGTCACAAGGCAATCGCGCCCGACCGCGGCGCGAAAATCATCGCACAGGGCACGGATCTGATCGGGCGTTTCGATGTTGCGGGCAAACAGAATGAAGCCAAACGGGTTCACATCGCGAAACAGCGCCTTTTCCTCGCGCGTCAGCCGCAGCCCCGTCGCATCGAGGATACTGGCCCCAAAGCTCACCTGGTGGTGACCGGAATGCAATCGGCGTTTTCCGCCACCAGCGCNGAACAGAACCGGCGGGCAGCGCTCAGGTCATCAAAGCCCATGGCGCGCAGGCGNTAGAAGGTCCGCCCNCCGCTGCTGGCCTTTTGGATAACCCTTTGCTTTCCCTCCATATATTCTTCAAACTTAAGGCTCATCCTGCCCCATTCCTCGCGTGCGACTTCGACGCTGTCATAGGCCCCAAGCTGGGCCAGACGGGTGCCGGCGGGAAGGCTCTCGGGGCCAACCTCAAGGTTGGCCACCGCATCGACCGCCGTGTTGATGGCCGTGGCAAGGACTGTATCGGTGCCTTTGGTGCCGCCCGAAGAAACCGCGCGGGCCGGGCGTGCAAGCGGCCGCAACGAGCGTCGCACCCCTGGCCCTGTCACAATGGCCGGGGCCACCTCAAGTTCGACATCCGGATTGTCGGCGTCCGGCGCGTCATAGTCCGGCGCGACCTCGGTGATCGGCGTGTCGGCCTGCATCACCTCGGGCTGCCCGGCCGGAGCGTCTTGCGCCGCCGGACTGTCAGTGTCGGTGACGGTGACGGTTTCGGTGGCAGTTTCGGTACTGTTCGCAGATTGCGTGCCGCCCGACAATTGTTCAACCAGCGCCTCGACCGAAAGCGATGCCAGATCCTCGGGCGATGCGGCCGCTTTGGCCGGTTGCACGGCGTCCGGGCTGTCCTGTTGGGCGACCTGCCCGATTGGTTTGTCTTCCTCGGACAGTTCAACCGGTTTCGGCGCAAGCATGAGGCGATCTGCTGTCGGGGCCGCAGAACCGGCGGCGGCAACCGCGTTTACGGCCAGACCCTGATGATCCGCCTGCAACCCGCCGGGCTTTTCCGGCTGGATCCGCATCGGACCCTCAAGTGCGCGCACCACCGGCACGCCGCTGACATCGCGCATCACCAGCTTGTAGCCCCAGACCCCAATGCCGACCATCAGCGCCATTGAACCCGCAGCGCCCATTACTCTGACCGCGCCGCCAAACGACGACGCCCCCCCGGTCAGGTCCGGTTCAGATACCGGGTCCGGGGATCGCAATTCTTGTTGCCTGGAGTCAGGAAAATACACGCCGCCCGTGTAAGAAGTATCTGCCATGTCCGCCTCACTGCCCCGGTTTTACGCCATTTACGGCGGTCGGGNTTCTTTGATTTCTGCCTCGGACCGGCGTTTCGGGCGGTTTTGTTACCGCATCTCCTGCGCCGGTGTGACACCAAGAATACCAAGACCTGCGGAAATAACAACGCAAACGGCACGGGCCAGCGCCATTTTTGCCTGACTTGTGGCAGGATCGTCCGGTTGCAGGAACCGCAGTTCGGGCAATTCGTTGCCCCGGTTCCACAATGCGTGGAATTCGCCAGCCAGTTCATAGAGGTAGAAGGCAATGCGATGCGGTTCGTTGGTGCGCGCGGCGATCTCGACCAGACGCGGCCATTCGGCCAGTTTTCTGGCAACGTCCAGTTCGCAGTCATGGTTGATCAGGCTAAGATCCGCCGCGCTCAGTGTTGCCTCGTCAGCCGCGATCGCGGCCTCTTCGGCACGGCGCAGCACGCTTTGCACGCGGGCGTGGGCGTATTGCACGTAGAACACCGGGTTGTCACGGCTTTGCTCCAGCACCTTGTCGAAATCGAAATCAAGCGGCGCGTCGTTCTTGCGCGTCAGCATCACAAACCGCGTCACATCCGGGCCGACCATATCAATCACATCACGCAGGGTAACAAAGGTGCCGGCGCGTTTTGACATCTTGAACGGCTGGCCGTCCTTCCACAATTTGACCAGTTGCGTCAGCTTGATATCCAGCGGCACAGCACCGTCACTCAGCGCGCTGACGGCGGCCTTCATCCGCTTGACATAGCCGCCGTGATCCGCGCCAAACACATCAATTAGTGCGTCGAAGCCTCTGGAAATCTTATCATAATGATAGGCGATGTCGGGCGCGAAATAGGTCCATCCGCCGTCGGATTTCTGGATTGGCCGGTCAACATCATCACCATGTTCAGTGGATTTGAACAGGGTCTGTTCGCGCGGCTCCCAGTCATCGGGCAGCTTGCCCTTGGGCGGCTCAAGCGTGCCGCGATAGATCAGCCCCTTGGCGCGCAGATTGTCAATCGCCGCCTCGATCCGCCCGGTGCCGTACAGCGACTTTTCGCTGAAGAACACGTCCATTTCGACACCCAGCGCGCCCAGATCCGCGCGGATCAGATCCATCATCGCGTCGGTCGAATATGCGCGCACCTCGGCCAGCCAGACATCTTCGGGCTGATCGACCCACACTTCGCCCATTTCCTCGGCCAGCGCCGCACCAACCGGAATCAGATAGTCGCCGGGATAGGTGCCGTCAGGAAAGGCCACCTCTTGTCCCAGCGCCTCAAGGTAACGCAGATAGACCGACCGGGCCAGCACATCGACCTGCGCGCCGCCATCGTTGATGTAATATTCGCGCGTCACGTCATGGCCCGAATAGGCCAGCAGGCTGGCCAAAGCATCGCCAAACACCGCGCCACGGGTGTGGCCCACATGCAATGGTCCGGTGGGATTGGCGCTGACGAATTCGACATTTACCCTCTTGCCCCCCCCCACATCCGAGCGGCCATAGTCGGTGCCAGCCGTCAGAATATGCCCCAGCACCCCCTGCCAGACATTTGTCGCCAGCCGCAGGTTCAAGAACCCCGGCCCGGCCACCTCGGCGCTGGTGATGCGCGGATCGGTGGCCAGCTTTTCGGCCAGCGCCGTGGCAATATCGCGCGGCTTCATGCCGGCAGGTTTGGCCAGCACCATCGCCGCGTTNGTCGCCATATCCCCNTGCGCCGCATCGCGCGGCGGTTCGACGGTGACGTTGGCCATCGACAGACCTTGCGGCAGCGCACCATCGGCGACCATGGCATTCAGGGCTTCCAGCACGAGGGTACGAATATCGGCAAACAGGTTCATTATAGCGTCCTTTGGGTTAAGAGCGGGTTTATCATCCTTGCATGTGCGGTCAACTCACCTCGTGCCGGCTTGTGATGATGGCGGGACATATGATAACCTGTCGTCAGGCACGGAGATTTAATGTCCCTTTAAGACCGGGCCGCCATTATGCCGGCCATCGCAATCCAGACAGATCAGACTGACCGCAGAGCCGGATCAGCCCTGGCGGAGTGCGCTATTGCCAAATGACATACAGGCCCCGGAGTATCCGGAGGCAAAAGAAAGAAGTGTCTGACAATGATCAGAGAATACCAACCACATGACGCCGACACAGTGGTGTCCATCTGGCGCGCGGCAACGGCGCTGGCCCATCCGTTTCTGGACAAGGATTTCGTCGAACGCGAAGCCGAGGCGTTGCGCAATGTTTACCTCAGTTTCGCCGAAACATCCGTCTGCGAGGTGAACGGAGAGGTCGTAGGATTTGTCGCGCTGGTGGAAAACGAAGTGGCCGGCCTGTTTTTGCGCCCGTCTTTTCACGCACAGGGACTGGGACGGGCGATGGTGGATCTGGCGTTTCAACGCAAAGGCCCGCTGAGGGTCGAGGTGTTTGAAAAGAACACCATAGGACGGCGGTTTTATCAGGCTTACGGGTTTCGTGGGTCAGAGAAATATCTTCACGAGGCAAGTGGAGAAACCGTTCTGAAACTGGCATATTCGCCAGAGCAAACCACCTTGTAAATCACCTTGCAAACTACCGTGAGGGCGCGCCAAGCAGGTGCGCCCTTATCCCTCAATCGCCCCCCCCAAGAGGCGCGCGTGTTCCTGCAAGGCAAACCGGTCGGTCATGCCGGAAATATAGTCCGACACGATCCGCGCCAAAGCCACCTCACCTTTTGCCGCCGCGACATCCTTGCGCCATTGCCTGGGCAGTTGATCGGCATGGGCCATGAAATACGGGAACAGGTCGTCCACCACATGTGTCACCTTGGCGCGCATCTTGATCACGCTGGGGGCGCGGTACATGCGGTCAAACAGGAAGGCGCGTATCTCTTTGAGATCATTGAATACCTGTGGCGAAAACTGCACCATCGGCCGCCCGGCCAGACGGATATCCCCGACCGATTGCGGGGCCAGGTCCGCCAGATTGCGCCGCGCCAGAACGATCACATCCTCGACCAGCACACCAAAGAACCGCCGCAAAGCCTCGTGGCGGCGGCGATAGTAATTCAGCCCCGGATAGCGCTGATCCACCTCGGCGAAACAGCCGCGCAGGATCGGCAGATCGGCCAGTTCATCGGTTGAAAACAGCTCGGCCCTCAGCCCGTCGTGCAGGTCGTGGTGATTATAGGCCACATCGTCGGCAATTGCCGCAACCTGCGCCTCGGCGCTGGCATAGCTGTCCAGTTCCAGATCGTGACGCAGCCCGTATTCGGCCAGGGCCCAAGGCAGATCGCCGGTAACCGGACCATTATGTTTGGCCAGACCCTCAAGCGTTTCCCAGGTCAGGTTCAGACCGTCGAAATCGGCATAGTGACGCTCAAGATGGGTGACGATGCGGATCGCCTGGGCGTTGTGGTCGAACCCGCCGTAGGGGGCCATCAGCGCGTGCAAAGCGTCCTCGCCGGTATGACCGAACGGCGTGTGGCCAAGATCATGCGCCAGGGCAACGGCTTCGGTCAGTTCGGGGTTCAGATCCAGGGCACCGCAGATGGTACGCGCCACCTGTGCCACTTCGATCGAATGGGTCAGGCGGGTGCGGTAATAATCGCCCTCGTGCTCGATGAACACCTGGGTCTTGTGTTTGAGGCGCCGAAAGGCGCTGGCGTGGATGATCCGGTCGCGGTCGCGCTGAAAACAGGATCGGAAACTGCTTTCCTGTTCCGTCACCAAACGCCCCCTGCTGGTGGCCGGATCCGAGGCATATGATGCGCGCATGTGCTGTCCTGTCCTTGCCGGGTGTCCCAAGAGTTTCTATATTGCACCCGACACGACATGAAAACCACCTGGAGAACACGGATGCACCTGCCCCCGAAAGTCACAGAACGCGCCTTTGCCCGTCTGGCTGAAATCGGTGCAGCCGATCAGGGCCAGGCCCTGCGGGTGGCGGTCGAGGGTGGCGGCTGTTCCGGATTTCAATACGAGATCGCCCTGGATGCGCCGGGAAGTGATGATCTGGTGCTGACAGGACAGGGCGAGAAAGTGGTGGTAGACACGGTCTCCCTGCCGTTCCTGGAAAACGCGGTGATTGATTTTTCGGAAGAACTGATTGGCGCGCGGTTTGTCGTCAACAATCCGAACGCCACATCGTCCTGTGGATGCGGCACATCATTTTCGATGTAATTCACGGCATTATGGGTCTGTCTTAAAGTTACCCGCAGGTGAAATCCAGCGCGGCCACGCCAGCCGGGCCGATTTTGGCGCGAACTGGTCCCAGACCAGATACAGCCCCGTGCCAATGACAATTCCCACCCCCAGATAGGTGCCCGATGCGGGGTATTCGCCAAAGAACACCGCGCCCAGGCCCACCATCCAGACAAATTGCAGGTTCATCAACGGCGTCACCGCATAGGCTGCCAGCATCCGCAACGCCACCACCAGCACCCAGCGCGCCGCGAACAACAGCGCCGCATAGACCGCTACCCAGATCAGATCCCCCAAAGGCATCGGTTTCCAGACAAACGGCAAGGCCATCGCCATGGTCGCGAATATCGCCATATTTGGATAAAGAACCTGCGCCAAAGCATTGTTTTCAAACCGTCCAATATAGCGCGCCATCACCATTGAAAGCGTTCCGAATACCGCCGCCGACAAAGCCCAGAGATGGCCCGGAGAAACCGCCGCCAACCCGTCCGGAAACAGACACAGCACGCCAATGAACCCGGCGGCCAGCGCCACCCAGGCCGCCGGGCGCACATGTTCACGCAGAATCAGCCCCGACATCAGCCCGGCCAGGATCGGCATCAGGCCGATGAACAGGAACACCTCGGCAAAGGGCAGATATCGAAACGCCTGGAAAAACGACAGGCACGCCAGCACCGTTGCCCCCGACCGCACCGCCATGGCACGCGGGGCGCAGGTTTTCATGCCGCGCCGCTGGCTGGGATGGCGGTCGGCCAACAGGCTTAACCCCACGACAATCGCGCCGGAAAGGGCGAATAATTGCGGTGCGCCGTAGCCCCCGGCAATCAGTTTGGTAATCGCATCGGCGCTGGAAATAAGCACCGTATAGACAATCGCCAGCCCCGCGCCGATCCCGGCCAAGCGCGCACCCACAACAGGCCGCATCACAGGACGGTTCACAGGAGGATTCACAAGACGGCTCACAGGACCACCCCTCGCAGCCCCGTACGTGCAAACCCGGCGAAAAACGCTTCGAACTTGTCGCTGCTGGCCTGCGCTTCGGACAGGATTTCAAACCCGACCTCGCTCAGGGTGTCTTCGATATGCGGGCGCATGGCCTGCCAGTCGCCCGAGCGTTGATCCTCGAGGTCGAACATACATTGCGACATCGCGCGCAGCGGCCCGATGAAAGGCTCGGCGCGGTGGAACGCCATGCGCTCGTGCGTGGCCTCTTTGACAAAGGCATCGCGCCCGGACACCGTCATCAGCCAGTTACAGACGAAATAGTCGTGATATTCGTCGCCCGTGCTGGCCTGTGGTCCGGTGGCGACACTGAAGCGATGGACCTCCTGTTCCAGCCAGTGCTCCCAGATATCTGAAGGTTCAAATCCGGCAAACCGCAGCGCCACGCAGATTTCCGCCAGAAGGTCGGCGTTTTGATCCAGATAGGCAAGCAACCCGGCAAATTCGAGGCTGGTGATCGCCGCCGGCGAAAGCTGCGGGTCGCGCCGGCCATATTCGCTTAGGTAGAACACGATATGGGTCAACTCATAGGCGGCCTTTTTGTTGGGCATGGCAAAGGTTTCCGACCGGTCAATGAACCCGTGCAGCCGGCTGTTCAACCCGGTATCGTCCGGCAGCGGATCAATGCCGCGCCGCTGCATCAGGCGACGCGCCTCGGCCCGTTGCAGGTCGGACAATTCGGCGTCCGCAAGCCCCTCGCGGGCGACCCAGTGGCACAGGGTTTCACCCTTGTCGCCCGCCATTCCCAGATCCTCAAGATCCAGGCAGATCGACAGTAAAAACCGGTAATATTGCGGGAAGAACCCCAGCCGCTTTTCGACCTGGGCATAAAACCCCTCATGCGGGGCCAGCGCACCGGTTTCCAGGCACGCATCGCTACATTCCAGTATGTTCAGCAGTTCGGCATTCTCCTTGAGCCAGAACACGTCATCGCCAAAGCGGCGGTGACTGGCAAAGCTGGCAATCAGGGCGGATCGCTTTGCGCCAAGGCTCTGAAGCCGGGACGGAACGTTCAGTTCAATAACATTTGACATCTGGTTTCCCTTTCTCAAATGGCGTCGGTCTGAACGCCCCGTTTCCAACTTCAGAATGCGCGCTTGCGCTTAGCTGCCCGAGGTGAACATTTCAGTGCGCTCGCCGGTGCTGGCATCGCTGCTGGCAACCGGGGCCGAACCCGAGGTGAACATCTGTGTGCCCTCGCCGCTGGTCACATCGCTGCTGGCAACCGGAGCCGAACCCGAGGTGAACATATCGGTGGCATCACCGCCCAGTACATCAGAGGTGCAATGCGGGGCCGACCCGGAGGTGAACAGGGCGGTTGCGTCGCCATCGAACAGGCTGGATGCCTCTGTTGTGGCAGCGGCCTCTTGGGTGGCGTAAACTTTGCGAAGTGCAGTCATTGTTTTGGTCCTCGTTTGTGAAGTTGATCGCCCCTCAACGCTTGCACTCAAAAGGCGAGTAGAAAACATGTTTTTCTACCAAAGGATGTACTCTGGTTGAGTTATCCACATGAACTCTGGCCGGCAATAAACTGACCCCCAACCCAAAGCCCCTGACACGTGGCCGGGTAAAAAAACTTATCCACAGGGCCGGTTT
>JGI24025J20009_10002460_pt1 | contig 13291 bp, 9 predicted proteins | sample Cruoilmetagenom3_FD_20009 | JGI IMG/M metagenome (IMG submission 20009)
CAGGCTGTAAGCAAAGCGGTGCTCGCCCAGATCGGCCTGTGGATCGGGGTTGGTGGGGCTGCGCAATAGTGTGAGCCGGATCACGTTGTCACGGATGTCGTGGCCGTACTTGCAGTCGTTGAGCAGGCTGACGCCATAGCCACCCTCGCTCAGATCCACCCACTTCTGNGCGCAAGTCTCGAAGCGCGCCCAATCCCAACTGGTGTTGCGATGCGTCGGCCGCTGGACGTTGCCCCACTGTATCTCATACGTCGCTTGCGGCGAGAGCACATCCACAGGGAAAGCCACTTTGAGCAGGACGTGCCGCTCGCTCCATTGAATGGTCGTATCGAAATCCAGACGTGGGCTGTTGTGAGACAACGAGACTCTCTGCGTGTATTCGCTGTTCAGAATGCGCCGCTGCACTTCGAGCGTGGCACGCAGCGGGCCGCTCTCGACCACACGCACTGAGTCGGCCGGGTCAGCCAGCCACATCTTGTCGTCATAGAAGATGTCAATGTCCCAGGCATCGGGGCTGAGCGGTCGGTCCTCAAAAGCCTGGACCTGGTTGGCCACCGCACCTGCGGGCAGCACTTCACGGTCATTCATCTTGTCATACACGCGGACAATGTCGCCGGCAGTGTCAAACTCCACCCGTAGATATGCGTTCTCCAGCAGCGTCGGGGTGGCGGTGAGACTGGAGGTTGGATATTGGAGATTAGAGGTTGGAGGTTGGTGGTTGGAGATGGGGACGACAGAGAACAGCGGCGTGATGCTGTACGGAGGCAATTCTCCAATATCCAATAGCACTCCCCCTTCCACAGACTGAACTGCGATGGGCGTGCCATCAGGGTGCTGCAACGCCTGGCCTCCCACTCTTGGATCAGGCCAAAGGGCCGGATCGCTGCGCCTAAACGAAGTCGGGTTCACCACCAGAACGTCTCCGTCCACCTTTTCAGCAATCGCCGCCAGGACACCATCCCGAACTCTCTCACCGATCTCACGCACCTCAGCGTACTGCTGCTGCGATTCAGCATAAACAGGGCCTATGCTGCTGCCGGGAATGATATCGTGGAACTGGTTTAGGCAGACTAACTCCCAGGCATGACGCAGATCGGCGTGGGGGTACCTATAGTCAGGCACGATCACAGAGGCCAAAGCGGCCAGATACTCCGCATCGTGCAGGAGGAATTCGCTCTTGCGGTTAGCCCGCTTGTTACGGCTTTGGGTCGTGTATGTCCCTCGGTGATTCTCCAAATACAGCTCACCATTCCACGTCGGCAGGCGCTCTCCGACCTGCGCTTCCAGTTGGCGGAAGAACTCTCTCACCGTGCCACAGCGGATGTGTGGCGTGGCGGGGAAATCCCCCATCTCGCGGATATTCTCCAGCATCTCCCGCGTGGGGCCACCGCCTCCGTCACCATAGCCAAAGGACATGAGGAGCGGCGGCGTGACGCCAGGCCCGCCGCAGTCCTTCTGCTGGAAGTTGCGCCAGGTGCCCAACGTCTGTTCGGGAGAAGCATTGGCATTGTAGGTGCTGGCGTAAACGCCTCCTCCTGGCGTGGGACTGAAGTGAGTGAGCACGCGCGTGCCATCCAGACCCTGCCACCAGAAGGAATCGTAAGGCAAGCGGTTGTACTGATTCCAGCCCAGTTTGATGGTGAAGAAGTACTCCAGGCCTGCGTCTTTGATCAACTGGGGCAGATTCCAGGCATAGCCGAACACGTCGGGAAGCCAGAGGACGGGAGCATCGGCGTCAGCCCCAAAGTGTTCCCGAAAGAAAGTGCGCCCAAGAAGAAACTGCCGCACCAGCGACTCGCCGCCCGTGATATTGCAGTCCGCCTCCACCCACATGCCGCCCAGAGGCTCCCAACGACCATCTCGCACGCGCTGCTTGATCATCTCAGACAACTGGGGATAATCCTGCCACACGAAGTCATACAACTGGGGCTGGCTCTGGCTGAAGCGGAATTCGGGGAACTGCTCCATCAAGCGTATGACGTTATAGAAAGTTCTCCCGCATTTGCGCCGGGTCTGACCGAGCGTCCACAGCCAGGCGACATCTATGTGCGCGTGGCCGGCAGCAATGATGTTCACATCCAACGGAGCGCCCGCTCGGGCGATGCCCGCCCGCAACACTTTGTGGGCCAGGGGCACGCTGGCGTAAAAGGGGTCGCCGAAGGGCTCACGCGTATCCAGAACCTTGAACGCCTCATCCAGGGCGCCATACAGGTGTGCGCGCGAGGGCTCGTTCTCGTCCAGACGGTCGGCAACACCCAGCGCCACCCTCGCCAGGGCAATGAAGTCGCGAGTGGGTTGATCGATTTGCACCAGGGCGCACTCGCGCATCAGCAGCCGGGCGTCCCTGTCGTTGCGCAGGCTGCCCGCCCAACCATGGAGCGCCAACAGATGCGACGCACCATCGAAAAGACGCTGCGGCAGCAGTATCTCCTGATGGTGCCGGTCGCAGGCAGCATAGGGCACACCATCAATGTAGGTCAGGGCTTCGGGATGGCTGAAATCACCCGCCTCCCCAATGGAGAGATGCAGGGCAGTGGGGGTATCACTGTTCCAGTCAGAGGGGATTTGAAACGAGGTACGGAGAAAAAAACCGGCGTTGAATTCACACCAATAGGTACCCCAGGGGATCAGTTGCCAGTCTGCATCGTCTGCTTCGGGGAAAACCGGCGGGGCCGCCAGCGGGCTGTCCAGTTTCAAGTGCCTGAACGGTGGCAGCGGTTGGCGACGCCGATAGGCCAGCGGTTCGATCAATCTCAACCGTTGGTTGATCTTGCGAGAGGTCCAGCGGATGTCGTGAAGCATGTCATCTCTTGCTCACACCCATTTCAAGTTGAGATCCTCTTACCACCAGAACACCAAGCACAAAGAGGAGAAAGATCAAAAAGGGGCTTCTGTCTTTGTGTCTTCGTGGTCAGTTTTCTTGTCGAGTGTGCAATAATGTCACCAGCAAGGTACTAGATTCTCAAACCCGTTTCTTTGTCGAAGAAGGCCAACTCCTCCTGTCCAGCCACTACTCTACCGATCAACTCATTCATCACCAGACTCATCTGCGGCGTGGACTGCAAGCGCTTCGTCGAGCATCTGCTCTGCTTCAACACTCTCCTTGTCCAACACTAGAGCCACCTCGTCTACCAGGAGTCCCCGACTCTGAGCCAGTAGTTTCGAGTCCGCCTTGGTCAGATAGGCTCGCAGCTCGCGCCAGGACAGATCCCGCACCGCTTCGACGATGTCCAACAGGCGACCAGTGCGCAGCTTCTGCCTGATCTGTTCCTGACGCTCCTTGAAATCATCAGGCAAAGATTGTGGTGTGCCGCTCAACGTCTCCCACACGATAGGAAGCTCATCTCGGCGCATGACCCGCCGCACGCCTAACTCCTCCATCATGCGCACGGGAATACGCAAGGTCAATCGTTGACTCCGTATTTCGATGACGTAATAATCCTCAAATCCATCCACCAGCTCCTGATGTTCCACGCCAATGATCGTGCCAGCACCCCGATTGGCATACAGCACCTTGTCACCAACTGAGAAGTCCATGATATTCCCCCATTTCCAATGCTAACCAGCGCATGGCAAATTGATCTTGGCCTCACATCCCTTCACCACGCTGACTAGACTGTGAACATCGCTAGTGTACGTAGGCGGTTTCTGTAATCTGACCGGCTGAGCGCAACCTGTCGAGNCTCCGAACGGACGCCCCCCCCCAAAGGCCACGGAGACGCGGGGGGAACTTTCCACTATTCTATAGTATACTCTGAAGTGCTCAAAAANGCAACTATTGCTTGCAAGCTCACACAAGCTATCACGATTTATGCATCGTTAGGCTTCGTGATTGACATTCTTTTCTCGCACCTTTCTCTTTTCTTGAATCATTATATAGTAGTGGTCGTAGGTCTCAGGAGAATGGGGAGAGAAAAACATGGGGATAGGGAGTCTGAAAGGCGGCACACGAGATGTGGGCGGTCAGGGAAAGCCCAACCCTAGATGTTGGGCTGTGGTAACTTCAGGTGCGCTCAGCCCGCTGGGGAGACGGTGTGGAAAGACAGGGAAAGGGGAAATGCCTCAGCGAATGGCCTTTGGGTCTATTGGTTGTGTGGCTTGAGCATGAGTCTACAACATGTTGCGGGGGGGATGGCTGGGAGATGTCTGCAGGCCACTGGGGGTGCGCAACCACGCCAGATCTCTTTCCCCAAAGCCTCCCCTGACATTCCCCCACGATGACGCCAGTCCCCACCTGTTCTCCGCAGGTTTTCCGCAGGATTTCCACAGAGGAGCTAATGCTTCGCGCTCCCCACTTCCCGCAGCGGTTGTTGGCGAGAATCGCACACTGCATTGCAGGCCTGGGGCAAATGTGCTACAATGTGGCCGTCGGCGTGTAGAAGATGTTGGGATGTTCAGACCTGCCTGGTTCCTTGCCGGTCTCCTGACTGGCACACGATGGGTGTGGAGGGGCGTATCTCGCCGTCAGACAGCCGGCCTATTATGGTCATCATCGTGGGAGACACCCCCCGCGCGCTCCCTGTCTGTTGAGGGTCGAACAGATTATCTGTGAGAAGGAGGTGATGGTTCTCGCTCAACGCTGAGTCTGTGGTTTGATCTGATCGTTCTTGAACCAATCCCTGTTGAGGAGGATATCATGAACACTCTGTGGAAGCTTCTAGCTGTGCTGGTCGTCATGACCATGTTCGTGACCTCACTGGCGGGGTGCGGCACACCGGCCGAGCCCGTGGCTGGTGCCACGCAGTTCTGGGAGAAAGACGGTTCGACTATGGTCTACGTCCCCGCCGGTGAGTTCACCATGGGCAGTCCCGACGCTGACATTGATGCTATCCTGGCGGAGTGCAGCGATTGCAAGCGAGAATGGTTCACCAATGAACAACCCCAGCATACCGCATCCCTGGACGCTTTCTGGATTGACCGCACGGAGGTGACGAACGAGCAGTATCGAGGGTGCGTGGAGGCTGCGACGTGCCCTGCGCCGACTACCTGCGATTGGGGCGAACCGACATATTCCGATACGTCAAAGGCGGACCACCCTGTGGTATGCGTGTCCTGGGAGGACGCAGAAGCCTACTGCGAGTGGGTAGGGAAGCGGCTGCCAACGGAGGCGGAGTGGGAGAAGGCAGCGCGGGGGACAGACGGGCGGAAGTATCCCTGGGGCGATGCCTTTGACGGCAGCCGGCTGAACTTCTGCGACGCCAATTGTGAATTCGATTGGAAAGACAGCAGTGCGGACGATGGGTATCAACGCACTGCACCGGTGGGCAGCTATCCTGAGGGCGCGAGTCCCTATGGTGTCGTGGACATGGCAGGGAACGTGTGGGAGTGGTGCCAGGATTGGTACAGCGGGGACTACTACGACAGCTCGCCCCAACGCAATCCCCGGGGGCCGGATTCGGGAGAGTCCCGCGTCGTTCGTGGCGGCTCGTGGTACTACAATGTGAGGTACGTGCGCGCCGCCTTTCGTGTCAGGTTCGACCCCGCCTCCCGCTACTACGACATCGGTTTTCGTTGCGTCTCCCTGACTCCGTAGTTCTGGATGCTGGGTGCTGGCTTCTGTATTCTGGCACGGGGGGTGTCCCCCCCTCAGCGACGCGCGAGCAGTGCGGTTCTGTTCGTGGTGGTCTCCTGACCACCGCTGAGACTGCCGTCCCACGCCACCTGCCGCTGGCCATGAACGAGTACGTAGTCGCTTGCGTAGGGCGGCGGTCGGGAGACCGCCGCGAACAGAGTTAGGAGAGACTGCCGCGAACATACAGAGGACCTCTTGTTCTCTCTGCCGGTCCCTCTCAGTTCTCTGCCGGTCTCCCGACCGGCAGACGGCGGGTCAGGTGGTGGTCAGGACACCACCACGAACAGACTTTGGGGAGCCTCCCGCGAACACAACAGGTTCTCTGTCGGTTCCTCTCAGTTTTCTGCCGGTCTCGTGACCGGCAGGCGGGTCAGGTGGCGGTCAGGAGACCACCACGAACAGAGTTGGGGGAGACCACCGCGAACGCAACAGGTTCTCTGCCGGTCCCCCTCGGTTCCCTGCCGGTCTCCCGACCGGCAGTCAGCGGCTGCAGGTCGGTGGTCAGGAAACCACCGCGAGCAGGTGGTATCTCTGGAGAGAGACATCATGCCACAGACAAACGACCGGCCCATTGTGGCCATCACCATGGGGGATGCCTCCGGGGTGGGGCCGGAGATTATCATCAAGGCTCTAAGTGACAAATCCGTCCACGAGTGTTGCCGCCCGCTGGTAGTGGGTGACCTGGGCGTGCTGGAACGGGCGCGGGAGTTGGTGAAGCTTCCGCCGACGCTGCACGCTGTCGCTGAACCGACGGAGGCGCGCTTCGCTCCGCCCACGGTGGACGTTCTCGACCTGCAAAACGTGGACTGGAGCCGGGTACGGACGGGAACTGTCTGCGCCGAAGCTGGCCGGGCGGCAGTCGAAGCCGTGCTGCGGGCCACGGAGCTGGCGTTGGCCGGCCAGGTGCAGGCCATCGCTACCGGCCCGCTGAACAAAGAGGCCATGCGGCTCGGCGGCTACGATTTCATTGGCCACACGGAGATCCTGGCCGAACTGACGAAGACACCCCGCTGTACGACGATGCTGGTCAGCGGGCCACTTCGCGTAGTACATGTCACACGGCATGTGCCTCTGCGAGATGTGGCCTCGCGGATTACGGCCGACCGAGTACTGGAGACCCTCGAGATCACCGCCGAAGGGCTGCGGGCCTGGGGAATGGAGCGGCCCCGCCTGGCGGTGGCGGCGCTGAACCCTCACGGCGGTGATGGTGGGCTCATCGGCGACGAGGAGATCACGGCCATCGCCCCCGCGGTCCAAGCTGCGCAGGAACGGGGCATCGATGCTCGCGGTCCCTTCCCCGCCGATTCCATCTTCGTCCGCGCCTCGCGCGGGGAATTCGACGGTGTGGTGGCCATGTACCACGACCAGGGGCACATCCCCATCAAGGTGTACGGCTTCGAGGAGAGCGTGGCTGTGACGCTGGGGCTGCCCATCGTGCGCACGTCGGTGGATCACGGCACTGCCTTCGACATTGCCTGGCAGGGCGTGGCCGACCCGCTCAGCATGATCGAAGCCATCAAACTGGCGGCACTCCTGGCCACTTGAGACAAGGAGAAGGGGAGAGGGGGTGACAGGGAGACAGGGGGAGGGGGAGGCAAGGAGCAAGCAGGACCTTCTCCTTGTCCCCTGGTCTCCTTGTCGCCTTGTCTCAGAATCAGTAGCCCCAGGCGCGCAGGTGGGCGATGCCCTCTTGTGCGGCCGTATCCCCGTCAGGCAGGGGCATGAACTCCCCCGACACCCAACCGTCGTAGCCCATGTCCTGCAACACAGTGAGCAGGTGGGCGAAGTCTATGTGGGCCGCGCCGGGATACCAGCGGTTGGAATCGGCCACGTGGAGGTGGAAGAGCCGGCTGCCGGCCGCCCGCAGGCTGGCCCCGATCGCAGGCTCCTCAATGTTCATGTGAAAGGTATCCAGCAGCAGCCCGAAGTTGTCTGCCCCCACGGCCTCGATCAGCTCCAGACCCTGAGCCACGTTGTTGATCAGTGTCGTCTCGTAGCGGTTGATGGGCTCCAGGCAGAGCCGCACGGACGCCGGTGCTGCTGCTTCACTGCACTCCTGTAGTGCCTCGATCAGCCAGTTCATGGCCTGCTCGTGACTGACCCCCGGCTTGACGATGCCCCGCAGCAGGCCGATGATGATTTGCGCCTGCACGCGGGCGGCGAAGCCCACGTGCTCCTTCACCCGCTGCACCGCGGCGGCCCGCACCTCAGGGTCAGGGTCAGTGAAGGACAGCCCTTCCTCCCCCCACGCCTGCCCCGTGCCGATGGCGGGCACGCGCAGTCCGCAGCGATCCAGCATACGCAGTACCTCGTCGCCATCCAGCAGCCGTGGCTCGCGGATGGCCAACTCCACCCCGTCGTAGCCCATCTCGGCGATGCGCGCCACGTTGAGCGCGAAATCCCCCTTGAAAGCCACGGCGTCGAACTGTGCGGGCTGGGTGGATAACACGATGCTCAGTTTCACGCGCCAAACTCCTGGCATAAGATAGTGTGTTTGCACACCTGGGCGATGATAGCACAGCTTCAACCGTTTGTCAAAGTGTGTGACAAACAGGAGGATTAGCTGAACTCTCCGCTGATATAGGCGCGCGTGCGGGGCTTCTTGGGGTGCTCAAAGAGCTCCCGCGCTGGGCCATGTTCGACTAGCTCGCCCATGTAGAGGAAGACAACGTAGTCAGCCAGCCGCCGGGCCTGCCGCAGGATGTGGGTGACGACGACCACGGTGTAGTTCTGCTTGAGTTCCTGAAAGCAGCGCTCGATCCGCAGGGCCGAGATCGGGTCCAGCGCCGAGGTGGGCTCGTCGCCCAGCAGCACCTCCGGCTCCACCGCCAACCCCCGGGCCAGGCAGAGCCGTTGCTGCTGGCCCATGGAAAGCTTCGAGGCCGGGGCGTCGAGCCGGTCATTTACCTCGTCCCACAGGCCAGCCAGCCGCAGGTAGTGCTCTACCATCTGATCCAGATTCCGCCCGTCGCGCAGGCCGTGGATGCGTGGCCCAAAGGCTACGTTCTCGTAGATGGACATCGGCAGGGGGTAGGGCCGCTGAGAGAGCAGTCCCACCTTCTGCCGCACCTCGGTGACGTCCACCAGCGGATCGAGGACCCGGATGCCGTCTACCGTGATCTCCCCCGACACCCGCGCCCCGTCAGCCAGGTCAATCAGGCGGTTGATGCACTTCAGGAACGTCGTCTTGCCGCACCCTGAGGGGCCAATGATGGCCGTGATCTGGTTGGCCGGAATGTCCACCGAGATATCCTTCAGGGCACGAAGGGTTCCATAGTGAACGTTGAGGTCCCGAACGCGGATATGAGCCTGGTGCTGAGTCATAGTGCAACTCCTCGATTATTTCACCACGTACCTGGATAGCTTCTCCGACGCCCGGCGGGAGAGGACGCTGATGGTGAGCACGATAGCCGTGAGCACCAGCGCCGAGGCGTATGCCCGCTGTTGCACCGCCGGGAAAGGCGTGGCCAATTGGAAGAAGACCGCCAGAGGGAGCGAGGCGGCCGGGCGCAGCAGCGAGGAGGGCAGGTTATCGGTGTAACCGGCGGTGAAGATCACCGAGGCCGCGTCCCCAATCCCTCGCCCGAAGGCCAGCAATATCGCAGAGGTGATCCCCGGCAACCCCTGGCGTACCACTACTTTCCAGGCTACTTCCCAGCGTGTGGCTCCCAGGGCGTACGCCGACTCCGTCAGTTCGAAGGGCACCATCTTCAGCCCCTCTTCGATGGCCCGGCACATGATGGGCAACTCCACTAATGAGAGAGCGATGATCCCTCCCAGCAGCGAGGCGCGCATTCCCAGGAAGAGCATCAGGCTGAAGCCGAAGGCACCGTAGACGATGGATGGTATCCCCCACAGCACGTCCAGCGAAAGATGCACCACCTCAACCAGCCGCGAGTGGCCTGCATACACCTGCAAGTGGAGGGCGATAGGCAGACCGAGGAGAAAGGCCACCAGCGTAGCCCCCAAGGCCAGGTAGAGCGAGCCCAGTATGGCGTTGAGGATGCCTCCCTCAGCGCCGGTGTAATAGCCGCCTTTGGGGGCCTGGATGAGCATTGTCAGGTTCATCGCTGGCAGCCCCTTCCGCAGCACCGTGCTCAGAATGAGAAGCAAACATCCCAACACGACCACCAGCGCTCCGATCATCAGCCCTTTCATCACCGCTTCTTCGATCTTCCACAGCAGGCTTCGTTTCATCTCACATCGCTCTCCTTGCAGTCTGCCGCAAGATGAGCCGCGCCAGCAGGTTGAATCCCAGCACGACCAGCAACAGTAACAGGCCGGCTCCCATCAGCGCCGCGTCATACAGGGGCACCGACATCATCTCTCCGTAGTTGTTGGCGATGAGCGCGGTGAGCGGGTAGGCGGCGTCGAAGATGGAGCGAGGCACCTGGGGTACGTTGCCCACCACCATCAGCACAGCCATCGTCTCTCCGAAGGCGCGGGAGAAGCCCAGCACCACGGCGGCGATGACCCCCGGCAGCGCCCGGCGCAGGATCACTTTGCGCACCATGATCCAGCGCGTGACGCCCAGGGCCAGGGTTGCCTCGCGCAGCCCATCGGGCACCGAGCACAGCACTTCCTCCATCACCGAGATGATGATGGGGAAGACCATCACCGCCAGGACGATGCCGCCGGCCAGCACCCCGTAGCCGGTGGGGTTGGCTGCCGTGGAGAAAAAAGGGATGTGTCCCATAAGCCGGTCGGCCCAGGGGCCGACGTGCTCGCGGATCAGGGGCACCACGGTCAGTGTACCCCACAGGCCGTAAACCACTGAGGGGATCCCCGCCAGCAGATCAACCAGCGGTTTCGCCGCCCGTTGCACCTGCGGGCGGGCGTATTCCGCCAGATAGATAGCGCACAGCGTGCACAGCGGCACGGCGATGGCCAGCGCCAAGGCGGTCACCCACAGGGTGCCCACGATGAAGGGCCAGAAGCCGAAGGCTCCCCTGAGGGGGTGCCACGAAGTGGTCAGCAGCAATTCGCCCAGGGGCTTGCAGCGCAGGATAGGCCAGGCTCGCAGGAGCAGCGCGGCAACCATCACCACCACCAGCAACGCCGCACCCCCTGCCATCCCGGCCATCACCCTGCCGCCCAGACGGTCCTGGAGTCGCCGCCACCTTACCTGCGACACGGCAGACCGGCGGCTAGGAGCCGCCTCTGCATTGGATTGTGGTCTACACCATCCCCCTTCCATGAACACGCCTCCGTCACGAACTTCTCCTGGCCTTTACTTCAACCTGGACAGCCCCTCCTCGAGCTGTTCCTGGGTCAACTGGATGTAGCCCACTTCCTGCAGGTATTGCTGTCCTTCGGTCGCCACCCACTCGATGAAGGTGTTGACCAGGCCGTCGGGTTTGCCTTTGGTGACCAGGTTCAAGGCGCGGGCCGGCGGGGAGGGGTAGCGTCCCTTGGCGATGGCCTTCATCAGATTAGCCTTGGAATCGTAGAAGCTCTCCTCTGGGTCAATCTGCCCGTTCTCGTTCAGGTCGAGGGGAATGACCTGGAGGCCGGATACCGGCTTGCCTGTGTCCGCGTCGTAGGCGAAGTTGAGGTTGTTGTAACCGATGCCCAGAGTATCCTGGCGCACCGCCTCGGCCAGGCCAGGGTCGGCTTGCACGGCGATGCCCTGCAAGTCCTCCTGCTTGTAGCCGCCCAGGTACTCGGCCCAGGTCTTGGCCGCACCGCAGGCGTCGGCACGGGTGTAGAGGTGGATCTCATCCCCTGCCTCACTGCTGACCACCTGTCCCCAGGTGGTGACATCTCTGCTGATCCAGATAGACTCGCAGGTGGCGCGGGTGATGCCCTGGGCCAGGAGTTGCTCCAGTACAGGGTTTCGCGCGTTGACCGTGGGCACGACCGCATCTTTGGCTACCGCCACCCAGAAGGCCCCCTTCTCGATTTCCTCGTCGAAGATGGGACGGGAGACCATGCCGATGTCCACGGCCCCGGCCAGGGCATCGGCCATCCCCTTGCCCGCGCCGCCGGCGGAGACATCGAAGGTGACGCCGGGGTGGAGCCTGTGGAATTCCTCGCCCCAGCGGATCATCATGGGGTACAGGGCGAAGGCTCCGGAAACAGTGATGGTGCCTTCCAGTTCGCCTGAGGCAGGCTGTCCTTCCTTCTCCGGGCCGCAACTGACCAGCAACGAGCCCACCAGGAGCAGGACGAGCATCCCGGCATGGCACCGCTTTCGAGTGATTGTTGACATTTCTGCCTCCTTGTGGATTTCCTAGTAATTCTAGGGGTTTAGTAGACTATCTAATAAAAGAAAAAAGGCATTAGGGCAAAAGCCGCACGGTTGCATTGACCAGTGGGAGCAAAGTTGCCGTTTTTCCCCACTTTGGAGTGTTGGCTCCCCGGTTTTCGCTCATCCAGATGCAATAGTGGGATGCCAGCCCCGGATGTGAGGGCTATCGTGTCACATTTGCCTCAATGCGAAAAAAGGGTGCTTCGCTGCCCGCCACGCTTCGCTCGCGGCTTCGGCTCGCAATGACATAATCACAGAGGCGAGTGGTTTTTCAAATAAGCTCTTAGAGAACCAGGTTGATGAGCGTCCAACTGCCCAGTATCGTCACGCCGACGCCGACCGCCGTGCGCAGCTTGTGGGCCGGCATCTTCTTTACCGTGATCCCTGCTAGAGGCACAGAGAGCAGGGCCCCAAGGACCATCGCTGGAGCGATCTGCCAGTCTATCGCCTGGCGGGCGGTGAGCATGTAGGCGATCAGACCCACGAAGCAGGTGAGACCCTCGGCCAGGGAAGTAATGCCAATGGCCGTCTTGCTGTTCACGCCGGAGACTATCTGGCCGCCGGTCACCAGAGGGCCGTAGCCGCCCCCGCTGATCCCCTTGTTGAAGGCGGCCAGTGTGCCCAGCCCCACCAGCTTGCCCCACGAGAACTGGAATGCCCGCCGCCGGGAGAGGAGAAGGAAGATGCCCATACCCAGCACCAGGATGCTGATGTAGCCTTTCACGGCCCACTTGGGCAGATTGACGGCCAGGATGACGGCCAGCACCGTTCCCGCGATGCTGCAAGCGGCCAGTGCGACGGTGACCTTGAAGTCTCGCGTGCCGGGGCGCAGATCGGCGTTGCCCAGTTCGTGGTGCATCACGCCTGCCGCCACGCCGGTCAAGAACTCTGAGAGCAGCACAGCGGGCACAATCTGCAGCGGCTCGAAGCCGAGAATGAGCAGCAGCGGTGTGAGCGTGGTGCCGTAGCCCATGCCCAGGGAGGAATCCACGTACTCACAGACGAAGGCCAGCAGTGCCAGCGGCAGGAAAGATATCAGTTGCGTGTTCATGGGAGGAACCTCCTCATTATTGAAATGTGTAGTTAGCCTACAGAAATAATAGACAATAGACCGAAAAGAAAAAGGGACTCAGGCGGGGATATCGCCTCTAACCACATCGGCCAGGGTGGTGTGATCCATGATGTCAGCGACCGCGTCGCGAACTCGCAGCATGACTCGGCGGAGGCCGCACGTCGCCTCGTCGGGACAGGAGCAGGGTTCGTAGGCCGTCTGGCTGGCGCAGCTAATGGGTGCCAGCGGCCCATCCAGGATGCGCACGACCTCACCGAGGGTGATCTCCTCCGGTGGACGNGCCAGGTAGTAGCCACCTTNCGGTCCCCGGCGACTGCGCACGATGCCCGTGTACTTCAGGCTGAGCAGGATTTGCTCCAGGAACTTCCGGGGGATGCGGTTATTCTCGGCTAGATCG
>JGI24025J20009_10002461_pt1 | contig 13284 bp, 12 predicted proteins | sample Cruoilmetagenom3_FD_20009 | JGI IMG/M metagenome (IMG submission 20009)
ATCTTGGTTTCAGGTTTAATGAGCGGCGTATCACTTCTCTCTAACTTGTCCACCACATCCCGCTGCCCTCTGATGATTCTGTGAATGTGTCTGATTTGCCGTATAAGCATTCTAATCTTTTCTATGGTTTGCCCAGTGGGTTTTTCGAGGACCTCTTCATCATTTTCATCCATCTTATCCTCAAAATCTTCTATAACTGGAATGTAATTATCGGCAATAACATCCAAAATCCTATAAAGCAAAAAATCTTCCTTTCCTTTTAGTATCAACGGCTTTTTCCTTAGAATTCTTTCTTTTAGCTCTTCTATACAGCTTAGTTGCTTCTCGTGGATTGTTATCAGAATATATTTACTGACGAAAATGCTTAATTGCCCGGTTGAAATACCTTCCTCCCCTGCATTTATCGTCTTAGCAATGACGAATAGGTACTCATCGTAATCATCCATCTTGGGTCTTTCCTCTGCCTGCACACTATCTTCGATTGCTAATGGATGGAATCCAAAGAGGCTTCCAAGGGGCGAGAGTTCTTCTATTGTCGGTTCGGTAATGTCTATCCAGAGCACAAATTTATCCTCTTGTAATGCGGGTATCTCCTCAAGCGATTCCAATTCGTAGGTCCGCTGCATCGTAGCTGAGTATTTAATCGCTGTAATCTTCATTCTATATACTCCGTATTAGTTCCGTTCTATTTCCTATTTTCACTCCATCATCAGCGTATCTAAATCAACAAACCGTTCGACAAGTTCTTTAATCTTCCCTATCTTCACTTCGCCCTTTATCCTCGCTTTACCGAATACCTCATCCAATTTCTCCACCGTCGTGAGCGTATCATCCGCAACCATGATAACAGGCACGCCTTTCTCTTCTGCTTTTCCAAGCATCGTTCCCGGCGGTTCTAAATTACCGGTCAGCAGAATGCATTTTATATTCCCCGCTTCCAGTGCGAGATTCTGCAAATCCGCTCGGTCTCCACCGGTTATCAATGCCGCCTGCCTCACACGTCTGAAATATTTCAATGCCGACGGTGGGGACATCGCACCTATCAAGAACTCCTCGATAATCACATCTTCTTCGATCTTAGGCTTAACAAGCCATTCGCCATTCAGTGCATCCGCAATTTCACTTGCAAACAAGCCCGCAAGAAGCGGATCATGAGGCAATACACCAATCAGTTCCATACCGTTTGGTCTTAAAAATCTTTCTGCGATACTCTTGAGATACGTCTTCTTATAGCCTGCGAGTTGATTGAACAGAACGAACTTAAGCCGTTCGCCGAAGAGCTCTCTCGCCGTAAGAATCCGGTCAATAACGAAATCGTTCGTGTATTTCACCACCATGAGAATCTCTAAATCCAATACAGATGAAACGTCAGGGTCAGAAAGCCCTAATGCTCTCCCCACTTTATACTCAACTGCGCCCTCCACGAGAACTATATCCTTACCTGCTGAGATTCTATTATATGAATCCATAACTCTCTTCTTTAAATCCTCCGGGTCCGCGGAACGGACAAATTCCACGTACGAGCTGTCGAGTTTGATTGGGCATACATCTTCTACATCGTCTCCGGTATCCAACACGCAGGCGGTATTATATGCGTCTTCGTCAACGAGCTGGCCGCCTATTCGGGTGGTGCCCACGCCAAAAGGTTTGAAGTAGCCGACTTTGAAGCCCTTCTCACGCAGTATCAGCCCTAAGGCTATTATCACCGCGCTCTTTCCCGAATACTCTTCCACGGATGATACGAGTAGGCTTCTCATAAACTTTTCTTTTTAAAAAAGAAACCTTTACTAAAAAACATTTTCTTAGAAAGAAAAGATTTATCAAAAGAAATATAAAAAATAAAAAATGGGGTATTAGATTTATGCGAGCTATACCTCTTTTGGCGTTATCAACTCACTCTTTACGAAAACGTTCGTAAGTTTCCGGATTCAATCTCCCCCACCAAATAGAAACTCAGATTTCACGAATTTTTCGTAGCTTTCCGGACTCATTCCCCCGCACGTAGGGCACCAATAGACCTCTGAATTTTCTACATCCTTCCCGCTATTATCTAATGTCTTAAATACATAACCCGGGTGCCTCTCCTTGCATTTCTCACAAAGCTTCTCATCCACTCTGGCGACGATCTCGAAAAGGCCAACCTTCTTTCTATATTCCAGAGGTTCATCAGAGATTTTCTCCCAATCAGACGGGAACTTCCCGTATTCTTCATCCATCTTACTATTTGCCTCAATTAAACTTTGGTTCGATGATACATATAAAGGTATAGCATTATTCTCCGTGAGCATGTGGTACATAAACAAAAAAGAGAAGTGATAAAAAAGAATGAACAGAAGAGTATTAAAAGAAGAAATAGGAGACCGATTCCAGCAAGAGACGAAGTATAAAAGGGGTCATCTTCCCGCCTGGTGCTTAGATTGGGCGAGCAAAACAGATACGTATAAGCGGTACCCCACAGCGCCAAAAGTCCTGCTCGAACCACCGGAGGAGACAGGAAGAGCATCATTATGGGAAGTCATGAAACACCGCCGAAGTGTTCGGCACTTCACAGATAAAACGGTGACAAAATCAGAACTATCTCAACTGCTGTGGGCAGCACAGGGTGTTACCAATCCAGAATCTGGGTTCAGAACCGCGCCATCAGCCGGTGCATTGTATCCCATGGAAACGTATCTCGTGGTCAATTCCATAGAGCAAATAGATCCCGGTGTTTATCATTATGCAGTAGATATGCACGAACTCGAACAGTTACGAGCGGGAGATTTTCGTAGCCATGTTAAACAGTCTGCCCTTGATCAAGAAATGGCGTACCATGCAAACGTGGTCTTCATCTGGACTGCCATCTTCGCACGTTCAAAGTGGAAATACACGCAAAGAGCATACCGCCACATATATCTGGATGCCGGGCATATAGCACAGAACGTGGCGTTAGCTGCTGTTGCACTGAATCTTAGCAGTTGTCAGGTGGGTGCGCTTTACGATGACGAGGTGAATGCTTTGTTGGGCGTAGATGGCACAGAGGAGAGTGTGATTTACATGACGGTGGTCGGGAAGGAAAAATAGAAGGGAAAATAGTATGGTTAGCATTCGACCTGCGGAGGAATCCGATGAGGCGTCCGTGTATGAGTTGGTTACTGCTTTGATGGGTTTTCTGCTTGATCGGAAGTCGTTTCATGATGTATTTGCCGAGAATCTTCGTGACGACAATGTGCTGTACTATGTTGCCGAGCGTGAGGGGTGTGTTATTGGCTTTGCAAGCCTACATATCGAGTTACTACTCCGTCATGCCGGACTGGGAGGCGAGATTCAGGAATTGATTGTGCATGAGACATTTCGCAGTAAAGGTGTTGGCGCTCAACTCGTGTCGAGACTTGAACAGGAGGCAGAGAAGCGAGGCTGTGTCTCTATTGAAGTGACGACGAGAAAAGCATGGGTTGAGACGCAACGATTTTACGAGCAAATGGGCTTTGCTCGAACACATATAAATTTTACAAAAAAACTTATAGATCCCTATAAGGCGTTATATCGCAGCCCGTACAGGTAAGACACATCGTCTGCGGGACATCTACACGAAGACCGTACTTATCTATTATTCCACGTGTCATCAGTGCGAGTTTAAGCAATCGCTCAGCACGGGGTCTTGTTGCTTCAAGCTCGCCTTTGCGTAAGGGTTGTATAGTTATTGGACGTAGAATGGGTATTACACCCACCTTTGCCAGATGCTCAACTCCTCCGCGCACGCATTCGTCTATCTCACCGAGCCCAATGATAAAGTTCGTGAATACCCTATTCTTGCCAAATACCGTTACTGCATCCTGTAAAGATTCTAATATAAAGATTACCTACCTATATTTATGCCAAATAGCAAATTAGAGGCAGACCCTCAAAAAGAGTTTTGCTCCAATCCAAATTGCCTTGCCTGGATTACGGCAAAAGGGATGTGGGCAATATAGTGAGATATGGGCACGACAGAAACGGCAGGCAGCGATTTAAATGCAAAACATGCGGCAGTGTCTTTGTAGAAACCAAAAACACGGTCTTCTACAATCGCAAGTTATCAATGGCGTATCAAAAATCATTCCTAAAATGATGCTCAGCATCATATTCGCGATTACCCGGAGGTTATCACGCAAACAGAGAGGAGGAAATATAACAAGTGAACAGTAGGCTTTTTGGATGTTGTTTTCGGTTTGAAGACTCCTTCTACGCGGTACTTACAACCCCAACCACTTTCTCCGGTTTTGTAACCACCACCGCTCCCTTATCCTTTAGTGAGATAACCCGTTTAGTAGCATCTCCACCGGTAAAATCTCTCTTCTCTATTGGATCTGTCTCGACTATCATCACCTTCTTACCCTTTTGCTCTAAAGCTACCTCCGCCGCCTCTATATTTTTGAGATTGCCGAACCCCACAGGGATATTACAGAGCACCACGACGTCTGCCTTCTCGATCTGTTTAACATGCGCGTTAAACGCATCCTCCGTTATGGGAGAGAACGGCGCTTCGGTCACTACGGGAATGTTCAAGAGTTGCGCAACTTCGCAATCGGTATCCAGCATGTTCACCACGCCCGCGGTCACGTTGTAACCGTTTTCCGAAAGGAGGTACATTAACGACGCACCCGCACCGCCGCCGCAGATCAGATGAATTGTAATATCGCTGTTTTTACCTGCCGCCTCGGTCTGCTGTTTTACCGAAGACGGAATCGGCGATACGTAGCACTGGTTCGTTACTGCATGCCGTTTCACAATAACGTCCGCACCGAAGGCATTTTTGATGTTCTCGGCGGTTAACACCTCGTACTCTGAGCCAATCGAAACGATTTTTCCGCTGCGTAACAATGCTAACCGGTCGCAATACTGCGCGGCTAAATTGAGGTCGTGAATAACTGCAATGATAATCAATCCTTCGTGCGTAGTCAAGTGCTTGAGCAGCTCCATTATCTCTATTTGATAATTGATGTCGAGATGCGAGGTCGGCTCATCGAGCAGTAAAACCTTAGGCTCTTGCGTCAGTGCCCGCGCGATTATCACAAGCTGTCGTTCCCCACCACTCAATTCAGTTACCGGTCGTTCAACCAGATGCCAGCAGTGGGTAAGTTCCATGCACCGCCGTGCAATGTCAATATCCTTCTCACTCTCCAGTTCCAACCGCCCCAAATGCGGATTCCTGCCCATAAGCACAACGTCTAATGCTGCGAATTCGAAATTGATAGTGGTATCCTGTGGAACCGCAGCGAACTGCCGTGAAAATTCCTTGTCCTTCATCTGCATCACTTGCTTACCATCTAATAGAATTGCGCCTGTTCGTGGCTTCAGAATACGCGCAATTGCTCGCAGTAACGTTGTCTTCCCCGACCCGTTTGGACCGATGATACCTAAAAGTTCGCCCTGAGCTGCGCTGAAATCCATACCCTCCAGTACCTGCACGCTTCCGTAGTACGCATCCACGTCCTTTATCTCTAAGGTCATCTTCAATTAAGGTTACTTCAATTCCCCCTTTATCTCTAAGAACCATGTACCATCTCTCAATATCTTTTTCTTATCGGTAATCTCTATGGCGCTTTTGAATAGCGGCCCGTTAGTAACAAACGTATGATACTCGCCTGATTCGCCACATGGATGAATACCAAGCTCTTCCACGTCTTTAATAAATGTCGTGTCAACTTTTCTGCCTAGCCACTCTCCTCCCAGTGTGGTTGCAATGACATACGCCTCAAATCCTTCTTCTACGAATTCGAGCATCAACTCTTCAGGGTTACGTCTCCAGACTGGGAAGAGTGCCTCGATTTCCATTTCACTACAAACTCGCTCTATCCATTCTCGATGCTCTATGAGGTCAACATCTCCAAAAACACCGCCTTCTACTCCCTCCATCTTTAACTCCTCCACCGCTTCCTTCATATTACGTTCGTATTCGCCCCATGTTGTCCTTACGTGGACAATAGGTATTCCAAGTGCCTCTGCTTGCATGCCTAACAAATACGAAGGAACCCTATGCGACCTCGACCTTTTCCCATCTTCATCTACGAAATTGAGTAAATACGCCACATCAAAACCACTCGAAATCGCTCGATAGCATGCCAGGCAACTTTCTTTACCTCCACTCCACGATGCGAAAACCTTCATATTTTCTATCTATCCCTGTTATTTATCCTTTTACTCATTTATCGCTATCTTCACCATCGCAGGTCTGATGACCTTTCCACGAAACAGATAGCCTTTTCTCATTACTTCTATTACCATGTTCTCCGGATGCTTTTTGGCTATCTCCTTTGAGACAACTTCGTGTCTAAACGGATCGAATTGCTCGCCTTCGGCTTTTATCTCCTCGAGTCCCTCCCGTTTCAAAAGCTCATTGATTTGCTTCACCGAGATTTCCACTCCCTTTACCAACGCTTCCGAGTTCTCATTCTCTTTTCCATGCCCTATTGCGATCTCTAAGGCGTCTTTGATTGGCAGTAAATCCTGTATAAAGTATTCGAGGCGGCAATCGCCAAATTCGCGCTTCTCCTTCTCCGCTCTCCGCTTATAGTTCTCGAATTCCGCCTTCTGATATTTTAACGCGGTTAAATATTCCTCTTCCTTTCCCTTAGATCGTGCCTCCACTTTTTTACGCTTTGTCTCGAACTCCTCCTCCAGAATCTCCACGGCATCTCCTATTTCGTCCAGTTTTCCCCCGCTCAGCTTTTGCTCCTCTGTTAACATCTCTTTTATCCGCTCCAGCTCTTTCTTTATTCCGCTAAGCTCACCTTTTATGTCACTTAGCTCGCCTAATTCGGTCTTTACCGTCTTGCTACAATCGTCCAGATCGCTGAATAAACGGTCTATCCGTTCCGCAAAGTCCTTTTTCCTGCTCTTTCTGCTCTTCGTCATCTCTCACTAAATAGAACAATAAACCTCGTCCAAGAAACACTATGTTCTTTACTTAACTTCTATTTTTAAATTTGGTAAAGGTCCATGTTCGTAGGTATAGACGTAGGAGGAGCAAACACAAAAATAGCCACGTCAGACGGATTCGTGGACTCACTGTACGCACCCCTATGGCGAAATAAGGAGTGCCTTTACGCGGTGCTGTCAGAAGTAAACCATAGATTTGGAACAGAGATAGAAGCAGTAGGCGCGGTGATGACCGGGGAACTCAGTGACTGCTTTGATACGAAACGAGAAGGTGTATTACAGATAAAAGAAGCACTCGCCACGGCATTTACATTTAAAGCTCCAGAATTCTTTGACAGAAATTGCACGTTCAAAGCCGGCTCCGAGGTAGACAAAGATCCGCTTTCTTTTGCAGCGACAAACTGGCTTGCATCCTCGACGCTCATTGCTGAGCAGTACAAAGATGCGATATTCGTTGATATCGGCAGCACCACAACCGATGTGATTCCAATAGTGGGCGGAAGATAAAAGCGAAGAGAGCAGACCTTGAAAGGCTCAAAACCGGCGAATTAATCTATTCCGGGGTATTGCGAACCAATATTGCTACACTGCTGAAAAAAATCGCAATATGCGATAAAGGAGAGGAATGCGGTGTTTCCTCAGAGCTGTTCGCAATAACCGCAGACGCTTACCTCGTTCTCGGATACATAACGGAGGCTGATTACGGTTGTAGCAGCCCGAATAGTTATGCCTTTGCGGGTCGAGAAAACGAGGAGAAAAGCAGAGCGAGTGCGATGCGACGGCTATCCAGAGTGGTGTGCAGTGACCTTGAAGAGATAGGGGAAGATGGCGCGGTTGGCATTGCGGAGCAGGTAAAGAAGACACAGGTAGAGGAGTTAATTGCTTCGTTAGAGAGATTGAAAGGGAAGTACGGGTTGGAAACGGTAGTAGCAACGGGAATAGGTGATTTCATCGCAAAAGAAGCCGCGGATTCCTTGAATATCCATTTCTTATCGCTTTCCTCTATCTATAACAGGAACGTATCAGCCACATTTCCCGCTTTTGCGGTGGCAAAACTGTTAGAGAAAGTTCTTTATGGGCATCGCTGAACAATATCGAAAATTTGATATATGCGCTATTTCCAATTATAAGATGATTACTATGTCTGGAACAGTTGCAGAGAAGATACTCAATGAGCATATAGTAGAGGGTGCAATAGCTCCGGGGGAAGAGGTTGCGTTGAAGATTGATCAGACGCTTACTCAGGATGCAACCGGTACCATGGCTTGCTTACAGTTCGAGGCAATCGGTATACCGCGGGTAAAGGCGGAATTAAGCGTTAGTTACGTTGATCACAACACGCTGCAAACGGACTTCAAAAATCCTGATGACCACAGATACCTACAATCCGTAGCCAGGAGATACGGTCTGTACTTCTCTCGTCCGGGCAATGGCATCTGCCACCAACTCCATCTGGAACGTTTTGCATGTCCCGGTAAGACACTGATTGGTTCGGACAGTCACACACCCACCGCGGGCGGTATAGGTTCGTTTGCGATAGGCGCAGGAGGCCTGGACGTGGCAGTTTCGATGGCTGGTATGCCGTACAGAATAAGGTATCCCCGAGTTGTCGGTATAAAACTAACAGGAGAACTCCCGGATTGGGTCTCAGCCAAGGACGTTATACTGGAGGTTCTTCGGAGGATAGACGTCAAAGGCGGTGTGGGCAAGGTGCTGGAGTACTTTGGTCCAGGGATTAAGACTCTTAGCGTTCCAGAGCGAGCAACAATAACAAATATGGGCACCGAAACAGGAGCAACGACGAGTGTATTTCCAAGCGACGAGGTGACAAAGGCGTTCATGGATGCGCAGGAACGCGGAGACCAATGGATCCCGCTTGAAGCGGATGCAGACGCGGACTATGATGACATTATAGAGATCGATCTGAGTGAAGTAGAGCCGCTGGCTGCCCTTCCGCACAGTCCGGGGAAGGTCAAGCCGGTGAGAGAGATTGCAGGGCTGGAGGTGCAGCAAGTGGCAATCGGCTCGTGTACCAACTCATCACTACGCGACCTCAAAATCGTAGCAAACGTGCTGAAAGGGCATACGGTTGCCGATAACCTACATCTCACTATAAATCCTGGCTCGAGGCAAGTGGTGGAGCACCTCATTGAGAGCGACGAGATGCGGTACCTTGTAGCCTCGGGTGCACGAATACTCGAGAACGCTTGCGGGCCGTGCATAGGCATGGGTGCTGCACCGCCATCTCATGCTGTATCTGTACGAACTTTTAACAGGAACTTCGAGGGCAGGAGCGGAACAAAAGATGCACAGGTATTCCTCGTGAGTCCTGAAGTCGCTGCAGCCACTGCAATTAAGGGCGTTCTCACAGATCCAAGAGATCTCGGCGATTATCCACGGATAGAGATGCCTCAGCGGTTTATCATCAATGATAACATGTTCATACGTCCGCTTTCTCCTGACGAGGCTGCCGCGGTGGGGATCATGAGGGGGCCAAACATCAAGCCACTGCCTGATTTCCCGCCACTGCCTGATACTCTGGATGGAGAAGTGCTCATCAAGGTTGGGGATAATATCACTACGGACCACATCATGCCTGCGGGAGCAAAAAACCTTCCGCTGAGGAGCAACATACCCGAGATTTCTGAGTATGTTTTTGAGGCGATTGATCCCGAGTTTCCCGCAAGGGCTTTGGAGAAAGGCGGAGGTTTCATAATCGGTGGTGAGAACTACGGTCAGGGCTCGAGCAGAGAACATGCTGCACTTGCACCCAAGTACTTAGGCGTTAAGGCGGTCATTGTCAAGTCCTTCGCGCGCATACATTTAGCAAACTTGATAAACTTCGGAATAGTGCCTCTAACATTTAAGGATTCTGCGGACTACGAGTCCATAGATCGGACAGATAAGTTAGAGGTGGTTATAGGAGATTTGCGGGATGATGTTAGACTCAGAAATCAGACGAGAAATACTGAGATCGAACTTACACATACCCTTTCACAACTTGATGCCGAGATACTGAAGACCGGGGGTAAACTGCCCTGGGTAAAGGCAAAGATTGGAAAAAGATAGAATAGGAGGATAAAATATGGCGCAAAGAGGCATAAGAGAATATGACGCCAAGAAGATTCTGGCTAAACATATAGAGAAGTTCTCGAACGGGACGTTTACGTACCATGGCAAGGTCGCTCTGGTTACACCGGATACGAACATTGAAGTCGTAGCTGATGAGAAGCCCTGGTTGAAGACGGATAAACTGACGGTAAAGTCTGACCAACTATTTGGAAAGAGAGGTAAGCACGGGCTCATATTAGTGGGCGCCACTTATAACGATATCAAGAGATGGATAGAGAAGAGGATGAACAGCACCGTGGAGGTGGGCAAAGCCCGAGGGAAACTGACGCACTTCCTCGTTCAGCCCTACGTAGAGCTTGATAAAGAGTATTACTTAGCTTTCACCGGTCATCAGGCGGGGGATTATATCCATTTCTCTACAGAGGGCGGCGTGGACATAGAGGCAAACTGGGACAAGGTCTCCACCATCAACGTTCTCATAGATGCGGAGATTGAGGATGTTGACCTCACTCCCATTTTAGATGGCGTGAGCAATGAGGAGCGGACTGCCTTCAGAGACCTCATAACCGCTTTATTCCGCTTTTATCGTGGATTGCACTTCGGGTTCTTAGAGTTCAATCCATTCACTTTTAAGAACGGTGAGTTCCTTCCGGTAGACACCGTGGCTCGATTGGACGATACAGCTCAATTCCTCTGCCACGAGGACTGGGAGGACACAGAGTTTCCCGCCCCATTCGGCCGAGAATTAAGGCAGGAGGAACAGTATATAAGTGAACTTGACGATAAGAGCGGGTCCTCACTGAAACTCACTATCCTGAATCCCCGAGGTAGAGTATGGACCATGGTGGCTGGCGGTGGTGCAAGCGTGATCTACGCAGACACCGTGGTAGATCTTGGGTTTGGTGATGAGTTAGCAACCTACGGGGAGTATAGTGGTAATCCTACCACAGAAGAGACCTACGAGTATGCACGGACACTACTTGATTTGATGACCAGAGAGAAGGTAGAGGGCGGCAAAGTCTTTATCATAGGCGGCGGAATAGCGAACTTCACGGACGTGGCAAAGACCTTCGATGGGATAATAAATGCACTTGACGATTACGCGGAGAAGATAAAAGAACACGGCATAAAGATATACGTGCGCCGTGGCGGGCCGAACTACGAGGCGGGGCTGGAGAAGATTCGCGATGCTGGGCAGAGATTAGACTTGGATATGGAGGTTCACGGGCCAGACATGCACATGACAAAGGTGGTTAGTATTGCACTAAAAAATCTAAACGGAGGTAAATAGGTGAAATGGTCAAACCAGATTATGTATTGTTTGATAAGAATACAACAGCCATTATATTCGGTAACCAGGAAGCGGCGGTTCAGAGGATGCTGGACTTTGACTATCTCTCCGGAAAGGAGAAGCCATCCGTAGCTGCGGTTGTTAATCCCAGTGGTGGTAGCAGAGGGTTTACGAAGGTGTTCTTCGGCTGGCATGAGATATTGATCCCTGTGTACAACAGTCTCGGAACCGCGGTGGAGAAGCATCTGGAGGCTGATGTTGTCATAAACTTTGCCTCATTCCGCTCGGCTTACAACGTTTCCGTTGAGGCGCTCAACTACCACACCATTAAGACGGTAGTCATCATTGCTGAGGGTATACCGGAAAGGCAGACAAGGGAACTCATCGCTTTACGGAAGAAGCTGGGCAAGTGGATCATCGGGCCTGCAACGGTCGGTGGCTTTGTACCGGGCGCATTCAAGATAGGCAATGCCGGCGGAGCTTTGTCCAACCTCCTTATGTCAAAACTTTACCGTGCCGGGAGCGTTGGGTTCGTGTCGAAGTCGGGTGGTATGCTGAACGAGATGGCAAATATGATCTCACTGAATTCAGACGGAGTATACGAGGGAGTTGCCATCGGCGGAGACAAATATCCCGGTTCAACACTCGTTGAGCACCTGCTGCGATACGAGGCAGACCCAAACATAAAGATGATGGTCGTGCTTGGCGAGGTGGGCGGTAGGGATGAGTACGAGATAGCAGATGCAATAAGAGAAGGCAGAATAAAGAAACCGGTGGTAGCTTGGATTACCGGTACGTGCGCAAAAGTGTTTCCCAGCGAGGTGCAGTTTGGACATGCGGGAGCAATGGCTCGAGGTGAGGCTGAGACCGCAGACGCAAAGAACGCTGCACTCAAGGCGGCGGGAGCGTACGTTCCTAATTCATACGATGACCTTGGTGAACTCATCCAAGAGGTGTACGAAAGTCTAAAGGCCGAGGGGGTCATAGAGGAAAAGGAGGAGGTGGAGCCGCAGGAAATACCCGCGGGTTATAATCCTCAAACCATGAGAAAAGCCACCAATATTATCAGCACAATCTCGGACGACAGGGGCGATGAACTGCTGTATGCAGGCATACCAATAAGCAAAGTGATCAAAGAGGGCTACGGTGTGGGTGACGTTATCTCGTTGCTGTGGTTCAAGAGGCGTTTGCCGAAGTACGTTACGGAGTTCTTAGAACTCGCGCTGAAGATAACCGCAGACCACGGCCCGTGTGTGAGTGCGGCACATAACGCCATTGTAACCGCAAAGGCGGGCAAGGACATAACAGCAGCGGTGGCATCGGGTGTGCTGACAATAGGTCCGCGATTTGGAGGTGCAATAGACGATGCTGCTAAGCACTTCAAGGGCGCCCTGGAAAGAGGTCTAACGCCAAGGCAGTTTGTGGACGATATGAAAGCCAAGAACATAAACATACCTGGAATAGGGCACCGAGTGAAAAGTGTTCAGAACCCGGACATGCGTGTAAAGCTGCTTGAAGAGTGGGCGTTTGCCAATCTGCCAAAGCACGAACTGCTGGACTTCGCACTTGAAGTGGAGATGATAACGACCGCCAAGAGGAACAATCTCATATTGAACGTGGATGGATGTGTAGGCATCCTGTTCGTTGATATTCTGCGCTCTACGGGTATTTACACGGAGGAGGAGATAGACGAGATCATTAATATTGGGACGCTCAATGGCATGTTCGTGTTGGGGCGTACGATCGGTATGATCGGGCACTACCTGGACCAGAAACGCCTGCATTCCAGGCTATACCGGCATCCCTGGGACGACGTTCTCTATCTATTACCAAGCGAGCGAGAGGCGTTGAAATACCGGAAATCTGAATAAAAGAGATTAAAAAGACACAGATTAACGCAGATTAACACAGATGATAAAAATGTACTTGCTCAATAAAAGGTGGACTTTAGAGATGCATTTTGGGAAATGAGATGAGCCAATCTTGTCATTGCACGTTTTCCTGAAAATATATCTTTGATA
>JGI24025J20009_10002463_pt1 | contig 13274 bp, 10 predicted proteins | sample Cruoilmetagenom3_FD_20009 | JGI IMG/M metagenome (IMG submission 20009)
ATTGAGTACTCCAAAGTACGTCAAAAATAAGTCGGGGAGTTAAAAATTTACTTAATTCTTGTCCTAATTGAATTAACCCTTCGAACATTAAAACCCTCCATGTTATTTAAGGAAGCGTAACTAAAAATAAGTAACGAAAAACGTAAGATATACAAGCAGCAATTAAAACGGCTTCAAGAAGAGCAAAAAATAAAGTTTTTTTTGTTTTCAATTCAAAAGACCAGACAAAGAGAAAAATATATATACCTGTTAATAGCAAATAATTAATTTTTCCCAATAAAATAACATAAAATACTGATAAAAAAAGAGCAATAAAAAGACGTTTAATTGAATTATTTTTAAAAAATAATTTCAGACCCTGAAACGACAACCTAATTTTATATCCTTTACGAATAACAGAGCGAATAAAAAGAATGGTACTCATAAATAATAATATAATTCCTAAAATCCCAGGAACTATTCCCGGAGCAGAATAAGGGTTGGCTCCTAACTCTCTAAAAGTAGGCATTCTAATAGATATAATAAAAACAATCAGCCCTAATAAAAATAAAAATATTGAAGTGAAAAAGTCAGCTTTATTCATATCTTCTGGTTTCATTAGCCAAGTTACCTCTTTAAATTATCTATCAATAATCATCAAAAATATTTCCTAATACAAAATAGTACTATAATTTTTTTAAAAGATATAAACAACGGGGAGACTTTTAAAAAATAGTCTCCCCGTTGTTAGTAAAAAATTCAATTACTTTATGGTCGCGGTATGCCAATTTCCAAAGGAGAAATTTCCGTCTTACCTGCATCATAATAAAGCCAAGCATTATTTTGAATCAAAGGGAAGGCTTTAACTAAGGCTTCTGTTCCCCAATAAGGTGTAAACACAGCTCCTCTATCGCTAGCATATTTTTTAACTATTTCTGAATTTTTTATTACCTCTTCCCATAATTTATTCATGGTTGTTACAACTTCTTCGGGTACTCCCTTGGGAATAAAAATACCAAAATAAAGAGGAGCAGGAGTAAATCCAGGAATCCATTCAGTAATGGGAGGAATTGTTCCATACCCTTCTAATTCTAAAGGCACACTGTCTAAAACAGCAAGAGGACGAAGTTTTTTAGCTCTAATCATATCTACTTCTTCGCAAGCTAATTGAGGGACAACTTCTGTTTCCCCTCGTACAGTAGCAATAACCGCCGGATTTCCTCCTTCATAAGTTACATGTTTATATTCTATTCCTGTATATTTTTTGATACTCTCCATACCCACATGACCACAGGAGGTCTCTCCAGCAGTTGCCACAGCGATTTCACCAGGTTTATCTTTAAAGGCTTGCAATAAATCCCCAAAGGTTTTATATGGGGTACCGGGATAAACCGAAACTACATCTACATTAGCTACTCCAAAATACAGGTGCCAATCTTCCATTTTAGTGTCTAAAAATCCTTTTATAGCATAGGTTCCTAAATCACCAATCATTCCTGCAGTCCAGGTGTAACCATCCTTTTTAGCGTCTAAAGCTGTTTTGCTACCTACTGAACCAGAGCCCCCTGATTGGTTAACTATAACAACCTTTTGACCTAATTTCCCTTCTAATTCTCCAGCTAAAATCCTAGTTATTTGATCAGTTGAACCACCAGCTCCCCAGGGAACAATTACAGTAATAGGTTTAGTCGGTTTCCAAACTCCACTTCCACTACTTGCTAAAGCGATGCTAACTATTAGTAACATAGCCAGTAATACAAATAATATTTTCTTAAGCATTTTTACTTTAACCTCCTTTAAAATATAAAATATTTTACTTGATTTAGTAAACAATTTTAAATTCTTAACCTAAAAATAAATTTTACTTACTTTTCACCTCCTTTCATCTTTTTCATTATAGCCCAATCGCTTAGATATCTTCATGCTTATCAGAAAGAGAGATTTCTTCAAATCTTTCTGTTGGTTAGTATTAATTCGGTAAGAAGGACTGGAGATACTAAGTGCGGCTATCACCTTCCCGCTGTAATTTCTGATAGGAGCAGCAATACAATATATTTCTTTTTCATTTTCCTCTCTATCTAAAGCAAAGCCCTGTTTTTTTACTTGCTCAAGCTCCTTTTCTAATTCCTTCTTCTGAGTAATGGTGTGCTCAGTAAAACAAGAAAAATATTTATGAGAAATTATCTCTCCCCTTTCTTTTTCAGGGAGATAAGCTAATAATATTTTCCCTAAAGCCGTTGAGTGTAGGGGAGCTCTTCTTCCAACTTGAGAAACCATCCTTATAGTGCGGGGACAATCTTCTTTAGCGATATAAAGAACTTCTTCCTGGTCTAATATACCTAAGTGTACTGTTTCATTACACTGATCTACTAATTCTTTGAGGAAAGGATGAGCTTCTTTTACCAGGTCAATTTGATGATATCGGGCCATACCTAACTCTACTAGTTTCAGGCCCAACCGGTATTTCTGATTAACAGGATTTTGTTCTACGTAACCGCGGTATTTTAAAGTATTTAATACTCGATGAATGGTACTAGGGTAGATTTTTAATTTTTTACTGATTTCCATAATACTCTTAGAAGAAGAGTGTTGAAGTAGGGTTTCTAAAATCAAAAGGGATTTATCTAAAACTTTTATAGGATAGGCAGGTTTGTCTTTAACCATTTTTCACCTTCCATCATTCTATATAGTAGAATTATATTCTATTTATATAATATAAAATTAGTTTTACGTTTGTCAAATTTTATTTATCATATAGTTAACAAATCAAAGCCTCTTTAAATGGAAACCCCCATCTACATTAATTATTTCACCAGTAGAAAAATCTAATTTCCCTGAACAACAAAGAGATACTGCTTTTGCTACATCCTCAGGATACCCCCATCGCTTAAATGGAGTAATGCCACTAGTAATTAATTTATCATATTTATCCTTGACACTTTTTGTCATATCTGTATAAATTATTCCTGGTCTAATTTCATAAACATTAATATTTAATTCAGACAAACGATCAGCAAAAAGTTTAGTTATCATACTAATAGCTGCTTTAGAAATACAGTATTCTCCCCTGTTTGTAGAAGATGTATAAGAAGAAATAGAGGCTATATTAATAATTTTTGGTTTTATTTCATTATATTTTCTAATTTCCTCAATCATAATATTAGCTACTTTTTGAGTAAGAAAAAAAGTACCTTTTAAATTAATTTCTAACACGTAATCAAAATTATCTTCTGTTGTTTCCAAAATATCCATACGTTTTTTTGGAGCTACTCCGGCATTATTGATTAAAAAGTCAATTCTTCTATATTCTTCTAAAGTCCTTTGACAAAAAATATTCCTATCTTCTAAATTAGAAAGATCTCCAGAATAATATAATACAGGTTGACCAATTTTTTTGATTAATTGCAGGTTTGCTTCAGTTTTTTCCAAATTTGAGCGAGACATAATCGCCAAAGCATAGCCATCTTTGGCCATTTGTTTAGCAATTCCTAAACCTATTCCTCTAGTTGCTCCGGTTATCATTGCTACTTTCTGCGATATCATCATAATACCTCCAAAATAAATATAGGACAATTTATTTAACTAATAGAAACACATTAAATTTAGACAAAACTTATTATTTAAAAGCATCTTTAAATATCGGAGCATAGATTTCAGAATCACGAACTACACATCCAGCCTTACTTTGACAAATCATCAACTGCGAACATTTACTGCAGGTAACACAACACCTCTTACCATCCATTTGACCTTTTTCTAAAAGGTTACGGGCAAAATTAGGATAAGCAAAAGCTTGTCGACCAAATCCAGCTAAAGAATGATAGCCTTTTCCAACATTTGCTGCAGCAGCAGCTCCTCCAAATTGGCGTAACCAACTATAACCTGTTCCCATTATCGGCAAATCAGGCACTATTTCTTGGATCTGACGAGCAAATTTAAATAATCTTTCTACTCCTTTCAGGGGAGATTCTGGCTCTTTACACCCCCCCTCTACAGGCTGATCATAAGGACGGCCTACATAAGGATTAAAATAAGGAACACCTGCGGTAGCATTAATTAAAGATACACCTAAATTATCAAATTCTTTGACTAATTTTTTGGGCTCTCGTAAATCGATTTCCCATTCACCAGTATTATTATTTTTACTAATACCCCAACTGTTTCCCGTAAAAATTACATTAGAGATGTTCAAGCGAATGGTAATAATTAACATGGGGACTTCTTGTTTAATTAATTCTATAGTTTCTTTTAAAAATCTCGTCCTGTTTTGGTAAGAACCTCCATATTCCCCCTTCCTGGTTTTAGCGCCTAATAATTCCAATACCAAATAACCATGACATGACTTAATATCTACTGCATCAAAACCCGCTTTATAAGCTAATTTCGCAGATTTTACAAATTTTTCCTGAATATATTTTAACTGATCATCTTCTAATAAAGGATAGTTCTCATCAATATTTACTACTTTATCTAAAACAGAATGGTGAACTGCAATCAAAGGCTTTCGTATCCCTTCAGGTTTACTAAACCTTCCGGAATGGTTTAATTGTAAAACACAAAAAGGTTCATGGTGAATACTATATTCTTGTATAGCTCTGTTTTTGGTCATTCTCAATAATTCAGCAAAAGCTGGCTCGGTAGAATCATCTAATAAAAGCTGATGAGGGTTAGAACGTGCCTCGGGTAAAATAGAAGTTGCTTCAAACCAGATTAAACCAGCTCCTCCTTGAGCAAATCGTTTATATCTTCTAAAAGTTAATTTTCCCGGATTACCCTGTTCATCACTGTCGCATCCTTCCATAGGCTGAATAGCTAATCTGTTAGGAATTCGGTGATTATTTATTATCAAATTTCGATTTAAGACATCCGCGTTCTCTGAAAAATCAAGCTCAATATTATTTTGACGAACTTCTGTCTGCAATTCTTCGAGACTATGGTAATTAAATTTTTTACTCATTATTTTTCCCTTTAATAAATTTCTTTATTTATATAGGATTTCCATACTTTTTCAAACCAAAAATTATCCTGGGGAATATCTCTCACGGGAACCCAATTTATTTGCTGGGTCCCTTCCTTATATTGATATTGCAAAATAAACCTTCGTAACCTTACTAGTTCAGGTCGATATTTCCATTGCTTATTTAATTTTTTACTTATTAATTCTCCTTGCTTATCTAAAATTAAATAAGAACCTCGACTCCCTCCGCCCTCTTCCAGATAGAACTCTATGCTCTTTAATACTGCTATTTGTGTTAAACACAATTGTCTATTCTGGAAAAATTCTACTATTTCTGCATTATCATTTAAATTTATTTCCCCCGAATTTAAGCGCTTATATTCAGTCTGGGCTTCTTTTAAAGACATTTTAATATTCTGGAGGTTCCTGATATGAGCGGCATATTTAGTCATTCTTTCTTGAAATTCCCTACGGAAAGAAGACATATCTTGCCCTGGTTTATGTATCCTCTGTAAGGCTTTTTGAGTTAATTCTAATTTGGAGGCTATCTGTAATTTAGTTTGATCTAAAAAATCTTTCTTATTTAAAGTAAAATCTGAATATTTTCGAGAGATAAATTCCGCTGCTCGTAAACCTCCTACTTGTCCAGAATTTAAAGCAGAACCACCAGGACGATGAACTCCATGGCTACCATTTACCTCTCCTATAGGAAATAAATGCTTAACATTGGATTCCCACCAAATATTACCTACTAAACCTCCATTATTATGTTGGGCACAAACGGCTATTTCTAAGGGTTCTTTACTTAAATCAATCCCGTGTTGCCGATAGAGTTCCACCGCTAAGGGGTTCATCTGTTCTAGCCGAGCAAAAGGAGTACTTAAAAGTGCTTCTCCTTCTTTCAAATAAGTATAAGTTTCGGGAGATAAATTATTTAGGTTAAATTTTTCTAATTCATGGTTTACCGTAGGATTTTTTCTAAAATCGAGAAAAACTCGTCGTCCTTTAAGAATATTTTCCTGATACACCAAAATATCGATTAAAGAGGAACTGTAATTTTTTATTTTTTCCACATCAAATGGCCACTGATATCCCTTGAGAAATATGGCAGTAGCTAACTTTCCCATGGTTGGAAAATAATCATTTAAAAATTCCTTTTCTTCTGAACCATCTATTTTAGTACTAATGTAACGAGGAATAGCCTGCTGATAAGTACCGGATAGATTCCAACGAAATTTAGTAGAGGCTAAACCATACTGCCATTCAGTTAGGTTTACCGCTTTAGCCCCTATTTCCAAAGCAATACCTGGACTACCTAAATGTTTTTCCGGATAAACTGAAGTTTTATATAAACCACCGGGACCGCCAGTCCCCATTACAATGTTCTCCGCTTGAAAAATAACTAAAGAGGACAGCCCGGTAGAAACTAAATTTTTATTAATAGCTATAGCTCCTACTACTCTTTTTTTTGCGCCTTTTCCGTTGATAAGTAGAGAGATTACTTCATGTTTGTCTAGAAGGGGAACTTTTTCTTTCTCCACTTGTACTAATAATTTTCTATACATCTGTCGAGAGGTCCAAGGACCGGCTGAAATAGCTCGTTGTTTTGGATCATAATCAGTTTTGTATCCTACATATCCCCCATAAGCATTATGAGGAAAAGGGACGCCAATCTTCACTAAATGATAAAACTCCTGTGATGATAGAGTTGCTTCAATTAAAGCAATATCTCCATGCATTGACCCTCCGGAAAAAAAAGTGTTCGCCATTTCGTAGACCGAATCTTTCTCTTCGCCAAAAAGGGATAATTTATAATAAGTTTGCTTATCCGATCCAGAATTGTTAGAAGTACCTCCTCCTAAACATTCGGTAACGATCGCTATATCTTTTAAACCAAAATTATGCAGATGAAGGGCACAATTTAAAGAAGCAGCTCCTGAACCAATAATTAAAGTATGACAGCGATAGAAGGGAAGGGTTATTTCCCGAATAGAAATATATTCTTTTTTCATTTCACTAACCTTTGATATTTTTTATTTTAAACAATAAAAAACTTTTATCCTCGGGTAAAATATAGTATAGCTTAAGGCATTTTCTATAATGTAGAATATTATTCTATATTAAATATTATAGTAAGATTTTATAATTTTAGCAAGTTTTTATTGTCAGATATTTAAAAATCTGCTCTAATTTTAGTTAAAGTAAAATTTTAAAAGGATGCTTTTTTCTTAAAAAGATATGGAATGAAGGGGGGAAATAAAAAAGGTTTTCTCAAATATATTCATGTGAAAAGTGTCAGGTAATAATCATAAATTTAATGCTCCTGTGCGTCTAATAAATTAAATTCCTTCATTGAGTGTATTAATAAAATTACTTTCATATCTATTTAACTCTTCTAAGGCAAGCCGGAAAAATTGATGAATATCTAACTAATTTTTATCTTAAAGAAATATAATCACTCTAATAAGATTAAATTTTATCTGAAGAGATTTTAGATAAATACTTAGCTGAATCAAAATCAAGAAAGACAAAACAATTTTTATGTTTTTTTAATATCGAAGAAGGATATGGGGGTGAAATCTTATCTGTTCCGAAGCAGTCCTTTACTGCTTGGGCTTTTCTTTCGCCAGGTATTGTACAGATAATATTTTTCGATTTCATAATTTGTTTAATAGACATAGAAATAGCTTGTTGAGGAACTTCTTCAAGAGAATTAAACCATCCTTCTCCCACTTGTTGTTTTCGACACTTATCATCAAGATTTACAATAATGTAAGGATCTTCAATTTCAAAATTAGCTGGAGGATCATTAAAAGCTAAATGTCCATTTTCCCCTATCCCCACAAATGCTATGTCCATAATTTCATTTTTTAAAATTTGCTTGAGACGGTCACATTCTTTTTGAGGATCCGCTGCATCCCCGTTGATAAGATTAATCTCTTTAATTCTATCTACTTTAGAAATAAATTTTTCCTTTAAATACTTTCTAAAACTCGCTGGATGAGTTTCGGGAAGACCGATGTATTCATCAAGATGAAACATTCTGGTTTTGCTCCAATCAACATTACCTTCAGTGATTAAATGTTCGATAAAGTCAAGCTGGGAAACACCGGTAGCAATTACAAAAGTAGCAGTACCTTTTTGACTAATTGCTTTATTTAATATTGAAGCGGCTTGTAAGGCGGCTTCTTTGCTGGTTTCTTTTTTGTCATTATAGATATTTATTTTCATATATTTATGTTAGACCTCCTTTTTATTGCGGGTTCGATGAATCGAACCCCTACACAAGAAAAAACAAGAAAAATATTAGCCCAATTTAAAGCTGGAAGAGGCGGATTCTCCTACAAATACATTCATTAGATATACTACGCCAAAAACAGTTACCAATAATAAAACAGAAAGAGAACTGGCTACTCCGAAATCACCATCAGCTACTGCATTATAAATCTGTATAGGTAAAGTTTGGGTCTTTGCAGAATACAATAATATACTGGTGCTTAATTCCTGTAATAAAGTAGCAAATGTTAAGATTGACCCGGCAATAATCCCCGGTAATATTAAAGGAAAAGTAACTTTGCGAAAAGTGTAATACCAGCTGGCGCCGCTTATAGTTGAAGATTCCTCTAAAGCCTCATCGAGCTGAGTTAAACTTGCAGAAACTGAACGAAAGACATAAGGAGTCCTCCTAACTACAAAGGAAATCATTAGAATCAAGAAAGTCCCGGATATATTAATAGGTCCGGATGAAAAGGCAGATAATAAGGCAACAGAAACAACAATACCTGGTAAAACAAACGGAGTCATCACTGTAAAATCTATCAATATTGCTCCTTTAGGACGGCGTCGTTCAGTAATATAAGCAACTAAAGTACCTATCAAAGCGGTTAACAAGGATGCAGAGGTGGCTAAAAACAGAGAATTTTTAATAGCCTTGGAAGCAATTTGGGGGATAATTTTATAATTTTCCAAAGTTAATCCGGCCGGTAAAAAACCTATCCATTGCCTGAAAAAAGACATAGTAATAATAGTTATTTGAGGAGCCAAGGAAATAAGTAAAACCAAACTACAATATATTATAGCAATAGCTTTTATAAAAGGATGTCTATGTAATTTATGTTCTGAACTGGCAGTACTAATGGTCTCATATTCCCTGGCGCTAATTACCTTTTTTTGAATAGTCAAGGCTATAACCACAATAATAACACTAAGGATAGCAATTGCTGATGCCCCATTTAAGTCCCAAAACCCATTTACTCTAAAATAAATTAAAGTCGGTAAAACATATTGCTGCCCACCAAGTACTGCCGGTATACCAAAATTTCCTATAGCCCGAATAAATACTAATATAGATGCTGCTCCCAAACTAGGGAGAATTAGTGGCATGGTGATGGTTCGAAGTATTCTGCTATGGCTTGCTCCCATTATCATCGCACTTTCTTCCAATAAAGGATTAGCTGATTTAAATGCACCATGACTTAGCAAAAAAACAAATGGTAAATAGGTAAGGGTCATAGTAAAGATTATTCCAAAAAGACCATATATAGGTGGCAATGATAGTCCCAGTAATCCTAAAACCTTATTCACCATATAGCGAACTACTCCTTGTTTTCCTAATAATATAACCCAAGAAAAAGCACCTACAAAAGCCGGGGTGATAATGGGTAAAATTCCTAATGATAAAATCAATTTTTTAAAGGGCATCTCTACTCTGGCTACAAAATATCCCATAGGGACCCCTATAAGTAAAGTAAAAAAAACTACAGAAAAACTAATTACAAAAGAATTTCGCAAGCTTCTCTGATACATCGAGGAAGTAAAAAATCGTTGAAAATTAACAAAGGTAAAATTATCTAAAATTAATTCATTACCCCTTAACACAAAAGCCTTTACAATACTCATCCCCAGAGGCCATACAAGAAATATAACTAAAAAAAGCAAGGGTGCACTTAAAATTAAATAGGGAGTATAATCTTTTTTAGATTGTTCTAATATAAATTCCTTAAGATTACTAGTAACGCCCATCTATATTGCCTTCTTTCCAAAAAACAGAAGCGTATTGTTTCTATCAAAATTAATATATACCGTGTCTCCTTCTTTTACTCCTGGTAATTTTCCCTCCATATCAACTTCTATTAACTTATTTTCAGAATCCCAGAGAGGAGCAATTTCGTAACGAGTCACTTTCCCTAAATTTTGTATTATTCGAATTCGTCCTGGAAGTAAACCGTCTTCCGGATCATTGCTTACAGTTAATTTTTCCGGTCGAGAGCCTAAAATAATTTTTTTACCTTTGCTCATTTCTTGTTTTCTTTTTTGGCTCACTTCATAAAACACATCTAAAATCTTTTGATTATGTTCCAGTTGAATCTTACAATGATTTTCTTGAACCTCCTGAATCGTTCCCAGGAAGAAGTTCATCTTACCTATAAAATTAGCTACAAACATATTCTCAGGATAATGATATATTTGATCAGAAGTACCTATCTGCTCTACTAATCCATTATTCATTATTGCTAAACGGTCCCCAATTGCCATAGCTTCTTCCTGATCATGGGTAACATATATGGTAGTTATATTTGTTGTCTTCTGAATCCTACGAATCTCTGCCCGCATATAACGTCTCAATTTTGCATCCAGGCTAGCCAACGGTTCATCTAATAATAAAATCTCTGGGTCATAGACTAACGCTCGGGCAATAGCAATCCTTTGTTGCTGTCCCCCGGATAAAGCTGTGGGGCTGGGATTTCGCCTTAAAACATCCGGCAGTCCAACTAACTCCATAATCTCTGTAACTTTCTTTTTTACACTATCTTCAGCTTCTTTTCGTACTCGAAGGCCATAGGCGACGTTTTCAAAAACACTCATATGTGGATAAAGGGCAAAGCTTTGGAATACCATTCCAATATTTCGCCGAAAAGGTGGTATAGTAGTTATATCCTTTTTTCCATAAAAAATCTGCCCAGTGGTTAAGCTTTCTAACCCTGCACTAATTCGAAGAAGAGTGGTTTTGCCACATCCACTCGGTCCCAATAAACAGAACAATTCTCCTTTTTCTATTTCAAAAGATACTCCCTTTAAGGCTTCAACCGTTTCTTTCCCTTCAAATCTCTTTGCTACATCTTTATATATTATATTAGGACACACTGTGATTTTTTCCCCTTGTTATTAATAATTTTTTGAGATTAAAATTCTCTGAAATGATAAATTTATTGATTATTAATTATATTATATATAGTAATTTAGTGCCAGTAATTATTTGTATTGCGTATCGCGTGAAGACAAAGAAAGATACTAAAAGTTTGCACTAACTTCTTGTAATTAGTATCGTGCATTGTATAAAGAGAAAGAAAGGGACCAGGGAAATAGAAGCTCGGTCTTACAAGAATGAATCTTGCAAAACCGAGCTCACTTCTTTATATTGTTTTTAGTTGTCAGTTTCCCTTTATTGGATTAAATCTGACACTTTAAGAGATAATTCTTCTCTCATTTCTGCGGCCTTTACTGCATCATACTCCATTAAAGGAATTTCATTTAATGGAGGTAACGCACCGGGAGCCGCAACTTCCGGATGTACAGTTCTACGAGATTTAGTATTTAATACTATCTCATAAGCCTCCTTAGTGGTTACAAAATCCATAAATAATTTGGCGTTTTCTAAATTAGGACCATTTTTGATAATTCCTGTTGCATCAAATCGAGCTCCCGTTCCCTCCTCAGGATAAATGGCTATGACTGGGGTACCAGCAACAATATGTTTGGCAATATTATATTCACCAGTAATGCCTATGGCATATTCAGCTCGGGCTACGGATTCAGGAACCATCTTAGAAGAAGTGACAAAAGTTACATTAGGAACAACTTCTTTGATGAAATCAAATCCATATAGTTCATGCATCTGGAAAACCTGAGAATAAGCTGACCCAGATAGAGCAGGATTGGCTAATATAATTTTTCCTTTATATTTGGGAAGGGCTAAATCTTTCCAACTTTTAGGATAATCTTCGGGAGCAAGTACAGTAGTATTAATCATAAAAGCCTGCAAAGGCATGGAATAACCATAATATTTAGGAATTTCTGCAGTATCTTTTAAATCTTTAGGAATAGCACTATCATTCTTGCTCTTATATGGTACAAAATAATCGTAATTACCTTCAAAGGCCTCCTTAGCAATTCCTAAAATTATATCTCCTTTAGGATTTGGCTGTTCAGCCATTAATCGAGTTAGTAGTTCCCCAGAACCTGCCCTAATCATATCTACGTTAATATTCGGATAATGCTCGTTAAATGCTTTAATCAAATTTTGCCCTTCTGCAGGAGAAGCAGCAACCCATATAGTTAAATTCCCTTCCTGGGCAATTACATTACCACTGAACATTAAAACCAGACAAATAGTTATTAAAATTAAACTTATCTTTTTCATAATTTTTTCTCCTTTAATTAATAAATAATTTAAATTTTTCTATTCGGGTCTTAATTTCGCTTCTCTGAAAATTTTTTAATTTTTCTTATTTGTGATATCACCTCCTAGAATTTATTCGGATTTAGATGTAAATACAAATTATCTATTGCTAAATTCACAAATCCTATTAAAAGTAAATTTTTTTAATTTTCGTAAGTGATTTATTATTATTTCCTAAATATTACTATGTTTTTTTAACAAATTATATGTATTTTCCAGTTCTGGTAATGTAGTTAGTTCAATGGTAATTCCTCTAATCTCTTTAATGGATTTTATACTTCTCCAAATATCTTCAATATCGCTCCAAGTTTTAGGAGGCATATGTCTGCCTTCATCCAAAGTTTCATAGGCATACAAATGGACATAGTGGATAAAGGGCTTCAATTGATTGATATATTCTACAAGGGAAAATTTTCCTTCCAGAACCAAAGGGCTTGATGCGGCATGACCAGAATCAAAAGTTATATTAATTCCTGCATATTTTACTAAATCTATTAACTTTTTCGGTTCAGCTGTCCAGCCCATCTTCAGATTTTCTAAATGTAAACAACTATTTGCTTTGGAAATGTATTGGCCTAATTTTTTTAAATTATTTTTACTTGTTTCCCAATTTAATAGCTCCATGGGTATGGAATTTGCCCCAATATGCATAGTAAAAATTGGCCTATATTTCTGCCTTGTTAGCCAAGGCCTTAGAAAATCAATATACATCATTAAATATTTTAGAGATGTTTCAGCATAAAATTTATTTTTATGCCCAATTTCTACATCACTCGTGGGGAGATGAAAAGAAAAATATAATTCCGGATATTGATTTAATTCATTAAAAAATTCTTCTGCTTTTTGAGGATTTAGCATTAACCTCATTTTATTTAAATA
>JGI24025J20009_10002465_pt1 | contig 13271 bp, 12 predicted proteins | sample Cruoilmetagenom3_FD_20009 | JGI IMG/M metagenome (IMG submission 20009)
GCCAATTTGATGAACCTGTTGGTATCAGTGTGGACGATCGCGGGCAGCTGTATATCGCTGATACCTGGAACAAACGCATCCAGATCATGATCCCGGATGGTGGTGCTTTTTACTACCCAACCCACATCACCTGGGACGTTGATGCCTGGTATGGTGAGTCTTTGGACAATAAACCCTTCCTGGCAGTTGATTCGGACTACAACTCCTATATCGCAGATCCAATTATGGGACGTGTACTCGTATTCGATTCACAGGGAAACTTCTTACTTACTTGGGGCGGTTATGGCTCAGGACCAAGTGAAATCGGTATCGTTAGCGGGTTAGCTGTCGATGACCAGGGACGTATCTGGGTTGGAGATGCACAAAACAACCGCTTGATGCGCTTTACTTTGCCCGAACCAATGGTCGACTAGCTTTCACAAATACGCAGTGGAATACCTTTCGCAAATTCCATTAAATAATGTTCCGTTCCAAAACGTAACGAAATATTACTTGGTTGTTTTTATCAAAAAAATATAAATTGACATTCTGATCCAACAAGTATCCTATCTCATTTTAATTCCCCACCAGAGCCCTGGGACATCAGGAAGATGAATACAGACGGTTTCCGTACTTTCTTGAAGAAACAAAGGCGTTCGGAAGGCACCATTGCCCAGTGCATCCGATTGAGTGGGGAATTTGAAGCCTACTGTCATGACTATCACAATAACACAGACATCAATGCGGTAAAACCTGAAGATTTACATGCGTTTATATCCTGGATGAAGAGCCAGTGTAAATCAGTGAATTCGTACTTATGGGCTTTGTATCGCTATTATGATTACACATCAAATGCACCAATGCGTAAGCTGGCTGCTAACCTGCGACAACGTGAAACATCTCTAAAACGAGGCAAGCGGAATCCTTTTAAATTGAAGGATATCCAGGGCATTCTTGTGGAACAGATTACTAAGCTAGCTGAAATTGGAATCACAGATGCGGAAGGGTTGTTAAAGAACGGGCGAACGACACCAGAACGAGAGGCACTGGCGAAAAAGTGTGACCTTCCACTTGAAGCGATCCAGAAATTTGTCAAGCTGGCAGACCTGACACGCATTGTTGATATCAAGGGAGTTCGTGTGAGATTACTCTACGAAACAGGCATTGACACCATTGAGAAACTCTCACTCTGCGACCCGGAGACTTTACACGAAAGACTTGTTGTTGTGAATAGTGAAAAGCATATCCTGAAAAGACATCCAACTCTTGTGGAGGCAAATTATTGGGTCAGTCAAGCCAAGGATTTAGAGAAGCTTGTGGAATATTAAAAAAACAGCTATCGCTATTTTATCCACATAAGGGAAGAACTTAAACAAAAACTATCCCGCTAATCGGAATAGTTTTGATATATCACATCAATGAAATCTATTTCATAGCCTTTTCAACGATCACAGCAAAGGCATCCGGCTCTCGAACGGCTAAATCAGCCAACATCTTGCGATTAAGGTTGATCTTGGCTTCTTTCATACCATGGATCAGCCGGCTGTAGGTTGTACCATTCAAACGAGCAGCAGCATTGATCCGTGCAATCCAAAGCCTGCGAAGATCTCGTTTGCGATTCCGACGATCACGATATGCATACCATTGGCTCTTCAGGTACTGTTCATTTGCCCGTCGAAACAACTTGCTCTTGGTGCCGTAATATCCTTTGTTCAGTTTCAATATTTTTTTGTGCCGCTTATATCCATGCGGACCACTTTTTACACGTGCCATTTCATACTCCTTTGCGAGCCCCTGGGCGTCGATGATTGATTACATCACCTGTTGCCTACACCCAACAGCCGCAACCATTGAATTATTCCAATAAATTTATTTTTTTTTGTTCATATAAGGTGCGAGACTACGAACTTTTTTCTTCAGGGAACGACTTTTAACAGGGATCATACGTTCAAACAACATTTTCGTGCGATCTGACGTTCGTCGGCGTAAGTGACCTTTGCCAATTTTGGTGCGCATTACCTGGCCAGAACCGGTCACCTTAAACCGCTTCGAGGTCGCTTTATGCGTCTTGATCTTGTATTTGCCAGCTTTTTGTTTACGTGGCATTCGACACTCCTTTCATCAAAATCCTACGGCGCAGATTATCATGCCGTAGGGCTTTTACTTGGTTAACAAATTAGTCTGATAAGATGATCGATAGCGCTTATTTTTCCGGAATGAGCATCATGAACATCGTTCGCCCCTCCATTTTTGGGGCTTGTTCCACTTCCGAGACGTCTGATAAATCCTCGGCAATCTCTCGTAAATCTTCCAGTGCGATCTCAGGATATGTGATTTCACGTCCTCGGAAACGTATCGTCACACGAACTTTCTTTCCTTCAGAAAGCCACCGCCGTGCATCACGAACTTTGAAACCTTTGTGGTGGTCTGTGGTCTTTGGACGTAATTTGATCTCTTTGATCTCAACTTTGGTTTGCGCTTTGCGTGCTTCTCGTTCCTTCTTTTCTTTTTCATACAGGAACTTGCCAAAATTCATGACCCTGGCAACGGGTGGGTTGGCATTGGGAGCGACTTCAACCAGATCTAATCCTTTTGCATCCGCCCGATCTAATCCTTCACGTAAGCTGACGATTCCAACATTCTCGCCATCAGCTTCGATCAGACGAATTTTTGTCGCTCTTATCTGTTTATTTATCCGAAAATCATCTTTGCTACTTATAGTTTTCTTTCTCCTTCTTATACCTTCATCATTGATTAACACAAATAGTATTCCCTGAAAAGGGAACGGCATTTATCTTACCATAAGGCATCCTGAATCGTCAACAGTTTTCAAGATCAGTATATCGAAAATCACTGATTTTGGTGGAAAATAGCCTCAAAAATGCGATATATAGAGACGCACAAGTGGTCTCTATACTTATTCACGACAATCAGCCTTCAACCTTTTCTTCGACTTCCTTAACTGCAACAGGCTATGAAGTCTTCTACCTTCATAGCGCCCAACCGCTCACGGCTGCGGCGACGGATATCGATCTGATTTCCTTCCATCTCCCGATCACCAATGACAAGCATATAGGGTGTCTTCTGTTTCTCAGCATCGCGAATCTTGGCGTTCATTCTATCGCTGCGTTCATCCACTTTCACACGGAGACCAGCTTGTTTGAGATCTGCTGCTACACTCCTGGCATATTCTACATGCCGATCAGCTATCGGGATGATCACTGCTTGCAATGGAGACAGCCAAATCGGGAATGCCCCACCATAATGCTCAATTAAGACGCCAAAGAAACGTTCAATACTGCCCATCAGTGCTCGGTGGATCATGTATGGACGATAGGGTTGACCATCCTCTGCAATGTACGACATATCGAATCTTTCAGGCAGGTTGAAATCAAACTGGATCGTTGAAAGCTGCCATTCACGTCCTAATGCATCGTTGATCTTTAGATCGATCTTTGGTCCATAAAAAGCTCCGCCACCTTGATCAACCTCATAGGGCAGCTCAGCCCGTTTCAAAGCCGCTTCCAAAGCAGCCTCAGCATCTCGCCAGCGCTTCGGATCGCCTACTGCCTTCTCGGGTCGCGTGCTCAGATAAGCATTGATCTCTTTGAACCCAAAAGAGCGCAGGATATGAAGACTGAAGGACAGCACAAAATCGATCTCCTCCGGCATTTGGCTTGGCGCACAGAAATGGTGAGCATCATCCTGCGTGAAACCTCGTACACGCATTAGGCCATGCATCACACCGCTGCGTTCATAACGATACACTGTTCCTAGTTCAGCATAGCGTAAGGGTAAGTCTCGATAGGAGCGAATGCCCGACTTGTAGATCTCCACGTGGAAGGGGCAGTTCATCGGTTTGAGATAGTACTGCTGGTCCTCAATCTCGATCGGCGCATACATATTCTCTGCATAGAAATCCAGATGCCCGCTCGTCTTCCATAGATTAGCTTTGCCAATATGCGGCGTATATACAAAGTCGTAACCGTTCTTAATGTGTTCATCTTCCCAAAAACGCTCTGCTAAGAAACGCACTTTCGCGCCGTTTGGATGCCAGAGGATCAAACCTGAACCGACCTCATCACTGACACTGAAAAGGTCCAATTCGCGGCCCAGTTTCCGGTGATCTCGCTTTTTTGCCTCTTCTAAACGCCATAGATACTTTTTTAAGTCCTTTGGGGAGAGCCAGGCCGTACCATAAATACGCTGGAGCATGGGATTTTTTTCATCTCCACGCCAGTAGGCACCAGCTACATTCATCAACTTGATGGCTTTGGGATTGATCTTTCCCGTGCTTTCCACATGCGGCCCTCGACATAAGTCAACAAACGTATCACTTTTATAAATCGAGATGACCGGCTTCTCATCCACCGGGTTACCGTGTTCATCCATTCCACCTTCTTCAAGGCCTGCAATTAATTCCAGCTTATAGGGTTGATCTCCGAAGATCTCACGGGCTTCCACAGCGGAAACCTCTTCCCGGAGGAACTGGCTGTCATTTTTTATGATCTCACGCATCCGAGCTTCAAAGTCTTCTAAATCTTCAGGGGTCAAGGGGCGCGGGAGGTCAAAGTCATAGTAAAAACCGTCCTTGATTGGTGGACCAATCGCAACTTTGCCTTCCGGAAATTTCTCCAATACCGCTTGTGCCATAACATGGGCAGCAGAATGCCTTACACGATAAAGTTTTGAATCTTCATATTTTTCTGCCATCATCTATCTCCTTTGAATCAGTTTCGACTAATTTGACTGGCTATTCAACCAGGCTTTTGTTTATTAAACAAATTTAAACAAAAAACCCTCGCCTACTGGGGCGAGAGAATTCTCACGCGGTTCCACCCAGATTCATCCACAAACTTTGGTTTGGGGTATCTCCTGGAGCCAATAACGAGGCAAAACGTTCACCTTACTCAGCCGTTCTTGAGGCTTTTCCGGATTATGCTCCCGGGGGGTTTTCGCTGGATCTTACCTGAGAAGACTTTCAGCCTTTGATCTTCTCTCTCTAAAGGCAACATTCCTGCTACTCGTCCCGATCAACGCATTTCAATATGCAGTGGGTGGTATAGGGCTCGAACCTACGACCTCCGCGATGTCAACGCGACGCTCTAACCAACTGAGCTAACCACCCCAAATGTGTTAGCATTATACAGTGTGCAAACTTAAAAATCAAGTGTCATTTAAAAAGGGAGACTGAAATACATATAATGTTAGATTTTTTAAGATATCCCTTTCAAATGCCTGAAGCTAGGCAGGACGCTACTGCCATTCCGGTTTTAACAAGTTTATGGAGAATCAAAATCCCCACATCACCACTTTTTCCAAGGATTAATATAACTAACGATTCTTAAAAACCGCTTAAACCATAAAAAGTTCAACTAGAATATAATGTTTTATAAAGAATTATATACATCGCATGTGACCACAATAAAGGTTTCGCAATTTCACCCCAATTATCCAGCCATTCATCATAATAATAAGGGGCTAATAAATCTTGCGGAACTTGTTCAGGAAGCCAATTATTTTCATCTGCTTGCTTCTCGATCCAAACCAAACGCTTTTCTGCCTGGTTGTGCTGTCCAATTTTGCATTCCACCCAACCTAACCACGCAGTCAATAAAATCCATTGGCCGCCACCGTAATAGGAATCTTTTTCATAACGATATACCCCTCCTTCAGGAGAAACCAGTTTCTGTTGGATGCTGGAGATTGTATTAATCATAATAGGGTCATCTAATAGAAAAAGATCCCCTGGCACAGCTGCTCCTAACAAACTGGCATCAATACTCGAANTTTTATCATGATTAGTCGCCAGAACAGGATTAATATGCTTCGTCAATTCCTCGTTCAACACACCGTACTTACTGATAAAATCATTCATCTCTCCCATACTCTTCTGTATTGAGTCTGGATAAAGATTGATTTCCTTTTCTTTGATTAACTTCAAAACAGCGCTTAATCCACCATAGGCGCTGGCTATTGAGTATGAGTGCAATAAATCTGGGTTCTCTTCCCAACAATCGTAATTAGGTAAACGCCACACAAGCTGTAAATATTCCACAATCAAGCTTATGCTTTGTTCAACGGATTTCAACCAGGTTTTATCCCCCGTCATCCGGTAATGCTCACAAACCGTCCAAAGCCAAATGCCATAACCATCAATTTGAAAGTTTCCCCACACAGTACGGATATCTTCCCTTCCATCTAAAGTATATCGTGTGAAAAGAAAATCATCACTCTTCAAAGGCTCTGCACTTTTCAGCGCCTGTTCAATCAAAGGGATTTTAAATTTGTATCGCTCAATAACATTGACCACCCATCGATGAAATTTTCGAGCCGAATCGTACACACCTGCTAGATCCATTGCGTGAGCCACATAACTGCTATCTCGCACCCACGAATAATGATACATAGGAAAATTTGGACATGCAACATAAGCACCTTCTGGAGATTGAAATTGTTGAATAATCTCAATGCTTCGTTGATAAAGACTCACTTAATTATCCCTTGATTTTTAGGAGCACCAGACCCCAGTATTTCAATGATGGAATCTCAAATGAAATTGAGCCTTCATCATTTTTTATGAAGTCAAGTGGCATTGGAGAGATATTCTTGTCATCTGGTGAGGCGAACCAAATACCCTCAATTTCATTTTCCAAATCTGTCAATCGAACTTTTGTTGTTGCTAAAGGCAGCGGTGCGCTTTCAATTGCCTCTGCCCACTCGATGGAATCAACACCACATAAGTTAATCAGATTGATTGCGATAAATTCCTCACTCTGACGCACAATTGGCCACACTTTATTTTTACGCAGGCTGGTTGAAGTTGAGGCACCCTCAACTTGAATGTCTCTGGCAAATTCAGGGGTTGCATCCCTTGACCGAGGCCCAATAGCATCCTGATAACGAACAACGAAATCATAATAACGTTGAACCACCTCTGCAAGTTCAGGTGTCATCACTTTGTATTTTGGGAAATAGGCATCTGCGAGCATAGCATTGCTCTCACCCAATTCAATATGACCACCCCCACTCGCAAAGATAATAGCATCCATTAAACGGACATTGTGTTCTAAAGCGGGATCAATGTAAGCAGCCAGCACAACTGGTTTTTCCGCTCCCAGCGTTTGAGCCTGAGTAATAAGGATATGTAAATCATCAAACCATATATACGGAGGCCAAACCTCAATGTATACAAAATCCTGATTTGATGGCGCAACTGTTTCAACAGGCCAGTTTGTCACTGCGTTGAATACTACTGCCCCATCCTTGCGATGTTTAAGAACTAATTCTTTTGTGAGATTAATCGTTTCTGCAAATGGCTGCTCAAGGTTAAACTTGTCTCCCGAGACATCATATCCCTGCTTTGGATCACCGTATTGATCGAGATGTATCCCATCAAATGGTAACTTTTCCAGTATCTGATCAAACTGATCAAGCAAGTATTTCACCCAGGGGGAATCTGGGCGTGGATCCATATATACTAAGAAGTTATTACCAAAGCAGAGAGGTTTCCCATCCCTTCCGAACAAAACCCAATCTTTATGCTGTTCGTAAAAAGGAATAGAGGCAGCATAAATGGCAGTATAGGGCATAGCTGCTATATTGCGTTCATGAGCAGCAGAGATCAGATTTTCCACAGTTTCAATGGAGAGCTCCCGGTTTAATGGATCACGATAAGGTTCTTGATCTGTCAAAAATTGTTCATGGCGATACATCCAATCATAAAACTGAAGTCCGTTAATGTGATACTTGGCAATTTCCTGCATCGTGTGTGAGGCATCGTCACGACCAGCATAAAAATCACTTAGAAAACCATAACGTGGTGTCTCTGTCCATGTATTAAGGACATCAATAGCCTTACTCACACAATCAATCTCTTCCCCCGTCATTGAAACGATACATAAGTCAATCCCATAGCCTTTTGGAGCTACTTGTGGAGGGGACCACGAAAGTTCAATGCTCTGAGTGTCCCCTCCTAACACAAAAGTTCCCTGAAGTTCTTCAATCTCACTTATAAGGGAAGAAATCTTTGCCCTGACTTTAATATATTCCTTTTGTTCAAATTGAGTCTCAATGGATATGGCGATTTTAACTGGCTCTCCTGGATGATAAAAGGCTCGGTCAAATTGAACATCACTTATCTCAATATCTTTCACCATTTCACTCTCTTGTAGTATGTTTTCTTCTTTAATATTCTTCAGTAACATCCCTTGAATTGGCACACAGGTTGATAACAGTAACATACCTTGCAAATAAATTCCTATTAAAACAAAATACTTGAATTTGTGTAGTCTCATCTCATCCTTTGAAGGCTCCCTGGGTTAACCCACCGACAAAATAACGCTGTAAACTTGTAAATACAATGATCACTGGAATTACAGCTATAAGAGATGCGGCAAATACCAAACCCCAATCTGTACCGTGTTGTCCTTGAAAAGTTGCAATTGCTACCGGAAGTGTGCGCTTGGAAACATCATCAATGAGTGTCAAAGCTAAAATGTACTCATCCCAAAAACCAAGAAAGGAGAAAATTGAAACAGTTGCCAAGGCAGGTGTTGATAGCGGTATGATCATTTTAAAAAATATTGTAAAGTAATTTCCTCCATCAATGAGGATAGCATCTTCTAATTCATGCGGCAAGGTCTCAAAAAATCCACGCAGCAAGAAGGTATTAAATGGAATACTTCCCGAAACATAAAAAAGAATAAGCCCCAATAAGCTATTACGCAAGTTGAGTGTCTTAGCGACTAAAAACTGCGGAATAATACCCACCATATTAGGCACCATCAAAACGAATATGATTGTGTAAAATATCACTTCTTTACCAGGAAACTCAAGGCGCGCAAAGGCATAAGCCATCATTGCAGAAAACAAGACCACAAAAAAAACGGAGATTAATGCCACAAACATGCTGTTTAAAAAATAATGTTGAAAATTACCTGAAGTCCACGCATTTATATAATTTTTTATTGACGGATTTTCTGGAATCAGCTCGGGGGGATACTCGAAAAAATAGGTCTTTTCCTTGAATGAAGTGGAGACCATCCAACTAAAAGGCAGCACCATCCCTACTGCTCCCAATCCAACAATAATGTACAAGACGATCATTTGTATTTTTTTATGAATTTTATAGGCTTTGTTTTTCATTAAGCAAGCTCCTCTGGCTTTCTCAAGAAGCGTATCTGTAAATAACTAAGGGTAGCGATAATTAAGGCCAATAGAAATGAAAGCGCAGAGCCATATCCAAAGTCAAGAAAGTCAAATGCCTGATGATACAAATAACTCAAGATGACCTCGGTTTTTTGCAATGGCCCGCCATTAGTGATCATGACTACCGAAATAAAAACGTTGAATCCCCCTATCATGAGCATCACAAATGTGAATACTAGTGTTGGACGAATGAGTGGTAGAGTAATCTTTGTTAGTTTTTGCCAACCATTAGCACCATCAATTTCTGCAACTTCATACAATTCGGGTGGAATAGTTTGCAAGGCAGACAGCAAGATCACCATCGTCCAGCCGATACCTTTCCAAATACCCAAAGCCAATATGGGTATAAAGGCAGTTGATGCTGCACGCAACCAAGGAATTGGCTCCTGAATTACATGCAAAACATTTACCAGCATATAATTAATAATTCCTTTTGGACTCTGGAAAAGATATTTAAACAACAGAGATACTATTACCCATGAAGTAACCACAGGGATGTAATACACAACGCGAAAAAACACCTTCCCTTTAGTTATCGTGTTGAGTAATAGTGCGACGAACAATGCCAGGATCATTTGCCCCGGAACCGTCACGACGGTATATAAGATCGTGTTACGTAAAGAAAGGCCTACAATTGGATCACTAAAAGCACGTCCATAATTCGCCAAACCTACAAACTTATTTATCTCCCCCGGCATAATGCTCCATTCATAAAAGCTCATTTGGAAGGCTTTAAGAATTGGATAGATAAGGAAAACAAGATAAAGAATAAGTCCAGGTAGTATAAAAAGATATGCGGAAAAAACTTGCTGCTTCTTTTTGTTGATCTTCATACACCCTCTTGCTAATAACCTTCACAAATAATGGGAGACCCCAATTCATCTTAGGGTCTCCCATAACGATCTGCTATTCTGGTAAAACTAACAATCCATCTATAGACTCAGAAGCAGCATTAAATGCATCTTCAAAGCTTTTCTCGCCAGTAAGATATTCACCACCAGCAAGTGTATAGATCTCTTCAATCTTTGTCCACTTGGGATGAGGAGTGCGTGCTTTGGCTGTTAATAGTTGCTCTAAAAAGTGACCAAAGTAATCATGATTCTTGATGTAATCACTGTCTAACAAGCTCTGAATGACAGGTATTTGACCAGTCTCTGCCATAGCAAGCTGTGTATCTTCAGAGAGCATGAAGCGTATGAACTCTGCAGCTTCCTCTTTATGTTGGCTTTGTTGAAACATCACAATATCCTCACCGCCAACCACAGAGATACTTCCACCAGTACCAGCGGGCATGGGAGCATAGCCATAATCCGTTCCAAGACTTCCACTGAATAAGGGTGTAAACCAAGGTCCCTCAAGAAGCATGGCGATCTCATTATTACCAAAACCACCCCAAGCATCTACACCACCGCCAAGTATGCCAGGATGTATATAACCCAGATCTACCAGATTCTTGAGATATTCATATGCTGTTTCAGTACTTTCTCCATTCAGATAACCAGAAGCTACAGTAATATCCTCATCGGTGATATCACCCCCGAAACTCCAGATCCAGGGATTCACCGCCCAAGCATAAGTACCACCATCAGCAAAGCAATACTTATCCTCTCCTAGAGCTTTTATCTTTTCACAATCTGTGAGGAACTCGTCCATTGTGGCTGGTGGAACCTCGATGCCAGCATCTTTGAACATTTGCATATTGTAAATTAAGATTCGAGTGTTAGTATCTAATGGCAAGCCATAATAGTGATCTTTTAGGAAATTAGTGGAGAGTGGCCCAGGGAAAACGGCTTCCTTGTATGTGTCAAAATCAGGCATAACTTCATCTAATTTTGCCAATGCTCCCATATAAGCAAATTCCGGCACCCAAATGATATCCGCGCGAATTAGATCGGGTGCAGTTCCTCCCGCAATTGATGTCATTAGTTTCCGGCGGAATTCATCGTATGGCACAGTCAGAGCCTCTACTTTGATATTTGGATTAGCAGCCTCAAAAGCAGGAATGACAACTGTTTCCAACTTTTCAATCTCAACTTCACTGTAGGCATGCCAGAAGGATATGGTCACCTCTTCCTCACCTTCTTCTGTTGCCACCTCTTCAGTCTTCGCACAACCTACCAGGAGCATGCTCAATGTGAGCATCAATACAATAATCATGTAAACATTCTTCTGCTTTAACATTATGTTTCTCCTTTTTCTCATTTTAATCGACGCTTGATCTTAAGACTTAGAAATTAAAATTTGTTCAATTATTTAATTCAAGCACCTCCTTCAATAGTTGCTTTCTTCATTGAATTAACAAAGATTTTTCTTTTTAAAAAATGACCTATTCACCCTAATGGTGAATTTCGCTATATTGGGGATTTTAGAAACTCACCCATTACCAAACATGCAGCGCCCAATGCCCAAGCATCATCCCCCAATGGCTCAACACAGACCTCTGTCACTGAACTTTGACCAAGCATAACATGTTGAGCGATCGCCTGACGCATTGGTTCTAAAAGCCATTTTCCAAATCGAACTCCCTCTCCTCCAATGATGATACGAAATGGTGAAAGTATAGTAATCAAGTTAGCAATTTGTATCCCAAGTATTCTCCCAGCCCGAGCAAAAACTTCTTGAGCTTTTTTATTGCCCGAGTCAGCCAACTCCAGTAATTCATTCACATTATTAATAGATTGTTGGCAAGTCTCCTTACCACTAATCAGTAAACCTTTTTCGCTGACGATGGTCTCCAAACAACCTCTTTTCCCACAATCGCATTGACGACCATCTGGCTGCACCGTGATATGTCCAAATTCGCCAGCGCTATTTACTCCCCTGTAAATTTGCCCGTGTATAACGAGGCCCATCCCTACACCTCGGCCTATAGTTATAGTAATGAAGTGATCTAAATTTTGCCCTGCACCAAATAATTGTTCAGCCACAACTAATGTATTTACATCATTATCAACATAGGTTTTCACACCGAGATGTTTCTCGACTTCTTCAGAAAATGGAACATTCCGCCATTTAAAAAATGGGGATTGGATAAGTAAGCCACGATCAAAATCAACCAAACCTGCAACGCCTATTCCAACACCCAATAATTTTTCTTTTGAGATTTGACTGTCCTCAAGAAGGTGTTCTGTAAGTTCCACAATGAGTTCAATAACTGATTCTGGCGTCTTTGAAACAAGGGAGGCATTTCGTTTTTCAATCACTTCTCCCTCAAAGTTAACCAGAGCCCCATAGAGATATTCCTCGGTAAGTTTAATGCCTACCGCATAACCCCCAGATGGATTTAATGCCAATAGTATCGGTTTTCTTCCACCCTTCGATTCTCCAGTTTCCTTTTCAAAAATAAGCTTATCTGCGATAAGCTGTGCTGTGATCCCTGTCAGGGTTGCAGCGCTCAAACCAGTGATCTTTGCCAGCTTGACGCGCGAGACAGGCCCAATATCCTTGATTTTATTCAGGACGATTGAGTAATTTATTGCCTTAATGAGATCTTTAGATCCGCGTGCAAAGTTCCTCATAGTGACTTAATTAATTTAGTGAATTAAGTATGTTAATAATATACAACTGTCAAACCTTTTTGTCAAGGGACTTTTGTTCGAGTGTCAAATTCTGATGGCTCTTGCTTCCCTATCTGACACTCATCACATCCTTGTCAGCAATTCTGGACAGTGCTAAGATTAAGTCATGATGAATGAATAACCTCAATCTCATATCCAATAAGGAGAGTTCCAAATGTCGCACATGTTTATCCCTGGTCCTGTGGATGTCACTCCAGACGTACTGGAAGCACAGACCAAACCCATGATCCCACATCGTTCCAAAGAATTCAACGATTTCTTTCGTGGAGCTGAAGCAAAATTAAAAAAAGTCTTCCTGACAGAATCACGAGTATTCCAACCACCTTCCTCCGGTACCGGGATGCAAGAAGCCGGTATTCGCAACCTGGCTGAAAAAGATGTCCTCTCATGTATCAATGGCGCTTTCAGCGAACGCTGGTATCAAGTTGCTGTCACAAACGGTAAACAAGCGGATCGATTGGATGTCACATGGGGTGAGATCATCCCCCCTGAAATGCTTGCGGA
>JGI24025J20009_10002468_pt1 | contig 13268 bp, 13 predicted proteins | sample Cruoilmetagenom3_FD_20009 | JGI IMG/M metagenome (IMG submission 20009)
TTCCCGAGCCGAGCCGCAGCGTCGGGCCGTCCTCGGTGATCGGATCGCCCGCTGTGAGCGGGGTGCCGTCGCCCGAGTCGATCAGCGTGTGGGTGTCGGGGTTCTGCGCGGTGTTGCCGTCGTCGATGATGAACCGGCCTTCGGCATTGGCCTCGGCCAACGCCTCGACCTCGGCCGATTGCGTCTGCGGGTCGTAGATCTGGGTCGGCTGCACCTGGGTGCCTTCCGACACGGTGACCTGGCCGAACCGGTCGAGGTTGAAGTTCTCGATCACGGTGAGCGGGTCGGCACCGCCGGAGACGAGTTCGACCCGCATGCCCTCGACCGCCTCGTAGTCCTCGGTCAGGCCGAGGGTGATGAGGGTGGCGGTGGGCAGGGTCACGCTGGTGTCGAGGGTTGCGATCTCGGAGACGTTGGTGAGCTCGGTGAGGCTCTGAAACTCATCGACCGTGGCGGTGACGCGGACCTTGTCGCCGACCGAGACCGTGGCGCCCGGCAGGTAGACGAAGATGCCTTCCGATGTGGCCGCGTCGGCGTCGGCGTCGGCATCCTCTTCCTGGAGGAAGAAGCCGTTGACCGTCGATCCCGACATCAGAAGACCGGTGACCACGGCTTCGACGGTCACCTCGTCGCCGTCCATGGCCGAGGCATCGCCCGCGCCCTGGACGTCGTGGATTTTGGTGATCGTGTAGTCGTTGTCCTCGATCGAGACCGAAAGCGGGGTGACCACGAGGGCGTCGTAGTCGGGGTCGGTGCTGGCGACCGTGAAGGCGAGCTCACCGGCATGCGGGGTGGCCTCGTCGACGGCATCGTCAACGGCCTCGACATGGACGGTGACGGGCGTCGTGTCGGTCAGTTCGACCTGCACGGTGGCGGCGAAGGTGACGCCGTCGAGGCTGACCAGGCTCTGGCCATCGGGCGCGGCGACGTCGATGAAGACGGGTTGTGTGGGCGCGGTGGCAAGCTCCAGCGTGAAGCTGTCGGTGAGGGTGCCGTTTTCGTCGACCGCGAGCCCGTCGCCCGACTTGGCGATGACCGCCTGGGTCGGGGTGCTGCCGGAGGTGCCGGTGACGCGGAAGTTGTCGACGGCGAAATCCTCGTCGCCCGAGTTGAGGCTGACCTCGAGAGACAGGTCGAGGGTGGAGCCGGTGCCGGCGATGTCGGCCATGAAGGTCGAGAGTGCATCGGTGAGCGCGGTGCCGTCGCCGGTGCCGTCGAAATCGGTGTCCTGGCGGAAGATTCCGTTCACGGTCGTGGAGAAATCCGCGCCGCGGAAATCGAGGATCGTCACCGGCGCGCCGCCGTCGATGCTGGCAACGATCCGGATGTAGTCGTCTGGATCGATGTCGCCGGGGCTGTCGAAGAACTCCGCGAAGTCGCCCTCGAACTTGAGGTCGGTGAGGCCGGAGATGTCGAGCCCGGTCCAGGTGGCGGTGATCGGCAGACCCGCGCCTTCGCCGTCGAGATCCATGCCGGTCAGGAAGTTGCCGGTGGTGCCGGTGTACGGTTTGACGCCGACCGGCAAAGGATCGCCGCCGAAATCGCCGCCGCCGGCGCCGTCGGAAATGCCGAAGAAGTCAAACCCGGAACTGACTCCGGCATCGGAGAAGAAGCCCGCGGAGGTGGTGAACTTCGACGCGTCGTCGAAGGCCTCGTCGAGCACGGTTACCGGGGCCGAGGTGGCGGTGCCGGTGATGATGAGATCGTCCAGGGCAATGTCTTCGTCGCCGGATTCGAGGTTCTCGAAGGTCACGCGCAGGTCGAGGAGCGCGCCGCTGCCGGCGATGGCTGCCGTGAACTGGGTGAAGGCGTCGGTCAACGATGCGCCGTCTGCGAGGCCGTCGAAATCCGTGTCGAGGCCCGGCTCGGTGTTGGGTGTCGCGGGGGCCTGGGACGCGAACTGCAACACGGGCGCCCAGGCGCCGCCGTCGATCCGGGCCTGCACGAAGACCTGGGTGTCGGTGTCCCAGTCCTCGTTGCCGTCCGACGAATCGTCTTCGGCGAAGAGGCCGGAGAATCCGAGATCAATGTAGCCGGCAATGTCGATGCCGGCGATCTCCAGGGTCACGGTCGAAGGCTGGCCGTCGCCGTTGGTGTCCTGCGCGGCGAAGAAGAAGCTGCCGCTGACGCCGGACACGTCGTAACCGGGGCCGACGTTGGAGCCGTCGGTGCGGGTGAAGAAATCCCCGCTTCCATCATTGAACTCAGGTACCGACGTCGAATACCGCGTGCCGTTGCCGTCGGTTTCGAATCCCTCTGTGAAAAGCACAGTCATGGCCGCCCCTCCTTTAAAAAAATAGAACACCAGCCCAGGAAAGGGCCCCCACACGAGAACCAAACATGCTTAACGTAAAAAACGTAAGACGGGATTTGGAAACAATCTGTTTCCAGGTACGGCATTGTCGAGATTGAGTCTTTTTTGGCGGTCTGGCGCGCTCGTTGCCGGGTTCGTTAACCTTTCAAGGGCTGGCGCAGCGCGCGGGCAGGATCGGCGGCGGGCGGGCGGCGGCGCCTCGGGGCTGCCCCGAGGGTGGCCGACGGGTCTGGTGCCGGGGATTCGGGGCGCCTGCGGGCCGCGATCGCTTGCGAGATCCGGACGGACGGCGTCGGAGCGGTTTGGCCCAGTTTGGCCGCGTTTGTCCGCGCGGTATGCTGGTTGTCCGAATGGCACCGAAATTCGAGTTCTGCCTCCGAGAGTGCCTTCTGAAGGGGCAGCGTTCTTATAGACCTCCGGATACTGCCAGGAACCGGAACAATCTCCCAATATGGCGCGAAACCAAGACATCGGAGGCGATCATGTCCCACCCGGCCCGGCTGGAATACGTTTCCGCCAACGACCTCCTGACGGGTGAGGTCGTTTTCCTCGCATCCGACGGACGCTGGGTGCAGGACCTGGGCGGGGCGATGTTTTTCGCAGATCCGGACGAGGGTGCGCTCCGTCTGATCCAGGCAGGGGCGGACGCGGGCCGGGTCGTCGGCCCCTGTCTCGCCGATGCTGCGCAGGATGGCGCGCAGGAGCCAGTCCATTTCCGCGAACGGGTCCGCGCGACCGGTCCGTCCAACGATTACCACGGCCAACAGGTGCGCGCTGCCCATGTATGATTATGCCGATTTCGACGCGGCATTCATCCGCCTGCGTGTCGACCAGTTTCGCGACCAAGTGGCGCGGCGGATCGACGGCAGCTTGACGGAGGAGGAGTTTCGCCCACTCCGGCTGATGAACGGGCTCTATCTCCAGCTCCACGCCTACATGCTGCGAGTGGTCATTCCCCATGGCAGCCTGACGCCGGACCAACTGCGCCAACTCGCCTGGATTGCGGAGACATGGGACAAGGGATACGGCCATTTCACCTCGCGGCAGAACATCCAGTTCATCTGGCCGCAACTTCGCGATGTGCCCGACATGCTCAAGGCACTTGCGGATGTCGGCATGCACGCGATCCAGACCTCGGGCGCGACGATCCGCAATGTCACCGCCGATCATTTCGCGGGCGCTGCGGCGGACGAGGTGGAAGATCCGCGCCCACCGCAGAGCTGATCCGCCAATGGTCGCGCGATCCCCCGGAATTCCAGGTCCTGCCGCGCACGTTCAAGACCGCGGTGACGGGTGCCGCTGTCGACCGGGCGGTGACCAAGGTGCATGACCGCGGCATCCGGATCGTGCGGAACGACAATGGCGAGACCGGCTACCGGATCGAGATCGTTGGCGGGCTCGGGCGCACGCCGATGATCGGGCAGATGCTGCGGGACGTCCTGCCGAAAGCCGACCTGCTGCCCTATCTCGAAGCCGTGCTGAGCAGCTACAACCTGCTTGATCGCCGCGACAACGAGTACAAGGCGCGGATCAAGATCACCCTGCGCGAGCAGGGGATCGAGAAGATCCGCGACATCGTCGAGGCCCGGTTCGCGCTGCTGAGGCCCGCTTTCCAAGGCGGTTCCGACGCGCATGTCGCGCGGATCGCGGCGGGCTTTGCCGCGCCTGTCTTCCGGGAAGCACCGACGGGCGCCTTCGAGGCGGCACGCGCGGCGGATCCGGTGTTTCGCGCCTGGAGCGACACCAAAGTCGACACCCACAAAGCGCCCGGCCTTGCCACCGTAACGATCTCGCTGAAAGCCCCCGGGGCGACGCCGGGCGACGCCTCGGCGGACCAGATGCGGGTGATCGCCGATCTCGCGGCACGGTACGGCCATGGTGATATCCGGGTGAGCCACGAGCAGAATGCTCTGCTACCGCATGTGCACAAATCCGACCTTCCGGCGCTGTTTGCGGCGCTGAAGCCGGCGGGGCTCGCGATCGCCAACGCCGGGCTGATCTCGGATATCATCGCCTGTCCGGGGATGGGCTATTGTTCGCTGGCGACGGCGCGTTCGATCCCGGTCGCGAAAAAGATCGCCGAGCATTTCCAGGCCCGCGATGCGGAGCGCGAGATCGACCAGATCAAGGTCAAGACCTCGGGCTGTATCAACGCCTGCGGCCGCCACCACCTGGGCCATATCGGCATTCCCGGGCTCGAAAAGGGCGGCGTGGAGAGCTACCAGATCACCCTTAGCGGTGATGGGGGCCGGAGACGACGATCGGGACGCGGGCGGGGCCGGGCTTTGCCTATGACCAGATCGTGCCCGCGGTTGAGTGGTTGATCGACGCCTAAACCGCGCTGCGCGCGGGTGCGGGCGAGACCTTCATCGAGACATACCGGCGCCTCGGCGTGGCGCCGTTCAAACCAGCCCTGTACCGGGAGGCGAAATCCCATGCCGCGCGACCTCGAAACGGATGATCCGTCGGCCGATGTCGACACGCTCAACGCATGCTTTCGCGACCGGCCGGCCTGCGCCGTGCTCGCGTAGGCGATCAGCGATGGGCGGCTCGGGCCGATGGCGCTGGCCTCCAGCTTCGGCGCCGATTCCATCGAGCCAATCCTCTTGATCGTCCAGTGCGACAGGACGCTGCCGGTGCTGTTCCTCGACATCGGCCAGCTGTGCGCCGAAACGATGCGCTACCAGCGTGCGCTGGCGGCCGATTTCGGGCTCACGGACCTGAGGGTGATCCGGCCGGACCCGGCCGCGCTTCGGATACGCGATACCGACGGGATCCTGCACCAGGCCGACCAGAATGCCTGCTGCCGCGTGCGCAAGGTCGAGCCGCTGCAAAAGGCCGTTGTGGGGTTCGGCGGCTGGATCACCGGCCGCAAACGGATCCAGGGCGGGCGGCGCGTGGCGCTCGAGTTTTTCGGGCTCCAGGACAAGCGGGTGAAGGTCAACCCGCTGGCGCATTGGAGCCGGGACGAGTTGCGCGCCTGTGTGACCGAGAATGCTCTGCCGTTGCACCCATTGCAGGCGAAGAGCTTTTTCTCGATCGGGTGCGACCCCTGCACCGTGCCGACCCGGTTCGGCGAAGCCGCGCGGGCGGGCGTTGGCCGGGGCAGGGGAAGGTGGAATGCGGCATCCATTTCGAGGGCGGCAGACCCGCGCGGGAAGGGGCATCGGCGTGAGCGTGATCGTCACCGATGCCGGGTTTCGTGCCGAGGACTGGACGGTGGAGTTCGACGGGGCCGAGGCTCTGGCCGATCCTGACCGGCGGGATGTCGGGCTGGACCTGCCTGCGGATCTGTTTCCGGAGGCGCTCGGCGATCTCGCTGGTGATTTCGACCCGATCGCCCTCATCCGCATCCCGTTTGCGCGTTTCCGGGCCGGGCCATTCCCAAGCCAACTCCGAGGCCCAGGACTGCGCAGACAAGGCTTCCGACACATCAAACTTCCATTAACGTCATTACAGAACCGGCAGCCTCTGAACCCGCCCAAACCGTTGCGAATAAACGATTCTATGCGCCTGGATTGGGGTGCCAGTTTCCTAGGAAACTGACCTCGGTTTCCTAGGAAACCAGATCAGTGTCCGACACGGCTGGACGTCAGTGCCTGTGTATCGAAAGACGCCTCGACGTGGCGTGCTCCGAGCCGTGCCCGGTAATCATGCGCCCGCCAGTCCGCCCGCGCGCGCCACTGGTCTTCCGGCTGATGCAACGCCAGCGCGTCGTCGATCTCCACTTCATCGAACCCGCTGCCCCGCGCCATCGCGTCCTGATCGGCGGTCACATGGCCCGCCGCCCAGAGCCGCCCCCGGACCCCCAGAAACCGCAGATGCCGCGCCAGCGTGAAGCCGCGTCCATCGGCGAAACGAAATCAGGCCACGCCCAACCGGCGTGGCCTGATCCTTCCGACACTGCGGAGGGATTGTCAGCTTATCTTGATCTGCATCGTCTCTTCACCATCCGCGCCGACCATGTGCACCGCGCAGGCGATGCAGGGGTCGAAGCTGTGGATGGTGCGCAGGATCTCCAGCGGCTGCTCGGGCACGGCGAGCGTATGGCCCTTGAGCGCGGCCTCGTANGGTCCGGCCGCGCCGGTCGCGTCGCGGGGGCCGGCGTTCCAGGTCGTCGGCACCACNGCCTGGTAATTGGCGATCTTGCGGTTCTCGATCACGATCCANTGGCCAAGCGCGCCNCGNGGCGCNTCCATGTAGCCCGCGCCTTGCGCTTTCGCGGGCCAGGTCTTCGGATCCCACATCTCGTTGTTGTGGGTCTTCAGATCGCCCGCCCGGATGTTGGCGATGAGGTCGTTGTACCAACCGCGCATCCAGTCGAGGAAGACCTTGGTTTCGAGTGTGCGCGCGGCGGTGCGGCCGAGCGTGGAGAACAGCGCGTCGATGGGCACGTCGAGCGTCGACAGCGTCGAGTCGACCAGCTCCTTGGCGTGGGCATTGCCGGTGCCGTAGAGCATGAGCATCCGTGAAAGCGGCCCCACCTCCATCGCCTTGCCTTTCCAACGCGGCGATTTCAGCCAGGAATAGCCCTTGTCGACGTCGAGCTGGTCGTAGGGCGGTTTCGGCCCGTCATAGGCGAACTCGGTCTCGCCCGCGTAAGGATGCAGGCCGGTGCCGGGACCGCCCTGGTAGTCGTACCAGGCATGATCGACGAATTCCTCGATCTCGCCCTCGGCGTGCAGATCGACCTCGTGGATGGTCGAGAGATCGCGGTCGAGGATCACACCGCGCGGCACCAGGAAGGACGAGGGATCCCAGGAATTGCCCGTGGTCGGGAAATCGCCGTAGCACAGGAAATTGCCCACGCCTTCGCCCATCGCGCCCCAGTCCTTGTAGAACGAGGCGATGGCCAGCGTATCGGGCAGGTAGGCCTGGTTCACGAAGGCTTCCATCTTGTCGATCACCCGGCTGACCTCGGCGAGGTCTTCCATCGTCAGCGCGCCGTCGGCGTTGGGGTCGATCGGGCTCGCCACCCCGCCCACGAGGAAGTTCGGGTGCGGGTTCTTGCCGCCGAAGATCGTGTGCAGCTTGACCACGTCGCGCTGCCATTCCAGCGCGTCGAGGTAATGGGCGACCGCCATCAGGTTGGCCTCGGGCGGCAGCTTGTAGCCGGGGTGACCCCAGTAGCCGTTGGCGAAGATGCCGAGCTGGCCCTGTTCGACGAAGACCTTGAGCTTGTTCTTCACGTCCGCGAAGTAGCCAGGGCTCGTCTTCGGGTAGGTCGACAGCGATTGCGCGAGTTCGGAGGTCGCTTTCGGATCGGCGTCGAGCGCCGAGACCACGTCGACCCAGTCGAGCGCGTGCAGGTGGTAGAAGTGCATCACGTGGTCATGGACGTATTGCGCGGCGATCATCAGGTTGCGGATGAGCTGCGCGTTCTTCGGGATTTCGATTTTCAGCGCATCCTCGACCGAGCGGACGCTGGCCATGCCGTGGACCAGCGTGCAGACGCCGCAGATCCGCTGGGCGAAGGCCCAGGCATCGCGCGGATCGCGCCCCCTCAGGATGATCTCGATACCGCGCACCATGGTGCCGGAGCTGTAGGCCTCGGCGATGTTGCCGCCGTCCATCTGCGCTTCGATGCGAAGGTGCCCTTCGATCCGGGTGACCGGGTCAACGACCAGTCTTTTTGCCATGTTCCCTCTCCCTCAGTCTTCCAGGTACTCGGCCATCATCTCGGTCAGGCTCGCGACTTCGATGTCGTCCATGTCGTTGTTTTCAAGCTGGTCTTCCAGCGTCGCATGGCAGAAGGCGCACATGGTGACGATCTTCTCCGGCGCGACGTCCTCGATCTGCTTCTTCTTGCGACCGAAGGCCTTCTCCTGAAGGTCGTTGGCCCGTTGGTTGGCGCCGACGCCGCCGCCGCCAGAGCAGCACCAGTTCATCACCCCGGCGTCTTCCGTCTCGACGAAATTGTCGGCGACCATGTTCAGAAGGTTGCGCGGCTCGGCGATGACGCCGCCGCGGCGTGCAACCTGGCAGGGGTCGTGGAAGGTGATCTTGGCGGGGTCCTTCTCACCGTTGGTCTTGAGCTTGCCTTCGGCGCGGAGCTGGTCGAGCACCTCGATGATATGCCTGACTTCGAACTTGTACGCGCGGCCGATCAGGTTCGGCCCTTCCCAGCGCACTGCCTGGAAGGCGTGGCCGCATTCGGGGCTGATGACCGTCTTGACCCGGAGCTTCTCGGCGGCCTTGACGATGCGCGAGACCAGGTTGGCCGCCACGTCGCGGTTGCCGAGCTGGATGCCGACGTTGGTCGCCTCGAAGCCTTCGGTCGAGATCGTCCAGGTCTTGCCGGCCTTGTCCATGATCTTCGCGACGCTCTCGATCATCTCCGGCCCGGTGGCGATCTCGTGCGACGACAGCAGCAGCAGGTATTCGGCACCTTCCTTGTCGAGCTCGATCTCGAGCCCGGTCAGGCCCTCGGCCTGTTTGACCCGTGCCTCCAGCGCCTTTTCCAGATTGCCCATCGGCGAGGTGCCCTCGGTGTGACGCACGGCGGCACCGTTCAGCTCCGCAGGCCCATGGCCCGAGGCCGACAAGCCTTCGCGCATCTTGCGGATCATCAGGGTGATGTCGTTGCCGACCGGGCAGACCAGGGTGCAGCGGCCGCACATGGTGCAGCTGTCGTAGACCAGGGTTTCCCATTCGGTCAGCATGTCGTCATCGACCTTGCCGCCGAGGCCGAGCATCGCCTTGGCCTTGCCGAACAGCGTGAACTCGTTTTGCCAGATACGGCGCATCGGTTCGAGCTTGTGGATCGGCGTGTACTTCGGATCGCCGGTTTCCTTGTAGAAAAGACAGGCTTCCGCGCAGAGGCCGCAGCTCACGCAGGAGGTGAAAAAGCTCGCGACCGGCGCGTCGATCTGTTCGCGGAGCGCATTGAGGCCGCGGTCGAGAGTGGCGGTCATGACTCGGCTCCTTTCCGGCCCTGGATCGAGCCGTTGTAGTAACGCGACACCGCGAAGGTGACGGCATGCATCAGCTTGGTGAAGGGGAAGGCGATCATCAGGAGTTCGGCGGTGAGGATGTGGATGGCCATCCACAGGGTGGCATCGACACCGAAGACCCGGTTGACCGCGATGTAACCGGTGATGAGCGGCAGGACCGAAAGCACCAGCACCACCCAGTCGTCAAAGCGGGTGAGCGCCCGGCGCACCGGGTCGGTGAAGCGGGTGTAGGCCAGCGCGATGGCGGCGATCACCGCGAGCGCCGCCGCGGTTTCGATCAGCGCCTTGTTGACGTCGAACCAGCCAAAGCCGAGCAGCGATTTGATGAGCGCGATATGGGCCCCGAGGAACAGGAAGGCGACGGCGAAGCCGAGGTGGAAGACGTAGCCGGCCACGTAGGTGACGGGCGCCTCTTTCATCATGCCTTTGCGGGCGACCGAGCGGGTGAAGATCGTCTTGATCCCCTGCGCGACCGGGCTGCCCTTGGCCTTGGCGAAATCCTTCTTGCGGCCGAGCAAGAGGATCTCGACCAGCCGGAGCAGGATGCCGCCCACCATGACGGTGAGCGCGATGGTGAAGCCGGGGCCCCGGGCCCACATCAGAAGATCGAAATACGCGTTGTTCATGACTTCTTCTCCAGATCATGCGCATCGACGACCTCGTGGGCCGCGACCGCCTTCGCCTTCGTCGCGCGCGCCAGCGCGCCGCCTGCGACCCCCAGCGCGGCACCGGCGGCGATGGCCGCGTAGCCGGCCTGGCGATAATTGCCCGCGGGCGCCGAAAGCGGTTTGTAGAAACCGCCGTTGTCCCAGAAATCGGGCTCGGTGCAGCCAAGGCAGGGGTGGCCCGCCTGGATCGGGAAGGAGGTGCCGTCGTTCCATTTGACGGTGGCGCAAACCGACTTGGTGGTCGGGCCCTTGCAGCCGAGCTTATACAGGCACCAGCCCTCGCGCGCGCCTTCGTCGTCAAAGGTCTCCGCGAACAGGCCCTTGTCGTAGAACGGCCGGCGGTAGCAGCGGTCGTGGATCGTTTCGCCAAAGAAGGCCTTGGGCCGGCCAAGCTCGTCCACCTCGATGCTGTCGAGACCGAGGGTGAGGAACTGGGCGATGACGGAGGTCATCACGATCGGGATCGGCGGGCAGCCGGGGATGTTGATGATCGGCTTGTCGGTGATGATCTCGCTCACCGCGACGGCGCCGGTCGGGTTCGGGTTGGCATGCGGAATGCCGCCGTAAGCCGCGCAGGTGCCGACGGCGATGATCGCGGCGGCGCCTGCGGCCGTCTCCTTCAGCATGTCGAGGTTGGAGATTCCGGCGATGCAGGAGTATTCCGGGTTGTCGACCGGGATCGAGCCATCGACGATCACCAGGTAATTGCCGTAGTTTTCCTTCATCGCATGTTCGCGCGCCGCTTCGGCGGCGTGGCCGGAGGCGGCCTGGAGCGTGTGGTGGTAGTCGAGCGAGATCGCGTTGAAGATCAGGTCTTCGATCGTCGGGGCGTGGGAGCGGGTGATCGCCTCGGTGCAGCCGGTGCATTCCTGGAACGACAGCCAGATCACGGAGGGCCGCGCCGCGTTTTCCAGCGCATAGGCGATCTTCGGTGCCAGGGCCGGGGGCAGGGCGAGCGCCGAGGTGAGCGAGGCGCAATACTTGAGGAACCCTCGTCGGCTGACCCCGTGTGCGCGCATCAACTCCGGTAGCATGGGTCTGTCTGCCATTTCGCTCCTCCATGAAAATGTCGGCCGGGGCTACTCGGCCAGATCCGCTTCCAGCCGCGCGAGACCGTCCGCCGCGTCGCCGCGCTGGGTCATGAGAATTTCGGGGANGTAGGTGATCTCGACAAAGCGCGACAGCGTCTCGCCGGCCTGGTCGAAGTGGTCGATGCGCCAGACGCCGGGGATGCCGGTCTCGGTAACGTCGCTGGTGCCGAGCGCCTCGACCGTGGCCCGAACCTCGCCGGCGCCGAGTGCGGCGTCCAGCGCCTTTTCGTCGCCAGCGCTGAATGGCAGCGCGCCGAGGTCGATGGTGGTGGGGTCGCCGGTCTCGACGAGCCGCGCCAGTGCCGCCGCGATTTCACGCAGAACCGGTCCTGCATTGCCCGTTGGCACATGTTCGCGGAGTGTCCGCAAAGACAGCAGACCCCCCGACGATCGCATCCCGGCGCTCAACGCGGCCTCCTTTTCCGGGTCACATTTGACCAACAAAACTTGTCCTTGATCGGCTCAGTTTGCCAGCGCGCGGACGGGCGCGACTTGATCTGAATCAATGGCCGCCCGCACTAAATACTTGTATTTTCAATGTAACTTTGCGCCAACACCAGCCTTCGACCAGCCTTCGACCAGCGCGAACACCGCCTCGACCGCCCCCGGCACGGCCGCCGCCACGGCCTCGGTCATCGCCTCGCCGACACCGAGATGCGCCGGTTGCACCCCGATGAGGGCGCGCTGAGCAGGCACGGCCTCGCGCAGCCGAAGCCCGTCGAGCATGTCGTCGAGGCCGATGTCGTGCGGATTGCGTCCCCGGGTGCGCAGGAAATGGTCCATTTCCGCACCTTCGAAAGTGGCGACATGGCCCGGCGCGGCGCCGAGCTGGGCGGCGTCGATCACCACCATCGCGCCGGCTTCCTCCATGTCGACCAGAAGCGAGAGCCCCATCGTGCCGCCGTCGAGCGCGCGGATCGGATACGTCTCGGCGCGCGGGTCGCGCCCGACCGCCTCCGCCACACGCACGCCGACCTGTTCATCGGTGAGCAGGGTGTTGCCGAGGCCGAGAACGAGGATGGAGGAGTCTTTTTCTATCACGAGGGGTTCTTACTGCCCGGATTGCACCGGCTGCAAGCCATGGAATGACCCGGGGTCTCCCCACGAAATCCCCGCGAAACGGCGATTTTGGCAGATTCGCCATCCGGTGTGAGTGCGCGCTTATGTCGCACTAAGCGGAGAATTGTCTACTTTGAGCGCACAATTCGCACGCCTCTGGCGCTATTGCCCCGAATCGAGCCACATTCCATCCACAAAATCTCCGTTTTTGCGCGGTCTTGCCCGAGATTTGTCCAGTTTCGTTCCCAGTGTGCCCCCGGGTCGGGGCGATTAGTTGAAATCTCGCGGAAAGGCCCGCTGACTTTTCGCCCCGCTGCCAAAGCAAGGGGTCACCTGGGAAAGGCTGAATGCCATGAGGCAATCATCAGCCGATCGCGTACGCGCGCTGCGCTCGTACGCCTCGGCACTGGTATGGGCGGCTGTCACCGCCATTGTGTTCATCGCGTCACCTCAAGACGCATCCGCATCCAACGAATTCATCCAGCACAAGGGCGGCGCACCGGCACCGGACGGCGCGCAAGCGATCTGCAACACCTATTCCTGGGCCTGCGCCAGGGCCACGCCGCAGAATGCGCCCCCCAGCGACCAGCTCCAGCACGTTGCCGCAGTCAATGCGCGGATCAACCGCTCGGTGCGCGCAATCGAAGACGACCAGCAATACGGTGTGACCGAATATTGGGCCCTTCCCACACGGGCCGGCGGAGACTGCGAAGACTTTGCGCTCTTGAAAAAGCGCGAACTGGTGTCTCTGGGTATCGATCCACGACGCCTTCTCATCGCTACGGTGCTCGACCGGCAACGCAACCCGCATGCCGTCCTGGTGTTTCGGTCGGACGAGGGCGATCTCGTCCTGGACAACCTCACCAACCAGATCAAGTCCTGGCGCGACACCCGTTACATGTTCCTGCAGATGCAGGATCCCGACCGCCCGACGCACTGGGTAAACATTTTCGCCAGCGGCTGACGGGCGAGTGAAACCGCAACGGCGCGCCGTATATCGGCGCGCCGTTGGTGTTTCTTCGCTGCGAGGTCTCGAACCTGCGGCTACGCGCCGGTATCAGGTTCAGCAGCCGCGGCCGTCGTGGTCATGATCGTGATGGTGGTCGTCGTCGCGATGGTGGTCGTGATCGCCGCCGCCACCGTTGTCGCCGCCACCGTTGTCGCCGCCGCCGTTGTCGCCGCC
>JGI24025J20009_10002470_pt1 | contig 13264 bp, 9 predicted proteins | sample Cruoilmetagenom3_FD_20009 | JGI IMG/M metagenome (IMG submission 20009)
CCATTACAGTCTCTAGAACATATGAAATTAATGTTATTTATAATTTTCCCTCGCTGGATATCAGCGTTTAGTATCCAAGGGATATTGAGCATGTTCAGATTTTTACCCTTTTTGTTGGTGATTAACCTTATTTTAGATGCTTCTATGTAATCATCGTCTCCAACATACTCCATCGCAACCTCATCTCTTACTAATCTCAATGTATTTACTGCGTCATCTCCGAAATCTCTGTATAACGCATATGCAAGCTCAAAAATATTAAATTCTGTGGTAGTAAGCATTCTCTCCGAATATTTTTCATATTTTGGATTTCCTTTCAAGATCTCGACCAAGGCGTAGGTGTCCGCAAAGAGATCAGCCATGCATAGCCCTCAACTCTTCTTTCAATTCCTGAGAATCTACTCTCCATTCCCTGAGAACACCAAACATCCTTTTTTTCTTTGTATCCAGCTTAACTTCACCCTTTTCTACACCCATCTTACCTATCATTGGTATAGACTTCGAAGCTTCATCCTTGTGTATTGCGTTTAGTTTCATGATAAGCACCAATGAATAAATTGGTTTTCAGACTTAAACCTCTTTCCCCAGCCCATCCACTCGAATATCATTTTCTCGGTCGTTGTACATAATGATAACTTTGTGTGCTCAAGTATAGTCATGAACCTTAGACTTAATACTTAATGGAGCATCTCAAGGAAGTCATCTGCTACAAGGCCAGTGTTTTCTTGGGCCAGCATCGTTTTGCGCATCGGATAAGTGTCAAGCTTAGCGTTCATGACCAATAATTGTATGATTGCCACGAGGGTGATTCAATCTGCCTATAACGGCCTTGGGACAAAATTCGCTTATGCTCCTTTCCGTGGCCAATGAGGCGCTACACCTTCTATGATCTCGAGGTATCCAACTCTCCGGATATCATGCGCAACAAGCTTTAGCCGTGTTTCAGTTGCCTTTCGCGGGTCAAGTTTTTTTCTCAGTGGTGCACCAAATCGATACTTTACCATAGAATTAACAGTTTCCGATATCGATCGCATGTGGTATTCATCTAACCACCCTTGTGGATCGTTCCATAACGAGAAAAGCATATCATATCACCCTGCAAACCCCTTACTCTTGAAAGTTACATTGCTGCGAGGCAGAAAGTATGGGTTAACACGACTTTTTGATATCATGTCGGTAATCCAACGACACGCATAGATACCATCACCAAGAACATTCTCCATATTGGGATGGGAGTTGGAGGGGATACGTGTTGCTATTGTGAAGCAGAAGTCAGGTGGGAAAGTTGAGATGGTGCTTGAAGAGATGGATGCAAAACAAGCCAGATTATTCTCTTTGCTGGATTTGGGGAAATTTATGCCAAATTAAGTAAATCAATAGCAAGAGAGCTTATGTTTTGATAGGTCATACATTGATTGGGTTGCTTGATATTGTTTTTCACTACATCTTTGAAAGTCAAGTCTAAAAAGAATTAAATAATATCGTTAAAGTCCTACCAGGCCAGCACCCAACAAAACAAGTATAATCAGCTAATTTTGTGGTGTATACAACTCGAATATACCGATACATATATTTACTAGTAGGGTCTAAACAATGTCATGCATTTCAAGATCAAAACCATCAACAAGCGCAAATATTTGTCCATCATCAAAAACGAACGTGTGGACGGTAAAGTTGTCCAGACCATCCAAAAATATGTGGGATCAGCAGATAAAGTATATCAGCTGATCACATCAAACAAACCAACATGCATTGCATCATATCCATTCGGAAAACCTGCCGCATTCATTAAAGCTGCCGAAGAGACCGGTTTGAGTTCGGCCTCTCCCATTCAATGCTAATCCTGTCAACTACCCCGTCCTACCGAGGGGTAGTTGACTCCAACCAAATCCTCTCCACCGCCAAACCCAGATCGCGCCGGTCATCGTTTTGAACTATCTCCTCTGGAACCCAGGTCTTATCAACCTCGATCCCAACCTTCAGGCAGGACTCCTCCTCCAGATCGGCCAACGGCACTCTTATTATCCTCCAACCTGAGGAGTCTAACCTGTATTCCCCCATCTTTCTATCGTTAACCGAGATCCAAAAAACCAGTCCTGCAAAAGAAGTTATAACTTTTATGCATAATTGAGTTGAACAGTCGCTCTTTCTCAAATAGGCCGTCGCCCTCTTGCTCGTCCATCTGACCTTGGGAGGCCAGTCCTCTAAAGCGTACCACCCTGGCCCGAGAACGTCCCAGTCGTTCTCTCCCATGACGATCTCCTCTTCGAGCAGATCCTCGTCTGGAGTTCGCGATGCGGGAAAGTAGTCCTGCTCTTGAGTTCGATGACCAGAGCCGCCGCTCAGGCCCCTTCTCAGCCTGTATATCCAGGATCGTCTGTAGCTCTCTAAGGACTCATGTGCGTACTCCACAAGCTCCTCCACCTCCCCTGGAGCGAAGTTCTCCGTCCTCAACACGTATCTTCTCAAGTCATAATCCTCAAAATCGAGATCGAGATACCCGAGCGCCATCGCCCGATCGTAGAACTCGCTTCCAGGATAAGGAGTAGCTATCGCGAACCCGTAATAATCGGGATCGATCCTCTTTGCGAATCCTATAGTATCCATAACCGTGGCCCTGCTCTCCCCCAGGTTTCCGATCATGAACGAGGCATAGGTCCTTATCCCCGCCTTCTTCGTGAGCCTGAAAGCCCTCTCGATCTCCTCCAGTCTCAAGTTCTTCTTTACCGAGTCGAGTATCTCCTGGTTGCCGCTCTCCACCCCGTAGAAGATCATCCAGAACCCTGCCTCCTTGGCCAGCCTCAACAGATCAAGATCCAGAAGCCTCTCGTTGGCCCTGAAGGGAGACTTGAACACCATCTTTTTGTTCAAACCCCGTTCGATTATCCCATCGCAGATGGCCTCAAACCAGTCTCTATTCAAGTTGAAGGTGTCGTCCTGAAAGAAGATCTCTCTGACCTTGAACTCCTCCCGGAGCCACTCAACCTCAGAGAGAAGAGACCCCACGGACCTGAACCTGACCCTCTTACCCCAGACAGGGTTGCTGCAGAATGTGCATTTGAAAGGACAGCCCCTGGAGGCCATGACATGGATGCTGGGACGTCCTCCTACCGGATACGCTCCTGGATATCTGCGTATCGGCTCCGCCAGATCCAGCGCCAGCCTGGGAAGCGAGTCCAGATTCTTCAAAGGCTCTCTGGGCTCGTTGACCAAGATTTCCTCGCCAGTTCGGAAACAAACACCTTTAATCCTCTCGAGACTGCGATCCTCCTCAAAGGCTCTAACCAGCTCCGAGAAAGTGACCTCTCCCTCTCCGTAAACGACGGCATCAACAGATCTACATTTTTCGAGTATACCTTCCCTCAGGGCAGAAGGATGCGGCCCACCGACCACGATTTTCACCTTAGGGTTCTCTTCTCTTATGAGATCTGCGATCTCAAAAGCAGACCGGGACTGGAGGGCGTTCATCGTTATCCCCACAATATCGGGCTCGTACTCGGAGACGATGCGCCGGACCTCTGCGGATGTTAGGCCGTCTATATCGGCGTCCACCAACCTGACATCATGCCCTGCCTCGCGGAGAATAGACGATAGGTACAGAACTCCCATAGGCGGATAAACCGTGAGCAGAGTTCCCAGATGCCTCGTGTTCGGATTGACGAATAAGATCTTGGTCATTTGGATCGGCTCCAACTACGCTATCACGACTCTGTGTATCGCGACTCCGAGCTCCCTCGGATCCTCGTTCATCCCATGTTCCTTGGGAACGAAGGTTCTCTCCACTTCCAGCCTGAGTTCCGCCATGCCGGGCATTATCTTTTCGTCTATCTTGAAGGTACGAACCTGCATCTCCCAATCAGAAAGGTAAAACCTGGAGATCAGATGGTCACCCAAATAAAGATCGATTCGAATAGGCTCTTTATCGACATCTGGATTCGAAGTGTGCAGCTGGATCTCTACGTGATCGTGATCTTCAGGTACATTTACGAACAAACTGGCCCTCTTCTCCGTCCACCTGAAACTGTCGAACTCGGAATCGTAAAATCCATAATTGATGTACAGGTCATCGCACCTGCCCAGGTCGATCTCCGATTTTGGCTCGATCAAAGACATATAGGGCTTCTTGCCGCGGTTTGGCTTCAAGAACCTCCCGTCCTTGAAAGCGACGCACCAGATCTGATCCGAAAATATGTCGCCCATCCCAAGACGGCCGAGCAACTTTGGCAACCAGGAGTCGGCAAGGTACCGAACCTCTCCCCATATAACCGGATGTAACGAATTTCTCTTGAGAAACCGCCTCAAACTTCCCTTCGAATGATACCTCACATGAAGAAACTCGTAGTCGGGGTTTACCAGCCGGGAGTGGAGGTCCACCCGACCGAGAGAGACCATCTTTAACATTTTGGTCAGCGCTATTATGTTCTTGGTTGGCGATGTATGAATAATCAACCTCCCCTCCGAATTGAGCAACCTCGCGCATTCTCTTACCAGAACGTTGAGGGTCTCGTCCTCTACATGCTCAACCACGTCGGAGAGAACTATCGAGTCGAAGGTGGAATCTCTGAAGGGTATGATCTCCCCATCAAACTCGAACAAATTGACCTTCACCTTCTCCCTTGCACTCCTCTCGGCGCTGAGCCTCAGCGCGTCCCTGGAGACGTCGATCCCGAAGACCTCTGCACCTCGCTTTGCACACCTGACAGCGATCTCTCCTGGCCCACATCCAAGGTCGAGAATTCTGCGGCCCTCCCCAGACATCGCAAAGCCGATGATCCTGTCCAACCTGTAGCCGGTATAATCATATAGAGATGATTTATAATATTTCTTTGTATAAAACTCGGCATAACCCCCCGTCTTATCAATTTTATCTTTTACGTTAAAGAAATTATCACAAAATTCTAGGCAATATCCACAATCACAGCAGAGATCATCTCCTGCCCAACTCATCTCCCCACCGCAATGAGGACAACGGACGATCTCGGCGAGGTCAAGCATCCTTCGATAACCTCCATTCACAATCTATGGAGAATATGCCCAAATCTCTGGTCGGGTTCTGGACGTCGAAAGAGTAGAGCCGATCATGCCAGTCGTACTGGACCTTATAATCGGAACTTGCAACCGCAACCGTCACCTCAAACCTCCCATCGAGTAGGGGCAACTTCTCGACCATAAAATCGACATATCCCGTCCCATAGACCGAGCCCGTATCACATCCCTTGAAATCCGTGGTCGTACCATAACAGTAAGTATCTTGATAATAAAAGACAATCCCGAAGGCGGGAGAAGCTATCCTCTCATGGGAATGATAGAATATCCTCACGGTCATGGGGTCTCCGGAGATGAAATTGTCGTTCTCCTTATCATATTTATCCAGGAACCTCACATCTGTGATCTCCAGCTTCATGTTACCCCACCTCGTCTTTTGCTCTTCCACCGTGTCTACCGCATCATTTTTCTCTTCTGGATTATATATATACTCGTCCACAACCCTGCTCGTCTCATCGAAGGCCACCTGCTCTCCATGCCTCAACAGCAAAGTCTTATCGCAGAACCTTCGGACCGAAGCTAAATCATGAGAGACGAAGAGCGTCGTTACGCCCTCCTTCTTGTACCGTTCGAAGACATCGAAGCACTTCTGCTGGAACTCCATATCGCCGACGGCGAGAACCTCGTCCACCAGTAATACGTCCGGATCGGTCTGCACAGCCGTCGAGAAGGCGAGCCTCACCTGCATCCCAGAGGATAGATTCTTGAGCTTGGTCTCCTCGAACTTTCTGAGCCCGGCGAACTCTATTATCTCTTCAGTCCTCTCCTCGATCTCTCGGTTGGAGAGACCAATCACCGACGCATAGACGCCCACGTTCTCCAAAACGGTGAGATCTGGATGAAAACCAACCCCAAGCTCCAAAAAGGAGGCCATCCTCCCATCCACCTCGATCTCCCCCTTCGTGGGCCTGAGTATGTTGGCGATGATCTTGAGCAAAGTGCTCTTGCCAGAACCGTTGTCACCTATAATTCCTATAAAGTCCCCTTCCTCCGCGGCAAAATTGATATCCTTCAGCACGGTGAGAGTCTCATACTGGTTTGGGCGGAAGAACCCGATGAGATTCTCGAACAGGGTATCCCTCCTCTCCTGAGGAATCTTGAAGGTCTTCCAGAGGTTCTTCACCATCACCGTCATCTATATCTCCTCCGCGAACCTTGGTTCAAGGCGGTCAAATATCAGATAACCGACCAGAAGTATAACCATCGCCCAGATAGTAACATAGATCATATCTTCAAAGATAGGAGCAGTCTGGTAGAGAGTACAGTCCCTCAACATAGAAATAATCCTGGCCATCGGGTTCAACATCACTATTTTCTGCAGATTGACTGGAAATATAGTTATCGGATATAAGAGCGGCGTTGCAAAGAATCCTGCCTGGAGGATGACCTGCCATATGAACTGCACGTCCCTGAAGTAGACGTTGAGCGCAGAAAGCCCCAGCGAAAGACCCAGAACGATGACAAACTCAATGAAGAATATCAGCGGGAAGTATAGGATGGCCGCGCTGGGCGCCACCCTGAAGATGGCCATGAAGGCTATGAAGACCACGAACTCCAGCAAGGTCATCATCAGCGCCGTGGCGCAGGAGGATATGATCAAAATATCCCTGGGAAAGTAGACCTTCTGTACAAGGCTCGGCTTTCCGATGATACCGAAGATGCTCATAGTCGTTCCCCTGGCCAGAAAGTTCCATAAGACTATACCTAAAAGTAAGAAAAGCTGATAATACTCGACCTGAATCCGCATCAGATGGCTGAATACAACATAAAGAACCAGGAGCATCAGCAGCGGCTCCAGGAGCGTCCAGAAGAAACCCAGAATGGAGTTCTTGTACCGCAACTTGAAATCGCTCCACGCCAGCCTGAGTATAAGTTCTCTGTATCCCCTCAGCTCACGAAGGTGACTCGGTGTGAACAAAACCTAACCTCTGTAGTACTTTAGCAGCTCGTCCATCCCCTCCTCCAGGGTGTACTCTGCCTCAAACCCCAGAACATTCTCTGCTTTTGCGGTATCCGCCAGGGTATGAGCCACATAGTTCTTGATGGGGTTCTCTACGTAATCCGGCTGAATGTCGGTGCCCATCTTATCGTTAAGCATTCTGACCACATCGTTGAAGCTGTAAGCCTCTCCTGTGCCAACATTGAGATGGCCATTATACCCGGAATCCATGGCCAGCCTCAACGCTCTTACAACGTCTTTGACGTACACAAAGTCGCGAGACTGAGATCCATCTCCATAGATCACCGGAGCTTTATCTTCCATCATATCCCACAAGAACTGGGTAACCATGTTGGCGTACTCTTTCTTTGTACTCTCCTTTGGACCGTACACGGAGAAGAGCCTCATGCCTAAAGAACCTACGCCGAACAACTTCTCATACAGCTCGGCGATCCGTTCTATACAAAGTCTGGCCTCGGTGTAATAATCGGTGACTTGGATCTGCATATCTTCCCTGTGCGGTGGATCGATCCCACTGTACAAAGAGGAGGACGAGGCGTATACAACCCTGGCACCAGTAGTTCTGGCAAGCCCGAGGATCGCAATCATCCCGTTGATCGCCTCTCCGACCAGAAAGGGATCTCTCTTATACATGGGAGATGACGAAGGGATACCCAAGTGATATATGACATCCGGATCATGCGCCAATCGGGCGACATCTACGCAACTCCCCTCTACGAAATCCAAGTTACCATCGAGGCCCTCAAGATTGACGAGACTTCCCGTCATCAGATTATCCAAAACGGTGACCTCTTCTCCTGAAACCAAAAGATCCTCGACCAGGTTAGAACCGATGAAACCTGCGCCACCTGTTACAAGTACCCTCAACTAAGAACCCCCTCCCGAGTCGCCCTGACCCGCTTCTCTTTTTATCACATCTTCTATCTCGCTCTTAAAACCATCTATGAATATGTCTTTGTCAAAAATCGCAGCCCTTGCCCTGCAGACGTCACTATAACCGGCACATCCACTCTCAGAGATCTGAGACACCGCCTCGACGATGTCTTCCACCATAGGCTCTACGAGTTTCCCAGTAACGTTATCTACTATGCTTTCCACAAACCCACCCTCCTTTACCGCTACCACCGGCTTCCCGCTCGCCATAGCCTCTACGGGCGTGAGCCCGAAGTCCTCATCCCTGGCAGTACATATTAGACCTTTGCAACGCGCGTATAGGTCTATGAGCTCCTCGTCCGAGACCTCTCCTCGCATCTCCACGTTATCTGGGATCTCCTCTACAAGCTTACGGCAATACTCGCCGGCATGGTCTCCTTCGGAATAACCGCCCACCACCACCAACCGTTCCTCTGGCAGCTCTTCGAATGCCCGGAACTGCAGATCTATCCTCTTCTCAGGATATACGCGGTTCACCGAGAGCCAGAAGTCGCCGCATTCCTCGAACCTGAACCTATCCACCTCTACGGGAGGATAGATCACAAAAGAAGACCTGCCGTAATACTTTTGGACCCGCTCCTGGACGTTCGAGCTTATGGCCACGATCCTCTCCAGATGCCTCACCGACCTCTGATCAAACCACCGATGAGATGAGATCCACAGAGCCGCCAGCCATTTGAGTATCCTGTTGGGCTGCCGTGAGATAACCTCGTATCTCTGGTCGTAGAAGAGTCGGGCAGGAGAGTAGCAGTACCACAGGTTGGGCTTGTGCCTCCTGGCAGCATAATGGGACCAGTTTCCGGTGAAGATGAAGAAATCGTACTCGCCTGAAAAATCGCACCTGGCAAACATGAACGATGCCGATATCTGCTTCAGCGGCGGGACCTTGATCGTGCTGCCGAGACTCACCACGTCTACGTCTTCGAACCCCAACTTGCGAATAGACTGGAGCTCAACGTCCGTGGTTATCACGTCAGCTTTCAGGGCACGTGCCAACATCAGCGCCACCCGCTCACCACCCCCAATGGCGCCGATGTAATCTACAAACACTGCAACCTTCAATATAACCCCTTGCGCTCCATCTCCGATAAGTAGTAGTTCAACTGATCCTCGATTATATCCTCAAGCCCCAACCTTGGCTCGAACCCCAGCTCTTTTATCTTGGTAGTATCTGAAAGGAGTATGGGAACCTCTGCAGGCCTGAACCTATCCGGATCGAAGACTACCTTTATCTTATCTGTGGGGGTATGGACGAGGACCCCGCCGTCCTCCGGTTTGAACTCTATCTCTCCTCGGAGCAGCATCCCGTCGATCTTGGTCTTCTGGAACTTGATACCAAAGATTTCGGAATGGTCTGGCTCGGTGGGATCGTCTACCCTCTTCTCGCCATGGAAGGACTCGATGCGGTCTACCGGATATCCGGCTTTATCCAGGCTTAATAAGAGGTAGCTCATCACCGAGTTCGTTCTCATGGATCCCTGGTTGTAGACGTCACCATGTCGGCCTTTCTCTGCCAGAAGAAGATACCCGTCGATTATATCCGAGACGTGACTCCAGTCTCTTAAGGCGTTGACGTTCCCTATGGTTATCCCGTCGGCCTCGGCAAATTTCAACTTCATCACCTGACTAGTAATCACCGAGGTAACGAACATTATGCCTCTGCCGGCACCCTCGTGGTTGAACGCCCGGGAAACCACCGTTTTGACGCCGTAAGAGTGCCAGTAGTTCCTCATCAGGTAGTCCCCATACACCTTGCTGACGGCGTAGGGGGACATCGGTCTAAGTGGGTTTTTTTCGTTGATGGGCACCTCCGGAATCTTATCCGGCTCCGGGAAGAGGGTCCCATATTGGTCTAGGGCCTTTCTGTACTGCTCCTGAGATGATATCACCATCCCGTACTCTTCGCTACTTCCGGCAAAGACCACCACAGGGTCCCCATCTTTGACCCGAACGGCCTCCAGAAGGTTTGCGGTACCCGAACCGTTGGAACCTGCAGTCTCCAGTGGGTTGGAAAATGACCTGGGAACGAAGGACTGCGCCCCCATGTGAAATATCACGTCGGGATCGCTGGCGGTCAAAGCCTCGCCTATACTGGAGATGTTCTCGAGATCGCCCTCCAAGAGGTTCGCTTCGGATCCGATACCCAGTCTTTTGAGGTTGTGAGGGACAACACCGTCAGATCGTCGCCTATAAAGCCCGTAGACGTCAGCTCCTCGATCGATGAGACGCTTGGCCATCTGCGACCCGACAAACCCGCTTATCCCGGTGATAAGTACCCTCTTTTCATCTAAACTCATTAAATCACTCCTATAGAATCTACATTTAACCATGCGTAGATAACTCATCTCCCGCCCATCTCGCAGATCAGTTCCTCATACACCTTCTCAACCCTCTCCGCCACCGTTCTCCACCTGTACTTCTCCTCCACCAGACATCTCCCCGCAGCCCCCATCTTCGTGGCGCGATCTTTCTTTTGTAGGATATGTAATATCGCTTCTGCCAGACCTTTCGCATCCCCGCATTCCACGATTATACCTGCACCTTTCTCATTTAGGTCCTTCGCAGCACCGACGATACCTGTGCTGATTACCGGCTTACCACATGCTATCGCCTCTAATAAGACCATCCCAAACCCTTCTTGCTCTGCGGAGATGGACGGCAATACGAACAAATCGCATCTATTATAATATTGTACTATCTTGTCGTCGGGGATGAACCCGACAAACTCCACGTTCTCTTCCAGGCCCAGGGAACTGGACACCTGCCTATACCGATCCAAGAGCTCGCCCTCGCCTCCGACGATCAGCTTCACGTCGGGAACTTCCTCTTTTACCGTGTTCAATGCCTGCAACAGATAATCGAGACCCTTGTACTCATGAAACCTGTCCAGCACACTTAAGAAAAATAATGTATTACCCTCGTTCTCAGTATTCATAGGCCTGAACTTTTCGGCGTCCACCCCAACCGATACGGCCTCTACTTTGTCCTCGTATTTCTCCAGGTATGATGACGACGACAGGTAATTTGGTTGTGTGATGATGATCTTCTTTGCTCTTTCTAATACAAGTTTCAGACCTGTATGATTGTACACCTGAGCAATGCTGTTTGCATACCCCTCGCCGACGATATCGTTGTGATATGTCAAAACCAACGGCCTTCTTCGGGCCATGGCGGCGATGGCGCTCCAATCTGCGCTCCAGGGCGTGGGCAGGTGGGTGTGGATCAGATCGAACTCCTCCCTCAGAAGCTTGAAGGGCAGTCGAGGTGTGATATTCGTATTTGCAACCTTGCCGAGATATGATAGCCTCTTTATCTTTATCCCGTCTATAACCTCCTCTTTTTTTCCTGCCGGCTCGTTCGCGCAGACGATGGTTACATCGTGGCCTAGTTTGACCAGCTCCCTGCTCAGGTTATAAACGTAATTTTCTACCCCGCCCGTGAAGGGATAGAATCTAACCGGCGTCTGTAGTATCTTCATTTTCTTCCTCGGTTTGGCCGGTTGCTGGCCAGTCAGAAGTGATAGCTAGGATGTGTGATGACCAGGATGCTCAGGGTATATACCTAACGAGAGAATGCGGGCTCCTTCGTCACCACCGATGTCCTGGGGACGTACACGCTGCTGGAAGCCGACACCCGTCTTCATACCAAAGGCGCTCCACGGCCAGAAGCTGCCTGTCCGCGACCCGGGAACGAACATGAGGGACTGGCTTTACGCCAAGGACAACTACGCAGCCATATACTCATCCACTCCCGTATAACATCAACCACCATCTTTTATCACCCCCATGTTTTCTCTTCAGAAGTTCACCTCGATCACCCTTCCACAAAGCACGTCCTCCTCGCTCAAATCAACCTCCTTGACTATACCCCAGGTGCTGACCTCCACCACGGGTCCTACCAGATAAGCACCGGCAGAATGAACCTCGGTCCTGTTTTCGGTCGAATAAGGCACCGTTATCTCGTAGCGTCCGTCCCGGGGCATAACTGAGGTGAAGTACTGGAACTTCCTGCCCTGGTTAGAGGTCACGTTCAAGAGGGTGCCTACAGGCCGATCGGACCGGGCGGTGCCCGCGATCCTGGCACCGGGAACCTTCTCGAATATCTTGACATTGTTCGTCGGATAGATCTGACCTCGCGTGGTATTTGTCTCGTGGATCAGACGAAGGTGGCCCATGCCTCCACCGTCGAAGAGATGGAGAGACGCCAGGGTGGTTCCCATAAACCTTCTGGAGTGTTCGAAGGTCAAAACGTCATGGTCATCGGTTATGTCAAGGTAGCTGGAAGGGTCTTCATCGATCCACGAGACGATGGAGGGCAGCTTTTCGTACAGCATGCTCTCGTCTGTAATTACATATCGCGAGCCTCGATATTCCAGTATATCCATGGCCTCCTCCTCGCTTTCCGAAAGGTAGAACCGTGCTGCATCCACGGCACCGGCCTGGAAGTTGTTCGCGACGACAGGTCTTTTGGACCGATAAAGGATCCAGTTGCCGTAGTCCCACCAGGATAGTATGCTGTACTCGGGGACGGCATACGGCTCTCCGAAGTTGCTGGTAGCAGGAGTGTTATCCTCCAGCCACCGGAGAGCTTCTGGCCAGTCCCCGGAGATCGCAGGCTCGTCTTCGATCATGGCCATCAGACCCACCGCCGAAGGCAGGACGATGACTATCAGAACGGCCAGAGGCAGGATCTTCGTCATCAGAGGATCGGCTCTTCCGGGCCGTTCTGCAACTTTGATCCGATCTTTCGCCCAGAAGAATAGGTAGCCAGCCAAAACCGCAGCACTGGCGGAGAATATGTACAAAAACCGGATCTGGGCAACGCTGAGCACCATAGTGAAGACCGTCCAGACCAGGAACAGTACCTGACCCCTCTTGAGCGGTGAGCGCCGCATGTGTACTACCAGGACCGCAAGTCCGAAGATCGCGATCAGCAGACCCAGACCGAAGAAGGAGACAAAGTCCGAGCCGACGTAGATCGGCGTGGCTTCCGTCACCTTCCCGGCCAGCTCGCCCCCGAAGAGATAAGCCGACCCCGACCGGAACGTAGAATAGATGCCGCGACTCTGGCCGAAGACGTACACCAGCATAATGAAGCAGTACCCCAAGGCTACCATCGCAGGTGGGAATATCATCCATGGAACTTTCTTCTCCAGAAATATACGCGAAAGGGCGTACAGAAGAGATGCGACCACCAGGATGCCGGCCACAGAGAAGATCGATGGGCGGAGCCACGGTTCGCTCCCGAAAGGCAAGAGAAGAAGCAGAGCGGTCAAAAAGGCGATCAGAAAGGGAACGATCATATCCTTCGACGAGACCCCGTCGC